>Ga0126373_10000112_pt1 | contig 59404 bp, 89 predicted proteins | sample PanSoiMetPlot_11_FD_92545 | JGI IMG/M metagenome (GOLD analysis project Ga0126373, IMG submission 92545) | Tropical forest soil microbial communities from Panama - MetaG Plot_11 | ecosystem: Environmental > Terrestrial > Soil > Tropical forest > Bulk soil | place: Panama | collected 2016-02-17 | reverse complement strand
GTTTCTGTGCGAATGTTCAACGTCCACAATCGACTCAGTGACTCCACTTCCGCTACCTGCTGGCCATATGGCCGTCGGCTGGTCTCGATCCACGGCACGATCAGCGTCGGTGTGACGTTGATGCCGTAATCATCCATGAGCCCTACCAAGGCAATCGCGTGCGCGTCCTGCTGGCGACCCCAGTCCAGTCCCAACGCCCCCGGCATCTTGTCGCCGTCTCTCCGAAGTGGGTAGTCCGCCGTGCACGCAAGGATGTCTTCCCGATCAAAGTACGAGTCGCCGGACGTCACGAACTCACCCTCATACTCAGCGCGGAAGCGCAGGGGACTCATCGTCGCGCGGGCTGCCTCAATAACCGCTTCCGAGATCCACCAGGCGTCGGCCAGCTTCCACCTGTGTGTGGAGATGTGCGGGTTGTCGCCGGTCATGCCTTGGACGGCCAACTGGTAGAACGGTCCTGCGTCACCCCACGGACTAGAGGCAAGCACGATCTGTGCGTCCGGCCGGGCCGCCGTCGTCGGTAGAGCTGCGGACACAAGCAAGTCCTCGGACACGAAAGCGGCCTCGTCGACGATCAGCAGGTCGACCGACCAGCCACGGACCTGACGGTCAGACGCGGGGACGCTGCGAATCTCGCTGCCATTGCTCAGAACCACACGGTGCTGCGTCTCGTCCACAATGGAGCCCTGTAGCAGCGGATGCTGTGTGATGTCTCGAATTGTCCTGAGCAGACGGCCAGCGGCTTCCTCACCAGCACTCACGAGCAAGATCATCTGCTTGGGCTTACGGAACGCCGTCCAGGTGGCCAAGATTGATAGGGACCGGGATTTACCGCACTGCCGGGGAGAGATGAGGACGACCTGACGGGTCTTGCTGGCCATGGCTTCGAGCTGCCAGGGCTCCATCGGCCACCCGATCACTTTGGCGAAGATGCCGAGGTCGTCACGAGCTTTGCGGATGTCTTCACGGGGGATAGCTACTGCTGCGCCCAACAACCTCCTACGTTGACAGGTTTGGCGGGGGTGCTGCTACTGTGCCGCGCACACGATCAACCGACGGAAAGGTTTTACGTGTGCCAGAGGAATAAGAAGGGCGAAGTAACGCAAGACTGCGGAAAATGCGGCTGTGGTACCAGTGCGCAAGCGGGCAACTGCACATTGGGAGGAGTCGCGATACCTACCGAGCGGGACAGTGATTTCCAGCACATCCGTATAGGGTGCACGAACTCTAATCACAGCTAAGGACGGCTTCGAGTGTGCCAGACAGTGAACGACGTGAAACAAGATTGTGGTAGCTGTAGCTGCTCAGACAGTTCACAGTCGGGAAACCACAAATACAAGACTACCGTGAGTTTTGACCTTACGAGTGGCACAGGGGTGGCTCAGCTAGGTTCAGAGTGTACGAATCCTAAGCACTAGCTAGACACACGAAATCCCCCGGTACTCAGAGTTAGGCGCTCGGACCGGGGGACACGTGTATTCAGGTGGAGGTGAAGAATGTGTGTACTACAGGTAATTAGTGGCGAGCCACGCGATTAACTTGGCCCGTCGGCTCGGATACAGATAGCGAAACGCGATCTCCTCGATACCAACAGTCGGCATGACAATGCTCATCGGTCCGTAGAGCCGGGATCACCAGTCTCTTCGGGACCAGGCCGTAGCGTGTCCCGCATCCCGCGCTCCTGCATGGCCGACTCGATGACATCCGGTACAGCGGCCGTGGACGTCGTGGGGTCGGCCGGTCCCCGTGGCGGGATTCGTGGTGTTGGCATGTACTCACCTTCTGTGCGGGTTCCCCGGTCCGGCGCAGCGAGGCTACACGATGTCGATCAGCACGCAACAGGCCGTACAAACACGAAACGCCTTCACCCTTGGCTGGGTAGAAGGCGTTTCGAGCTGGTGCGGATCAGGGCAGGGGACGGAAAGACGGCGCAGCACGCACAAAGGCAGCAAGGGTGTTCGCATCGGCGAGACGTAGCACGGGACCGTCCGGGTTCTTGCTGTCACGAACACCAGTCAGCGTCTTGTATATCTCGACACAACCAGAGCCACTACCGGAGCGTGACGACTTACGCCAGACGGACTGTTTGTTCATCGTTGTTTTTCTCCAATTTAGCTCGACAGTTCGCGAGGAACGCACGTGATTCATCCTCGCTCAACGCCACTTTATCAACCGCATTGATAGACCTGCGGTAGACCTCGATATCGTGCAACTCGTGGAGTAGGATTCCCGATTCTTGCGTCTCTACCTGCACGAAATCACTGTCGAACAACGTGAATGCACCGTCCAGTGCCCGGTTAAAACCTGCCGCGAATGGCACGATGCGCACGTGTATATTCGGTCGTTTAGAAAGCTCCCCTATATGGAGAATCTGGTCGACCATCACACGCGGGCCACCCACGATCCAATGAAAAGCTGCCTCGCCTATATAAGCAGTGAGATGCGTTGGTGTCTCGTTTCGAGTAATTACCTCGGCGCGCATAATCCTAGTGCCTGTTCGCGTGAGGACGTCTGCTCGCCCAATACCAGCCGAAAGCATGATTGCTGCAATGTAGTCACGAATCTGAAGCAAGCCGGGCACAAGACTATGTTCGACGGCGACAACCTCACGCGCGTGTTGCTCAATGTCAAGATGCGCTTTGGCGTATTCATCAAACTCAGGCAGCGTAAGCGGAGTCCACCCGGGGGCATCCACATCTTGCATCAACGCCATGAAGCGAACCAACGTGTCACCCTGAATTTGCATAGCAACGAGTAGCGGATGCAGATTCTTCATCGTAGGTTCGGCGACCCCGGTCTCAAGACGCGAGATGTCACTCTGTGCACACCCTGCTAGGGCAGCTAGGTCGCGCTGAGACAGGCCCGCCGCGTTGCGCGTCTCAGACAACAGATTGCCCAGTCGCTTGCGCTTCGCGCTCATCCTCACCACAGCACGTGCCCCTCAGCTCTCACAGGCGCCAACGCCCCGCAGTCTACGGCACAAGACCCAAAACTCTGATTCACCCGATGCGCCTAACGCATCAACGTTGCCGATGATGAACGTGATGCACGAGAATCTTGCATCGGGGGCAAGCGCAGTAACGGGGATGACTCCACAAGGAGGCTTGTTGTGTATCTGGCTGCTGTCTACAACCCCCCGCTGACGGGATGGGGTCTCGGGACCGCGCTGGGGGTGATGGGCGCGCTGCTGATCGTGTTCGCCATTGGCATGGCACACACCTACCTGGCGAATCGTCGCAAGCAGATGCCCACGAGGTCCCGCCGATGATCTGGGAACTGCTGCTAGTCCCGCTGCTCCTGGTCCCGGCCGCCGGATGGGTCATCGTCTGGAACAGGCGTCGCAAGCAGCCGGGCAAGCCCTGGTGGACGCGGTGATCGTCACGCCTGGTCGTCACCGGCTGTACGAGGCTGATGACACTCCGACCACCACCATGCCCGCCCTGTCGCTGGGTAGCCCGCCGCTGGATCTGTCTCGCCCGGAACCCGGACTGGTGCCGGTGAGCCGCTGGGACGGCGCTGAGCGATCAGACGGCTACACGCAGGTCGGCGCGGTTCCGGGCTGGACGGCCATGCTCACTCCCGGTCACCCAGCGCTCTGGTACACGGCCGGTGACGTCGATCTACTCGTGCACGTCCTGTTTCGTGCCGCCCATATTGCTCGCCAGCCCGACACTACCTACAGAACGGGACGCTGATGTCCATGCCAGACGACGCCACCACGTCGGAACCACCAGAAGCGCCGGAGCCCGTGAACGCGCATGTGGTTTCCCCCATAGGAAAACAGACGCGGCACCTCATCGGAGTCCTATCGATGAACGGGCAGCCCTATACGCTGGAAGTAACCCTGTGTATGGGGCATGTGCGATTCAAGTCGCCATCGGGAGATGAGTTCGATGCCGATCTCGGCGCGCTGCAAGAAATCATCGATGTTGGCGTTGACTTCCGAGACACGATCATCGAACAGCTCTCGGGACAACGTCTGGAACTGGACTACCTCCAGCCGACGAGGCGGCAAAAGATCTTGACGCCGTGCCAGAACTGCTACGGAGAGGCGACCGAAATTTCACTTCACCTCTCGCCGAGAACAGTGGGCATGCACGTACCTACAGCTAACGCAAGTTGGACCAAGGCGCAGCTACTGCTGCACATTGCCGCATTGTGCACGATGGCGATGCAACTTCCGGATGGCTTGCCCTACGACCAGCAGCAGCTAGTTACGCAGCGGCCAAGCGAAACTCCTACCTAGAACCCACGGTGGCCGCTGGTTTGTGCCAGTCCTCCCCGGCCACGGCAACTGGCGGCCACCGTGTACCAAACGGGCAGCAGCAGCAGCGGTTGACTGGTGTTTGACACCCACCAGTCAATCTGTCGCGCTGCCTGAGACCTCTGCGTCGCTGACGGGCACGGCCGACGCAGAGGTCTCGCCTGTCACGAAAGGTTTACCAATGGTCGATGTCGAGCAACGGCGTGAGAAGCATCGCGCACGACTGAAAGAGGAATTTCCTGGGTTTGATCCTGATCGAGCCGTCAGGGAATATAACGCGGGCGCCGACGGACCGACTCTGGCTAAACGGTACGGAATTAAGCCGAGCAGAATGAATACCATCCTGGACGCCTTCGGCGCCGAAAAGCGGGGTCGGGGCGGACGAAAGCTCCACTGAGAGAAAGTGACGAAGCCTTGGGACATGTATTGAGGTTCACTGCGGCACAGACAGACCAACTCGCGACCGAGTACCTACGCGGTGGCAGGGCAAACGGCATCTTAGCGATAGCCAAACGGCACGACGCGTCTTACGGCGCTGTCCGTAACGCACTCATTCGTCGGGGAGTCATGCTACGTCAACATGGCGGGGACCGGCGCAACCCTAGCTCTCACCTTCTGTTTGCCAGTAGGCCGCAAGGTCCGCAGTCTTCGTCTGGCTGATGTCTTTACCGAGTCGGGCGCGGCCTAGAGGATCGAGTCCCAGCCGGTTGCGGTGATTGGATGCAATCGTCTCGAACTTACGCAACATTTCCAAGGGACTGGCCTCGCGATGCGTCTTGCTCTGCCGATACGACAATTGGGCACCGGCCGCGTTGATCTCGATTTTAGAGTTCTCAACAGTGTCGATGATGTCGGAGTTCGCTCGCTGGATGTCCATGCCCGCCAGGTACTCCGTCAGCAGCTCACAGACGGCTTCGGCGCGGCTCCAGCTCCGCAGCGCGGGCGCCCAACTCGGGTCCTCAAGGTACGGTGGCCATGACGGCATCGCCTTGTACCGAGCCAAAATCTCCTCTGCTCGCGGACCGACGGTTTGGCTGCCCGGGTAGGGATTGGCGCCGTGCAAACGAGTGATCGCAACGCCCTTCTGAAACGGGGGCCGCTGCTTCGGGAACTCTGGCTCCCACACCGTGCCGTCCGGGTTGTAGTAGATTTTCTTTTCCACCTCGTCTGCCGCCGAACCACCTCCGGGTGTGGTACTCTTTTCCTGTTTCCGCCTCACCTATGTAGCTCGGGACGAGGGTCCAAACGGGAACAGCTTCCATCGCTCAACTAGCAAGTGTTCCGCAAGTTCGACCGCGCTGAAGGGCTCTCTCTGGTGATCCCAGGGGGAGCCCTTCTTTATGTGAGCGTAACGGTGCACAGACGAAAGCCCTCTCGACGTGGCTTCGAGAGGGCTTTCGTTTCTCCCCGATACTTACAGCGGCTTCCCCGGCACCCACAGGGCACTAGCGGTCGAGCGCTGTAAGGTCTGAGTCAAGCGGCGCACTAGCTTTACCTGCGCCTCTCGCGAGATGCCCAGTTCGCTTGCCTCCTCGATCAAGGCCGGATGCAATTGGGGCCACTCCGACTCTGGCAGGTGCACCAGCTCAGCCGCCGCACACTCCATGCAGACCGGCATCGCCACCCGCGTGTCAATGTCCGGCAGAACTCGCCCACTCGCCCACACGCCCAGTCCGCAGGCCCGGCACAGTCTCGGCCTGGCCGACGGCGGCACGTATTCGCTAGGCAACTCGCCCACCCGCACACACAGCAATGTGTACTGCAATTCCTCGCCCCGGCTTCCGTCCACAACAGACAGCACTCTCCCACATACCGGCTACCCCGACGGGTATTGGTGTGGTGTCCCGAACTTGTGCGAGAGTGCTGCCTGCGGTGTGGATGTGTCGATTTCATCGCGAACGGCATACCGACGATTGTGGTCAGACCCGGTAGCACCGCAGCGAGGAAAAGACTAAAAGAGGGTTCCGTCGGTTGTCCATGGGGGCGGGCAAATGGAACCAGATGGAACCAGGCCGTAGAGGGAACGTGAGGTATTTTCGCGACCGAGACCAACCGACGGAACCCGGCTGGCCCCGGCCGCTAGGGCGCACGGACACCTACGTGGTGTGCCGGGCAGGCGCCACCTTGCCACGGTCCTATGTGGATTGACAACCGGTCGAACGGCCGCTCTGCATGGTGCCGATGGTCCTTAAAGGTGGTAACTGTTAACGCCGCCGACACCTATGGGTCATGTATAACCATGCATCGTCGATTCCGCTGACCACGCGCGTCCGTCCGTCCTGTGTGGACCCCGCCGGCTGTAGCATATTCCCTGGTCAGAGCCCTACCGAAGGAAGATCAACACACGATCATGCGCGAGCAACACACGATCATGCGCGGAAGACATAAACCTGGGGACCGCTTGTATCCTGTCGGCGGCCGATCGGACGCAACCCCCGTGGGGGGTCGGTGGGGGTACAGGGGCTGCTACCTGGCCTGGCCTCCGGTAACGTCTACTTATCGGCGGTCAGGGCACGGCGCAGGCATGCGTTGGTGCCTATGCATCGTCGCGCATAGGCATACACCCATGGTGGGCGTTGTGTCGGCGCAGGCGTAGCCGCGTGCGTAGGGGCCGCTCAGTGGCTCCCTGCGGTGCGCTAGCGGGCAGGGTGCGCCACGGTGCCCGGCAGGCTGGCCCAGGGGCTCTCAGGGGCTACCAGGCGGGCAGCCGGGCCATCACATGCAGGCTGGTGTGCAGGGCTCTCACCAGGGCATACAAGCTGTCATGTGGTCTGGGTCACATCTTGTAGCGCGTATGACACAGCCTGTGTCAGGATCCTCCCATCGCCAACGGGGGCGGGTCCTCTTCCAGGGGGCCACTCTCGCAGGGCATGCACCTTTACAACTCAAAATCGCTCACGCGGGCGGTACCCACTCAGTGTGTCCATAAAGGGCAAGCATGGCGCAGAGCTATGCAACGGGTTACTCATGACGAGTAAGGCAGCGCTGAGACTAGTGAGCCGATTGTGATCTTTGAGAATTCCATAGAGGCAAATACCTCCTACCTTGACTAATTCAGGGTGGGGCACGGAATGAGCGAGTGGTCATTTCCACTCACAAGCCGTGCTCTTTCCCGATGTAGTCAAGAGCAAGGGAGATAGACCGATGAACGGTAACACTGAAGTTCACTTAGCAATGGCCGAAGATCTTTGGACCATGCTACTCAAGTGCAACCAGGTTGACGACGGAGTGTCAGCCGACCTACGGCACTACGCAAGCGACAACTCGCACGACGTGCGAGAATATAGTGCGATTCCGACACCCTACGCGGGTGTTCGGTTCGCACTGCGGTACTCACTGCGTTGCCTGGTAGGCAGTAGCGACCGTGCTGAGAAACTCGAAGAAATGATGCACGAATGCGGCGAAAGCGTCGCTTACTGCCTCGCCAAGCTGAACGAAGAGGAAATGTACGAAGCGCAGAACGACCTGTGATCACCAGACCACTTGCGGGAGGCACAGTCCACTGCGGACGTGCCTGCCGTTGGTTGCCGTGGTGGCAATCGCTAGTCGAGGAGGTAGCGAAAAAGTGATCGCAAACCTAATCGGTGCGCTGATCGATGCCGGAAAGCTACTCGGCGCGGTTGGCGTAGTCGCAGGACTCTTAGCCGCCTACCCAAGGACGCAAAGATGCCTGTTAGCTGTGCACCGCTACGGCCAGCGGCATATGGAACCGTGGCAACTCGCCGTGGTTGGTGTGTGCATGTTCATTCCGGGGCCATTAGACGAATTGATCGTGGCGCCTCTCCTGATCGCTCTCACATTGCGCACCCAGCGCAAGCGGAAAGTCTTTCGACGGTATCTGTCGACCGCTTGGAACGTCTGAATATTGATCACCGGACAGCTTGCGGGAGGCATTGTCCTTAATGGACGTGCCTGCCCGTTGGTTGCCAAGGTGGTAACCAGAGTCAAGGAGGTAGCGCGATGGCGCTGAAATACGTATTCGACCCCAAAGAGGAGAGCGGATACCTATTCAGAGCACCGGAATTCATCGCCCGATGGTACTGCGGCCGTAACCCTCGTTACGACTACAGCGCCCGGCATGACGAGTTGGTCAGTGACACGATCAGCCACGAAGTCCGTGAGGTAGAGCGGGAAATCCACAACATGCGGGAAGCCCTGGCGGAGTTCGGCCATGACGTTCGAGCAATCTGGTACGACGACGTCCGGCCGCTGCTCACGCTGTGGGTATGCGTGCGAATGGGGCTGGTCGTGGCTCTGATCGTGACGGTACTCGCAGGGTTCGCCATGGGGTGGATCGCCACCTATGGCCCGACATTGTGGATTGCTGTCCCATGGGATTGGCACCACAACGTGGACATGGGTTTTTGGTGGCTCACGGTCGACACGGTCTGAACGGAGAGCCTGGACATGCGTCGATACTACGTGTTCGATACCAAGCTCAAAGGTCAACAGGCTCACGTGTTCCGCACGAAATACCGTCGGTTGGCCTTGCTGTCCTGCCGATTGGTACGTCGGTGGAATTGCTACGCCAGAGAAGTAGATGACGAATTCTGACAACTTGCGTGAGGGATTAGACCGCATGGTCTGTCCCTTGCGTTGGCTGCCAGAAAAGCGCAGTCAGAGTCAAGGAGGTTAAGAGCATGACGAGTACGGTGCTGACTACAGACCAGGCGGTACAGCGACTCACGACGCTACTCGACAACAGTGGAGAGGGACCTACGGAAGACATCTCCGATGAGGTCAACAACTCTGTGATCGCGCAGGGGCGATCGTCGTTCGACCAGATGATCAAAACCGGCCACCGACGTGAGGACTTCGTTCTGATTGTCGGTGAAGTGGTCTACGACCTACTAGCCGACGTGACGTCGGCCGTGTTCGTGGTGATCAGCCGGACCGATCAGGCGTTTCGTAACACGGTCATGAAAGTGATCTACAACGACGTTGCGACGGCGCGGCGGTTACTAGGTGAGCACTACCTACCGACGAAGGCCAGCGACGTCACAAGCGAATGGCGCGATTGACAGCTTGCGTGGCGCACAGACCGAGCGTCTGTGTACCGCGTTGGCTGCTACATCCGCAGTCAGAGTCAAGGAGGTAACGCACATGGCGTATGCGCGTATCGAGTACAAAGAGTATGGCTCAACGGTCGTCGCCGAACTGTTCGCAGAAAATGCCACACAGGCATTGATACAGTTCCGCAAGCGACACGATGACGCTGAGATCACTCGATTACTGTGCAACTACTACGCAGAGGACAACGGCAGATCGTTCGAATGGCGACCGGACAACAGTTGGACTTACGTCACTCACGTCTGGTCGTCGTTCGGTCACGCGTTCAATGAAACGACTGGCTACGACGAATCGCGTCACCACAGGTGGACCCATGAGTCCTGTAACTACTGCGGAGCGGAATACAACCTGGTCCGTTATCAGGATGACCCGCGTGGCGGCGACTACCAGGCAAATAACGGAGATGACCCGATCGAATGTACGGGCACTCCGCACGAAGACAATGTGTTCTGTAATTGTCTGTATTGCAAGTGAGCTGACACCTTGCGTGAGGGATTAGACCACACAGGTCTGTCCCTTGCGTTGGCTGCCAGACAGGGCAGTAAGTCAAGGGGGTAGCAATGGAAAAGTACCGAGTGGACACCGATACCGTGCACGCGACAGTCGTACAGACGTGGCTGATCGCGTTCAAAGACGATCAGCGGGACATTGTCGTTTATGACCAGGGGATCGCCCTAGACAAGTTTGGCCTTCCCAACGCGAAAGAAATGGTGTCACAAACCATCATACGGTGGGACAACGGCGATCGAACGTATTGTGGCAACATGACCGTTGCTGCGGCAGTGGCGGAACGCCTGCGGAACGGGGAACCGCCCAGCGGTGACGGCGCAGACGACTTAGTCCGAATGAAGCTCTGATCAATCACGGCATGGTGTACGGACCTAGAGCTGTGCGCCATGCTGGTCGATCAGACCGAAGCAAGGTGAGTCAAGGAGGTAACGTGTACTTCATTTCGTACAAGAACGGACGCAAGATCTGCGACGGTTACGGCGAATCAGCAGAATTGATCCTCGCGACATTCGCAGGGACCTACCAGCAGGACGGCGCACTGTGCACCGAAACGAAATGGGTGCGCACCGACGGCGACGGACCGGCGATCTACATCAGACCGTGCAACGATCCTCCGCCGTGCCGACACCCGGACGACGACAAGGTCTACAACATCCGGACGTCGACATGGGAGTGCCCTACGGGCTGACCGCTTGCGTGGTGCCTGAGCGTGGCTCGGGTACTGCGTTGGCTGCCAGACAGGCAGGCAGTAAGTCAAGGAGGTAGAACAACGTGGATGCGTTGCACGGGAAAGCCGTACGGGAGTACATGGAAACAGTCGACAATCCCGAACTGTGGTACTGGCGAGCGGTACTCGACAACCACGAGCCCGCGCGCAACTACACGGCAAGCTACGCGGTGCGGTGCACCAGCAAAGCGAACGGGGAGCCTGTCTTCGCGTTCTGGGCAGACGAGATCAGCAAGCCGCACAATGCCGTGTACGTACTCGACGATGGCAAAACGGCCGTACCCTACTACGTGACCGGATGGAGCAGAAAAAGCGACAAGGGCCTGCCGATCTGGTTACAGACATACCCGGTCAACCCGAGTGGAGTGATTGACTACAACACGTGGTCGCTCGGACCTCGCAAGTCCTACCATCTGAAGATCAACAAGGCACCGAACGACGCAACCGTGCCGGATGACATTCTGGCTCAGTTGAACGTGGTCAAGCCGACCTGATCAGCCAAGGCATGGTGTGCAGACCTAGAGCTGTGCGCCGTGCTGGTCGATCAGACCAGATTAAGTCAAGGAGGTAGAACGGTGGTCGCTATGGATAGGGATGACCCACACGAAGCAGACGCACGGTCATATCTCCGTGTGGTCGCTGAAAACGGCGGCCCTAACGCGGAACTTTGGCACTGGTCCTGTGTGCTCACAGAATCTGAGCCAGCCAGAACCACTGGCGGATACGCAGTGTGGTATATCGAGAATAGCGAGATATCGAAAGACGACAACGGCCTGACGTTCGTTTTCTGGCCGAATGCAATAGACAACCCGGGCGACGCCCGGTATACGTTGGACAACGGTACTGACGTGAGCATGTATCACGTTCGCTGGGATGGCTCACAACACCAGGGCAAAAACCACCCCGTCGTATTGCATGCTACGGCCAACGATGAGGATGTTACCGGCGACTTGCCCATTCATCTCCTCACTCTCAGGGAAGCAGAGTAAAGATGCCACATAGACTGGTTTCAGGAAAGTCCATACGACACGGCGACGAGTCGGTTACCGTCTTTGGGGATGACGAGAAGGCATACGTACTCCACGTCACCGAGTCCGGCCCTGCGCTGTATTTGTGTGACGACCACGAAGAGGCTGCGCGGCACGTGACCACGCTGGCAAGCCAGTGGCCGCAACCGAACGGCTGTGTAAGTGCACGCACGGAGAGTCCTTGCTCTGGCCCAGTCCAATACGACGGTAAGGATTCAATCTGCCAGGGGCACCGCAATAGGAACAAGGAGATCACACAGACCATTTTCGGCTGACCGGTCACGGCATGGCGTACAGACGCAGAGCTGTGCGCTGTGCTGGTCGATCAGACCTATTAGAAACGAGTCAAGGAGGTAACAGAAGTGAGGGTGCATATTCGAACGCAAAACGTATCCCGCTTTCTCAAAAGCAAGGGGCACACCCTGGTATTCCCCGACCGTAGGCGTGCAGGTATGTCAGCGCGACAGTTGGGCGATTATGAGGTGTGGGTGTCAATCAGCTACGACAAAGACAATCCGGAGATGCCTGCGATTGTCGCCGACGTCGTGTCAACGCTGCATGAAGGTGGCTACATCACGAGAGTGGCGCATCAGAATCTTAACCACGCCGCGATCATCGTCACGCGACCCGAAGTCACTAGCTGACCAGCCACGGCATGGTGTATGGACGCAGGGGCCGTACGCTGTGCTGGCCGATCAGGCTGGATAGGAACAAGCAGGGAGGTAGTAAGGATGGCACAGTTTCGTGTGCTGATCACTGGGCTGGGTAACGCGGCCTTCGAGGATGGTCGGGACGAGGAGATCGCCCGCATTCTTACCACAGTCGCAGACCAGCTCCGAGACGGCGTCTCGGCAGGCAGTCTGCGTGACATCAAAGGCAACACGGTCGGCGACTTCGGGATCAAGCTGGACGATGACGAGGTGATGCCGTGAGCGTCTGACCGCTCGCATCATGCCGAGAGACAATGCTCGGTGTGGTGCAAGCTGCCAGACAGGCAGTGAGTCAAGGAGGTAGCAGTAACGAAGGGTGACCCGCAAATCGGTGACCGAATCGTGGCCATGCGTGATCGCGAGCGCATCGGCACCGTGATGAAGATCGAGCCTGACCAATACTCATACGACGACCCGATTTTTCACACGGTGTTCGTGGAGAATGGTCCGGCCATCCCGCTACGTCGTGACAAAAACCTGCGCGTGGTTCAGCGGGCAGGCGAGTCCGTGTCCTATGTACTCATCATGCCCCGCAGCAACAGCAACCCGACCAATGACTACCTAGTCGTGCCTTACCGCGATTGGGTGGCGTATGGCAATGGGGAGCTGCAAGAGATGGCCGTGACGTTCCGTAGCGAGGACTATGGCGCGGCCTACGACGAGTGCGAGCGGCTGAACCCTCCTCCGGCCGCCATCGTGACGTGCGTCGAAGGGGACGTTTTCAACGGAGACAACCAAAAGGGCTGCTGACATGTCCAACGAACTGTCACTATCCGCTCTTGCCGCTGTCCCCGAGATCGCGGGATTTCTTCGCGCCATCGCAGAGGGACGCACCAAAACAGGAAAGGATGCGCTATGGATGGCAGCTAGCGAGCTCGAAAAGGCTGCGGGAATAAGTTCGTTCGACAACAAAAACTGACCGCTCGCATCATGCCGAGAGACAATGCTCGGTGTGGTGCAAGCTGCCAGACAGGCAGTGAGTCAAGGAGGTAATAAAGATGGCGGAATTTGACGCAATCGACGCCGAGATCCTTCGCAGTCGTATGGAAGCGTTCGACAAGATCGAAGGACCACGCCTCGGCGATCATGTCGACTTCGCGAACGGCATCACAGCACGAATCGCCTACATCTGGGACAATTCTATCCAGACAACCGATGGTGGTGCGTTCAATCTCGGCGAGGCCGGAATCAGCATGTCCGGGACCTTATACGAAGGTGTTCCCCCCGACACGCTGACCGCGACAGACGAGATACGAGACGGCGCGGTGTGGTTCTTCCATCACGACATGTGGCAGGCACACAACGGAGTGCACACCATGACACCTCTGCGGGTGTTCACGTGCTCGCTGCCCGCACCAGGTGGCATAATCAGACGGCGCGCACGATCGCCAATCGATCTGTCCGAACTCGGGGACGGTGTCCTGTACCGGGGGGCGGCCGAGCTACCGCACCAGGCGCAGCGCATCAGGCGTGACCTGCATGGCGAAACGATCCTGACACGGCCTGGTGCACGTGCGCGAGGCGCCATCCGACCGGCGTACACCTCGGAGTGGACCAGACGAGTATGGAACAACCAATATTCGTTCGTTGTGTACAAACCTGGTCACGCTGGTACCAACTGGACAGCATTCCGCGATGAGCAGGAGCTACGGGACTTCGCGAACGCCTACGCGATCACGATCGACGGATTGCTGACGGCGCCGACCACCGATGACGAGGTCAGACGATGCGTGTTCGAACTGGTCATGCCCGAGGATGACACCGACTGGCAACCTGTGCGAGTAGTGCGAGGCTGACCGCTCGCATCGTGCGCGGACTCGTGCCGTGTGCGGTGCAAGCTGCCAGACAAGGCAGGGAGTCAAGGAGGTAAGAGTGCGCTACACCAATCAATCCGCTTACAAGTCAGCTTGTGATGAGTTGGCGAAACACCTCAATACGCTTACCCCGACAGAGGTGAGCGAGGTGTACGCCGATGGATCGACCACCGACGCCGACGGGCGGGTATGGACACCAGCCGGTGACTCGCTCGTCCAGCTCGACGCCGACACCGACGGAAGGTGGTTCGTCGAGCTGCACGGCGCAGCAGCACACCACGACGGCCGTGAGTGGGTCGGCAGAGAGTCCGACGATTCAGTACTGACGAGTCAGGGGCTGGCCTATTGGGGCGAGGAGATCGGAGACTTCGGTTACCCCACGGACGAACCGGAGACGCAGTTCGCGCTATCCGGGCATCCACATTTCGCGGAGAAGGCCAAGGCCATCATGACAGCCGCTAGCGGTAATCCGGCCAATGCCGAACAACTCGCGACCTGGGCCGAAAACGCAGCGTCCAAAGGTGACAAACCGCACGGCTGTGTAGTGAGCGAGACTGGCGAGATCCTCGCCGAGACGTTTTTCTCACGTGGTGATGCGTCAGCGGCGTCAGCGACATATGTCATCGATAACGGCCGGTGGGATCTGGGCGGCGCTAACCTGCTCGATCGTGCCATGTACGCAATCGAATGTCAGCACGGCCAAAAGGTCATTCATGTCAAATTGAGTCAATTCGGCGGGTGGTTCAGATACCAACGCAATGAGGGAGTAACGCAGTGAGCAACGAGCCAGAGTTCAGAAACGAAGTCTACTGGTCTGTCGTACGTGGAGAAACGAACGGCAGACTCGTGGATGTAGGACAAGCAGGCGTTACCGTTCCGGCAGAAATCCTCGCGTGGGCCGAAAGCCATGGGCTGCACATCGACGACCCTAACGTGTGGATCGGCGTAACTCCCGTGAATGAAGCGGGCGACGTGCCCAACGAGATTTCATACTGTAAGGGCACTGTGAACGACGAGACATTGCGTTTGATTCGCGATGCGCTAGTTGCTGAGTGAACTTCTGACATCTCGCATCGTACGCGGCTAGCCCGTGTGCGGTGCAAGCTGCCAGACAGGCAGTGAGGCAATAGAAAGGAGGTGATCGCATGACCGACCAGACGGCAGTACTGGACAAGATCTTTACCGCCCACAGCGTCGGTGCGCACGTGGTCAAGGTAACGACGGGGCCGACGACTGTCCTGTACAGCGTGGAGCTGCGGGACGGCGTACGGCCGGAGGAGGTACTACGCCTAGCGGAGACCATCAAGATGCGGACGGCGGCAACGTCGGTCCGTATCCTGTCTCCGGTGCCGGGCGAGTCCGTGATGGGCATCGAGTTGCCCCGTGCCGACCGGCAGACTGTGTTGCTCAAGGATGTCCCGCTGGACGGCGGGCACCCGCTCACGGTCCCCCTGGGGATCGACACGGCCGGTCATCCGCAGACACGGAACCTCGCAACCATGCCTCACTGGATTGTGGCCGGGGCGACGGGGTCGGGTAAGTCGGTCTACATCAACGACGTCATCGTGTCATTGATCAACCGATGCGGTCCGGAGGTCATGCGCCTGGTGCTGGTCGACCCCAAAGAGGTGGAGCTGGCGGCATACGCCGACGTTCCACACCTGGCCTGCCCGATCGTCACTGATCCCGACGATGCCGTAGACACGCTCCAGTGGCTGTGTGACGAGATGGATCGACGGTACAGCCTGCTCCGTGCACACAAGGTCCGCGAACTCACTGCCTACAACCGCGCGGTATCAGACGCGCTGACGCTGCCCTACCTCGTCGTGATCGTGGACGAGCTGGCGGACCTCATGGCGCGTGCACGCAAGGAGATCGAGCCCTTGATCGTCCGCCTGGCGGGCAAGGCGCGGGCCGCCGGTATCCACATGGTGCTAGCGACTCAGCGTCCGTCTGTGGACGTCGTGACGGGGCTCATCAAGGACAACGTGCCGTCGCGGCTAGCGTTCGCGGTGCCGAGTCACACGGCCAGCGGCGTGATTCTCAACCGCAGCGGGGCTCAGCATCTGCTTGGCCAGGGCGACGCGCTGTACATGGCTCAGGACGTCGGGGACCCATTGCGGGTGCAGACGCCCTACACCAGCGACGAGGACATCGAGGCGGCCGTGCTGGCGGCACAGGAGAGGTACCCGGACACTGCGTACCTGTGGCCGCAGGAAGAGGACGCCGAGGAGGTGTCGCAACTGCCGGTGTGGCTGCCTCCGCAATCCGACGTCCCGTGTGAGCGGCCAGCAGCACGAGCGATGCAGGTGCTACGCCAGGTCGCGGAAGATCCGCAGACGGTCACGCTGTCACACGGATGGATAGCCGCGCTGGTGATGTTCTGGGTAGTGATCGGGTTGGCTTTCCTCATCGTAGTGATCGGGCAGCACACGCAACCGGAATCGAATAGCACAGTGGTCGTAGCAACGCCATAGGGCGGGCGGAATGGAACCAAGCGGAACCAGACCTGCCCACTCTGTGAAATGGAACCAGACGGAACCAAGACCGGACAGAAAGGCACACAATGGAACTCAGCGAGAAGCTTGCCAAGCTCACGAAATACGGCGACACACTGACCAAGCACGACATCGCTGACGTCCGTGGAACGTCGCCCGAAGGGGCTCGGACCTGGACACACCGGCGCGGACTGACGCCTATCGGTGTCGGCAAAGGAGGCTTGGACGAGTTCGCCAAGGAAGATGTGGAAGCCGCCTTGCGCAAGGACCACACGCCGGACACTTTCATCCCGCGCGCGCCACGCATTGTTGACGACGGGCGGTGACGTTATTAACCTCCCGTCGTCAACGCAAAACCGAACGAGCACGAACGGAGGTACGGTCGGAGAAAAAGTCGAGCAAGTTCCGGTCGGTACCTGGCCTGGTTCCACCGGACGCTGTTTGTCGCAAGCACCACGAATTCGTGCATCAGAGGCGCGGCTCGAAATATTCGGGCTGCGCCTCTGCGCAGTACACCTACGATATGTAACTCAAGCGTTTCACTGCTTTACTGCTGAGTCAAGCGACGGGCCGCCCTTCTTTGGGACGTACAGGCGCACGACGTCCCCGAGCCGGTAGCGGGGGCGCTCCCGAGGATCAAACGCGTGTGGCGGGTACTGCTGGAGCTTGCCCCGATGCGCCCACACCCGAATGCGTCGGACAGTGAGCGGCTGGCCCAGCAGCGAGATAGCCCGCGCGATGTCGGCGGCCGGAGCGATCTGATCCTGTGCGTCCGCGAGCATCTGCCCGCGCCGGAGCTTGACGTCATACTCGGCGCCACATCCCGGGCAGCGCGTGACCGTGTGTCCTGGCATGGCGTAGATCGGCTCCCGGCAGACCTTGTCCGGCTGCGCGCCACATGCCCCTAGGTACATCCGCGTCGGCGCGATATCCACGGTCCGGCGAACCTTGCCAACTAGCCACAGCAGCTCGTCTCGCATCTGCACCACGTCGGGGTGCCGGGCGATGCCCACCGTGGAGGAGGCGAGCCAGAGCGCGAGCTGCGCGGATGAGCCAGCCGGAGCGGGCTGCGCGCGATACGCAGGCGTCGACTCGTAGACCTCCGCGCACCACGACCTCAGCGTGTTCTTGACCGTCCAGAGCAGATCTGACGCCGCTTCGTTGTACGGCAACGGGAACTCTGCGGAATGGCTCAGCACGCCGGTCGCCAGGCCACTACGGCGAAGGCGCGCCATCACGTCGGTCAGGTCATCGATCAACCCTGGCTCAGGACATCCCGGCCGCAGTTCCGGACCTGCCGCCAGGTCGTAGAGCGCCGTCAGCAGCTCACTGAGACAGCGCTGGCAGATCGTGAGGTGCACGGGTGTGACCTGCGAGCAGCCTTCCACCGCACACGCGTGATGCGTGACTGTCATATCGCCCCCTGATTCCGCAGTACCGTGACTTGTGGATCTCGCGCGTTGACACCGCCCGGGAGACCTGTGCTAATGTCGGCGCCGTCGTCAGGGACACGGAAAGCAGTAACCGCACGGAACCGTGTCAATGGAGTCCGTGTCCCTGGCACGTCAACAGCACGGCCTTTGTCCCTGCACTTGCAGGGTTGACCCGTGAGGATCGCAACGTAGATCGTTGAGAAACGAATCTCGTACCCGCGCATGCGGGAGTGGACAGAGCCCCTGAACGTCAGTTCAGGGGCTCTGTCGTGTCCGCCGTCGGCGGCGATTGTCCACTTTTTGTCTAGGAACCGCGCTAACGCCGGTCACCGTCCCGCGATGTCCAATTCGGATATCGCCATCTGATTGGACCACAATGACCCGCTTTTGGGCCGCAGCAGCGGCTATTGCCCTTGGACTCACTCTCTCGGCCTGCGCAGTCGGCACGGTCTCAACCGGCGCCGCAGGCAACGCAGCAGCACCAGCCGCAGCCAGCACGCCGCAGACCGCCACGTGGGGAGACACCTACACGTGGCCAGACGGCATCGCAGTCGGGATGTCGCCGCCGAAGGCGGTCACAGCGTCCAGTGAAGCCGCAGCCGACGGCGGCCCCATCCGGTACGCGGTGAGATTCGCAGTCGAGGTCATCAACAAGTCGAAATCACCGTTCCAGTACAACCCCATCAGCATGAACGGCGCCGTGCAGTTCGACGGTCAGCAGGCCAACGAGATCACGGACCTCGAAGCGAAGATAGGCAGTGAAGGGCCGGTGACGATCCTGCCAGGGCAGTCCACGACGTTCACCGTGGCGTATTCGCTCCCGGCGCCGCATGGCACGATGCAGTTCGAGTACGACGAGAGCATCGGCACGACGGCCATCTTCGTCGGTAAAGTCTGACGCAAGATCACTATTTGCACGTGTCGAAGTCTGCTACTGTTCTTCTCGGTGATGGACCAAAATCCCATTCGCCTAGAAAGTCGAGCAGACGGGGCGGCCCGTAAGCACTAGCGCGAGAGAGCGCCATGATGTGACCGCAAGGGCCGCCCTGTCGTAAACTTTGGGCGTTACGCGAGTGGCAAGCAGGCTCGTATTATCGTAACGTCGCGAAAAAGCAGAGCCCCCGATCTCACAACGAGGTCGGGGGCTCTGTCGTATTGAAGGGCAGACGACGGAACGAGTGTTCAGTGAAGGCTCGAAACTTAGCCCTGTCTGGTATCTCTCCAGAATCTAAGCCCGCCCCGTCGTCTGCGAGATGAACGTTAGCAGATCCGTTTCTATGCCGCATCCCGCCAGGTGAAAGACGGCTCGCTGGCCTCCGCTACGATGCGCACCCCATACAGCTCGGTCTCCATACAGCGCACCAGCTCCCGCACCGCATCCTCGGCTTCGCCCTCCGGCACCATCACCACCAACTCGTCATGCACCGGCAGAAGCGTGCATTCTCCCCACGTCGTGTCGGACCAGCGAATCAAGGCGTCGATCAGCAGTTCCCGTGCAGTGCCTTGAACCGCGTAGTTCGGTGCTTTGTGGGGAAAACGGGGATCAAGATGAATGACCCGCCCTGAATACGTCGGAAACTGTGTGAGGCCACCGCGGACCCGCATTTTCAGATCGTCGGCCCACCGCACATAGGTGGGGGCCAACTCTTTCAGCGCCTCCACGATCGCCGCCATGGTCAGTTCATCCACGCCGATTTGCTTGGCGAGCGCCTCGATACCGCCGCCGTACGCCCAGCCGAAAACACCGCGCTTGACCGAATACCGGTGCGCCTTGGTGAAATCGGGGCCGTAGACCTGCCGGGCGATCATCCCGTGCACATCCAGGCCATTCGCTAGTGCGTGCATTAGCATCGGATCTTGGCTCAGTGCCGCCATCACCCGTACTTCGACGCTGGAGAAATCCGCCGAAATCAACAGGTGGCCGGGATCAGCCGTGATGCAACTACGGATGCCCCCGGACCTCGGTACCTGCTGGAGATTGGGGCGCACACAGGACATCCGGCCGGTGTCAGCGCCCAACGTGTACACCGTCGGCCTGACCCTGCCATCACCTCGCTCGCACTGCACCGAATACGGCGTGAGAAAGCCAGACAACAGTTTCTCGTGGGTCTTGTAGTCCAGGCGCGCCCGTACGAGGTCCCCCAGTGGCCCCTCAGAGCCTTTCAGAGGCTCCAGGGCATCGCGAGCCACTGAAGGCTTCCCCGTGTCCGTACGGGGCAGTGAGGCGCCCATTTCGATCAGCTTCGCGCCGACCTGCTTGTCGGAACCAGGATTCGCGATGCCGAAGGCGCTGATCGTGCGCGTAGCCGCCGCGAGGAGTGTTTCGTGCTCGGCCTTGAGTTCCGCGACGCGGGAGGCATCCAGAGGGAGACCACGAAGGGTAACCCGTGCTGTCATCCGCTGCGCGAGCCGTTCCCGGTTCCAGACGACCTCGGGCGGCTTCGGGATCTCGTCAGCCAGTGGTGCCGTGTCTAGGACGTCACTGGCCGCGTAGCGCACCATCGTGGCGCATCGCGAGTCCACCTGCGCCCAGCCGGACCGCTCAACTGGCGTCGTCGGTTCGGGGTCCGTGAGCCAGCCGGACAAGTGGAAGAGATTCGCTCGTGCTTCGTTCGCCGACGGCGAGACGGCACGATCCCCGAGGACCACAGCGGAAACTTTCTTGAGCGCCGGATCGGAACCGGTCGACGAGGGGTCGGCCAGTTTCGCGGTGATCACGGTGTCCTGCATCCGCCGAAAGGCGTCCTCGTAATCAATGATTCCTTCTAAAGCCAGGGGAACCAGGTCCGCCGTCGCTGAGTGCGCGTGCAACACGTCCGCAGCGGCCAGCATCTCCGTCGCGAGAACGCGCTGTGCGGGATCGGTGGCGTCCAGGACGACGGCCCACTCAGCCGTACCGAGCTGGATGGTCCGCAGCGCGTAGTCCTGGTGCCCGACGGGATAGCCGGTTGTCTCGACGTCGACCGTCAGCGCCGGGAACCGTTGTGCTGCCGCAAGCCGAAGTGTCTCGGCTGATGCCGGTGAGATCGTGCCGTCGCGGGTAACGAGTGATGGAAGTAACACTGTCTCGCCCGCCGCAGCAGCAGCCGCAGCCGCCTTGTCCCGCCGACGCTGCTCTGCTTTCGTGACTTTTGGTAACTGCCTTATTTGATCTTTAAGTTGATCTTTGTCCCGAGTGCCCCAACCGATTTCCAAACCCTCTAGGGAACGTTGGTATTCGGAGTAATGCTGATTCTCTGTGGTTTGGTTTTGGATTGGGGCACTCGGGACATTACTGGTCACAGCTTTTTCGACATCTGACGAACTTCCTTCTTTTGGAGGGCCATCGAGAGGTGTCGGAGCAAATGGAGTAACGCCTTCACCGCCATCACCATTTGTTCGGTCCTCGACGAACTTTAGCCCCATCCACGCCCAGTACTTCTCCGGAATGTCACTCTCTGTAGAAAATCCGGGGCGTGCTGGCCGTCGTGACAGTCCTGCTGTGCGGCGGATCTGCTTGCGCTCGACGTCGTGCCCAGCGACCTCTGAGTGGTCCCCGAAACGACTGGCGATGAGTTCTGCCGACCACGGCCGGTGCCCGTGCTGGACAAGCCACTCAGCCATGTCGTCGGCCAGCTCGCGTACGGTCACGTGACGGCTCAGGTCGAACGTCAGCCGTTCCGAGACATAGCCGAGAACCAGATCCGTGCCCGCGCGCCAATCCCGGGTAGTCGCCTCGACCCGCGCCGGTAGCTCCGGCATCTCCCGACCAGACTGGTACCACCGCACCGCGCCCGCCACAATCCACGCCAGAATGGCCTCATGCTGCCCGTCAGCGCCCTCGATCAGCCGCGAACGTAGATTCGGATCACCCCGCCGGTCCAGCGCCCCAGAGAGCGTTTCAGAGCCTTTTCTAAAGCGATAGGGAAATCGCACCGCAGCGAGCCGGCGCCAGGTCCCGTGATCGGTCTCCGAAACGACCGGCAAGTAGTTGGTACTGATGAACAAAGAGTGCGATGCGTGGAAGGTGACCGGGTCCTGCCTCATCCGACGGGCAGTGATTTCCGGGGTTCCCACGAGAGCCTTAAGTTTAGTGACCGCGAGTCGTCGTTCCTCTGGGGTTTCTTCCAGGAGCGCCAACCTAGCCCCACGGAAATCCATAAGTTCAGTGGGAACCGAATCGCTGCTACCCAGGAGCGCTCGATGGGAGACTAGGAGATAATACTCGCCCAGCGCACCCCGAATCGCGGACATGAGGGTGGTGTTGTGTGTCGGGACAAGCCCCCTCCCTGCCAGGTAGAGCGCGCTAGGATGCGCCACACGGATACACCGAACGGGCCGCGACTCGACAGATTGAATAGATACGACGCTGATCGGGCGATGCCGGGCGCCAGCACGCAACCGATCAATACGGCGACGAAGCCGGAAAGGTACCAGGTCAACCGACGACGGGGTGAAACAGATCCGCCACCGTCGACCGACTTCGCGGCCATTCAATGTCGCCGCTGATGCGTGGCACCTGGCCGTAAAACCCAGCGACCGGAGCAACATCAGCATGTCGTCGGCAAGCCGCTGATGCGCAGTGGTCCACTCGACCTGCCCTTGCCCTGCCGATACGTAGCTGTCGGTGTCGAGCAACCCCTGTAGCAGCGCCAGCCGCTGACCAGTACCCGCAGTCAGGTACAACTCCGGGATTCGTCGTTCACCCCACACGCCAAGACGTCGCGCACGTGACTCGAAACCATCACGGACACCAGCCTCGATGTTGATACGAACACTGACGGACTTGCCACCGCCCGTACTCGTGACCAACCGACGAGACACGATTTTTGCCCCACACTCGGTGAGATAACCGCACAATTCGTCAGCGTCTTGTTCGCCGAACGTGAGTTGTGCCGCCGTCCGCGTACCATCACCCAGCCACACCCCGAGTAGATACGGAGGAATGGGTAGATCGCCAACCGGCGCGGACTGCACCGCGAATTGCTGTGGCAACGCGAACCGGAATTCACGACCCCCGGCGCGGTCCCGTTTGACAATGCCGAGTTCCAGCATTTCCTGTGTCGTGAGTGTGACATCCATGCGCGCACGCCGGTCATAGACGGTCCATAGATGTTCCGCGTCGGCAACAAGGCTGCGCCCATCAGTCATTGTTACGCGGTAACAGGGACGATCAATCCGGACAGGGTAAGCGCTCAGAACTTCCGTTGCCGCGCCATCAGGTGCATAGACGTGGTCTCCTGCCGATAGTTCCCCCATCGTGGTCCAACCGCGCGTGGTGAACATTGGTGTGTCGACATCCAGCGCTTTGCCGTTTTCACCACCTCCCACCTGGACGATCAGCAGGTCGTCGGGAGTCATGTGGCCGGTCGCCGCCTGGCCTATCCGGATCTGCCACCACTCGCGGATCTCCTCGGGAATCGCCTCTAACGCAGCCTTCCAATCTCCCGATTCAGCACCTACGACATAGTCAATGTCAGTGATCTTGGTCAACCGCAACGCGGGATCATGCGCGGAGAGCGCGCCCGTACGCAGATCAACCACGCCGTTAGCGCAATTCAGCAGATCCGGATGCGCGTCGAACTCCCCGACATCACACCGGACACCGGCAACACCGCGCGCCAGGTCGACCAGCCCCGACAGCCGTGCTTTGCCGCCCAGACCCGCGATCTTTTTCAGCAGGTCCGAATCGGCCCCGGCCGCCGCTGCGGAGGAGTACAGCCACTGCACCCACTGCCGCACGTCGTCGACGACGATCGACCCATCGACGGCGGCCCACCGACGGCCATCCCATTGCAGCCAGCCCAGTCCCCGCGCCCACACAAAGCGTCCGGACAGCCGAGACGAAGCGATGCGGTCCACAATCCAGGCGTCCAGCAGGCCAACCCCCACCAGCGCCGGAGGTCGTTCAGCCCCACTGTCGACGGCTTCGTCAAGCCGGGCGGCACGTCCATCAGGGTAACGCTCCCAAACCCCACGAATGATCCCTTCGAACTCGTCCACTGTGAACTCGTGACCGGCCTGCGACTGGTCGATGCCCGGCCAGACCACCGCGCGCATGTAGTCCAACGCCCGCTCGACCGGCCAGCCACCCTCACCGCGTAAGGCAGCGGCCAACCGCATGACGCCGTCGTTTCGCCCGCCCCGCAAGGTTTTCTCGACGTCCACCCACGGGCCAACCTCAAGGAATTTCTCGACCGACGGAACACTCACGCTGTCCACGTCGGCGGCCGGGATCACCGGCACCTGACCATGCGCTACCCGGATCATGTCCGCCAGGCGGTCACCCGAGTGGTCGTCGGGCCACGGACAACGATGGTCCCCGGGGATCGTGTCGGTCCTGTCGGGATACCACGCGTGGACCTGGGCACACGACGGACACTCGGGAAGGCGCGGTTCTTGTTGCCACACATACGGGACGCGTTCACCAGTGACCTTGGACAGCCGCACCGTCGGTGCGATGAAGGCGAAGCCCCGGCCACGGCCCTCGTTGTCCCCCGCCTTGACGTCCACACCGGGCACCAAGTTGTTGCGGGAGCGGACATTCAGGGACCGAACGAAGGCATGCACGCCCGCCGACGGCGTGGTAGCCAGGCCGTAGACCTCCGGAACCGGTACCGCGTCCAGCGAGCCACCATTACGGGGATCGACGTCGACGAGGTCCAGGCCGTGACCCATGACAGCACAGAGGGCGTCTCCGGGCTGCCATGAGTCCACGACTGTGGGATCGGCCTTGGTCGTCTGCCAACCGACGGGAAGCGAAAAACCCGTGGCGGCACTGGGATCGGGCCGGGCGACGAAGATCGGCACACCGGCCGTTGCGAGATCACGCGCGACGTGTAGCGCGGACTCAGTCTCACTGTTTTGTGTCAGAAAACTCCTGAGGGGTAGGGATCGGCTGGGGCTCCGGCGCGGCCCGTGACACCGTGGCGTGCTGGCAGTCGCACCAGGACCAGCCCCGACAATCGCGGTGGCTCTGGCCGGAATCCGCCGCGCTACAGCAGGGATTGCAGATCACTCGATCACCTCCGGCATACCGGCGTCAGGCAGCGCGCACATGTTTCCCGACGCAAAGATCTTGATGTACGTGGCGTATTCGTCGGGGGTGATCTTCTTCTGGCCGCCCGCCTGGAAAATGTGACGCGAGTAGTACGCGCGGTAGGTTGCTTCGGTGTCGCCCCGCTGGGCATAGCGGCCACAACTGGGACACTGGACGACCGGCTCACCCAGCAGCTCATGCGCCGGGTAGTGGCAGCGCGGACAGAGGTAGATCGCCTCGTTCGGGGCGTACAGCGGGTCGCCGGGCTGCCACGTCACCGCTGATACCGCTCAACCGACGTCGCTCGCGTCCACATGGCAACCGACCGGGCGTCGACCTTGTCCGGGAAATCCTGCGCCACACTCCACAGGCACCGGCACAACGCACACGCGTACGGCCGCAACCCACACAGCGTCAGCGACTCGATCATGCGCGCGAGCCGCCCGTAATTCGCGTCCCCCATGGACAGCCAGTGGACGGAATTCGCCTCGAACTCCTCGGTGTTACGCGCGATGACGATCCGGCCGTCGGGAGCGTTGACCCGCAGCATCCGGTAGTACATCAGCATCCGGTCAAGGGAATCCACGATTTTGGATTGCAGTACCCGGTCGTGTTCGAACTCGTTGAGGTCCGCATAGGTGAGCAGTGGTGAGTAGGGGGTGCTGGCGTAGTCCAAGGGAAACAACCAGTCGATGAACTCGGTGTCCGCGTCGAGCTGTTCCTTGGTGTACGCGAGAATGTCCTTACGGGACAGTCCGCGGTGATCAGTTTCCCTGTCCCGATAGAAGTCCAGTGCAAGGCTCATGACGGCTTCACCTTCCGCTTGTCTGCCCTCGGCATGCCGCTGGTCATGTCATCGAGTTCAGCGCTGGAGACGTCTTCCTGACTGCGCCACGCGTTCAATACCGCGCAGATCAGCCCCGCCACGTAGTCATCGAATACCACACCGATGAACACATCCTCGTGCAGCCCTTCAGAAACGGAGCGCCGGAGGTAGATGTTCCAGCGATTGTGGTTGCCCTGACTGAAGTAGTACGGCGTGTCCTCGGACTCCGTGGGCTTCTCCTCCAGCATGACGGCACTCACCGCAGAAACACCTTCTTGGCGCTCGCGTTGCGCGGCTCGACGTCGACCAGCAGCGTGTTGTCCTGTGCGACGAGGATGATCTGATCCGCGTCCCGGCAGACCTGACCCCACGTCCATGGATAGTTGTCACTCGTGCTGAACCAGGAATCCAGACCAGAGCTACGGAACGGCCGCCACTTGCCCGCCTTGTGAACCATGACGGTGCTGCCGTACCCGGGTTCGGCCGGAGTGTCGTCGATGCCCTGCGGCTTGCCGTCCGTCCACACCAGACGCGTAGAAGGCAGTTCAGTCTTGTGGACGGCAGTCATGAACGTCCCGAACGAATCGTACTGCTTGAGTGGCCCCCGGCCACCCAGTGCACAGCGTGCCGACACCTGCCCCGTCTTGAACACCACGCCCTCCCACAGTGGCGTGAGTTCGCGTCCGTCGCGACGAGCCTTGGCCAGTGCCTCACGATCGAACATTTTGAACCTGCGCATGGTGTCTTCCTCATTTCGGATTTGGTTGGGCCATAGATTGGTCATGTCACTCATCGCTGGTCGCCGCCTTGAGTTCTGTCCAGAGCTGTTGATAGTCCTCGACCCGGCGCGCCAGGTCTTCCAGCCACTGCGGCAGTCCGGCGTCGCGCAACGCGCCCTCGATCTCGGTACAACCGACGGAACCCTCGCCGACGATGTCCACAAAGGTCGCCAGCGTCCGTAGCACGGTCATCAGCTTCACGTCGTCGTCATCGCTGCGGCCCATACGATCGCGGAGCTGATCGACGAGCGGGATGGGCGCGTGCTGGCCGGTGAGATCAGTGGGCATGGTGCGCCTCGGTCGGCAGGCCATAGTCGTCGACCGTGAGATCGACTTCGGTGTACACGCAGTCGGCGCACGGATCGGGGCACTCGTGGTCTTCCGGGAGCATCCATGTCCGGTGTGCCTTGCAGCGCTGGACACACAGCATTGTCCCGCCCTTGACGATGATGTGGTCCCGGATGCCGATGGCGATCTGTGTGTTGTCGGGAAGCTGTTCAAGGTCCTCGATCGGGATGTCGGAGCTCAGTTCGTAGAAGTGCGCGTGATTGTCGGGTGTCAGATCAGGCACGGCGCAACCTTCCGGTTTCGAGTGGACACCCATTGATCGGGCAGCCACAGTGCTTGCAGCGGGTGTGCATGGTGTTACACGGGTCGGGGCACGGTTCCCGGTCGAAATAGCTGTCATCCGATGGGCCACCACAGCGCGGGCACGAATTGCCGGTGAACAGGACGACGTCGCTGTTGTCTGTGTAGTACTCCCGGCTGTGACACAGCCAGCACCAGCGGCGCCCGGCGACTTCCTCACCGCCGACCTGATCCCGCGCATCACTTCCGCAGTGAGCACAGCATTCGTCCGGCGTCGGCGGCACCCGGGGTTCGAGCATTCCGATCGTGAGATCACTGTCGACGTACTTACCCGCGCGGATAAGCTTGTCGATCTCGTCTTGCCTGGCAAGCGCCTCGTCGGAAAACCATTCCTCGTCAGCCATTGTAAAGTTTCTGCGTGTCGTCCCGCAGTTTCCTCCGTAGCTCCGCGAGCTGCTTGTCCGAATCGGACTGCGTCGTCACTGCGGGCTGCGCGTTGATCGCGGCGATGGATTCTCTCTGTGCTGCCCTGTCGAGCCGCTGCATGTACGCGTCCACGGCCTGCAATACCTTCCGCAGAAATCGATACGCCGTGGTGCTTCCGATCATGACCTCGTACGGAATGGGCTCTCCGGAAAGACTGCGCTGCTCGATCCGCGCGCGTGCCTGAGCTTCGGCGATCTCGTGGCCGTACGCCTTTTCCAGCTCATCCAAACGATTACGCAGCGTCTCGTCAACGAGGTCCGTATCCAGGTACTTCATTCGAACCGCGCCCCTTTGATTTCACGGATCTTGGTCCAGGCGAACCGACGGCGGAACAGCCCGAACCGCCTCCGGTCCAGTCGATTGATGTCCCTGAGCCCAGAGGAGATCTGCCGTAGTCGATTGGCCATGTCGATCAGGCCGTTCGCGGCATCGATCAGACTGCCGAACTCGGCTGTGAAGTGCGCGTGATCGCCGTTGAGGCACATCACCACGATCGCGGCGACACCGTCCTTAGGCACCCGCAGTGTTTCCGTGTCAGCATCCTCGGGAACGTCCGTGGGCTCGTCCATGTGGTCGTCGTGCATGTTGTTGTCTCCCATCGAAAGGGAGGCGGTGAGTCTGACGGCCGCCCTCCGTCAGACTCACCGCCTGGGAACGAGCCACAAAGGACCCGTTAGCTTCTATGCGCGGGCGGGAACTCCGTTGGTACGCAACTTGATGATCTCGTCGCCGTCGTCGTCGAACCATGTCGAGCCATCCAGGCCGGTCTTGAACACGTTGGACAGAGCCAGATCCAGCGCCGGTACCTTCACACCCTCAGCGGCCCGGTCCATCAGCTCCACCTGATTGCCCAGCGAGATCGCGGCATTGACCAGGTCGGCGGTCTCGATCAGCCCTAGCTCGCCATTGTTGCGGGCGATCGAATAGGCCATGGCACGGCGGGCGGCCTCACTGACGAAGCTCGGCAGGCGCCAGGTCTCCGACACGAACCGCTCACACACCTCGCCATAGTCGATGTCACCGTGCCGGTCGGCGGGAATCGCGACGTGGCACAGCTTTTCGATCCCGGCATCGTCGAGCGGTCCGATGTGGATGACGGCATCCAGCCGGCCCGGACGTAGGACACCCTTCTGGATACGGTCGGCGAAGTTGGTCGTGAACCCAGCCAGGATCTCGTTTCCCTTGGCGGTAATGCCGTCCAACGCGTCCAGCAGTTGCGAGATCTGGGTGTCGTTCTCGCCCTTGGCGACGACGTCGATGTCCTCGTACCAGACGACGGCGGGGGAATAGAGCTGCGCCATCTTCAGGACGTCGCCGAGATTGTCCTTGCCCGGCCGCGCCAAGATGAACGTCCAGCCGTTCTCCACGGCCTCCTTGGCCGTCAGCATCCCGGCCAGCGTCTTGCCCGTGCCGTAGGGACCCTCGACGAGAACCGCCCGCTTCAGGGGAATCCTGTTGCGCCGCATGGCATCCGAGTGCCGCAGCAGGGACCACATGTTGGTCGCGAGCTGCGCCTGAACCTCGTCGGCGTACACCACGACGGACGGGTCGATGGCCTTGGTGTCAATGAAATCGGGGTCCTCGCAGCCACGGAAAGCCTTGCCCCGGTAGATGGAGCGCTCCCGCAGCTCCTCCTCCACAATGGAGAAGAACCCTTCGATCTCGGTCCGCCGCTGGAGAGGCGCCTCAACGGCGATGGAGAAGATCAGACCCTTGTCCGGGTGCGTCATCGCCCCGAGACAGAACCTGGCCTTCAGTGGCGAGAACTCAATCCAACCCCACGGCACCTGAAGAGTCTCATTGGGACCGACGGCGATCGACCGCATCTCCGGCGGGCGCTTGCCGAACAACGTTTGCACGGCCTTGCCGATGCCCGCCGTGCCGAACAGCCGCTTCATCGCACGCTCGAACGCCGCCGCGCCGTCCCACGGACGGTAAAGGAAATCACGCGAGAACTGCACGACCTCCTCATTGCGCTTGCGCCAATCATCCAGGAACCGAATGGCGCCGTCCACGTTGCCGCCGAAGTGCGCCGGAAGAACGAACTTGGTGCCCTCGAAGATAAGCGAGTCATCGGTGACGTTCTTGGAACCCAGCTCCGCGAGCTTGGCGAGAATGGCCTTCTCGTTCTCGGCGGCGGGATCCTTCGTTTTCGTTGCAGTCGGCATTGCCTACTCTTTCTTTGAGGTCTTTTTGCTGAATGGGTCGGGCAGGCCGACGTCATGCACACCCGCGTAGAGCATGTGTCGGCTGGCGTCCCGTGCGTGCGTGGAGCCCGTGGTACGGCTGAGAAAACCCACAGCGTTCAGGCGTTCGTTGGTAGCCCAGGGCTTGACGATCCCGGCCGGTCGGGTGACGCGGGCGATGCGTTCCTCGTCGGCGAAATTCTTCACACGGTCGAGTACGGCCTGTGTTGCCTCGCGCGCACTGGAATGTGACGACCGGCTCGACCGGTTACTTACGACATAGGTTTCCGTCGCGATGACGATCGATTCCGAGAGAAATTCCCGTGTCCACCCGAGCAGCAGATCAACCATGGTGTCCGGATCGGACTGAGCGAAACCGAACTCGGCGTCTAGCCAGGTGCATTGCGTGCCGGGCTGCCAGAACCAGGCTGCTGCGAGCCCCGGTGTCGGTCCCGGATCAACACCGATGATGAGACGAGGTGGATGCTCCGACACTGGCGTCTCCTTTTACTTGCGGCCGTTCTGCGACCCCGGTTTCCGGTAGGAGTGGCTTGGCTTGCCGTCGGGGCGACGGACTATTTTGTTGTGGGGGTCGTGCATTCCCTCGGCCTTCAGCTCCGTCCACGCATCGATGCGCGCGACCAACCGACGGCGATTTTTCTTGCCCTGCCTCACAGGAGTGCGTTCTTCCGCAGTTCCGCAGCAGCCCTCTTGATACCCTGCCGGGCCGCCCAGGCGCCGACGAACTCACCCGTGCAGAAGCAGATGCCACCGATGAGGATTCCGATCATGGTCCACATAGGTCACGCCCCGCCCTGCGAGAGCTGGGTCATGATCGTCGCCAGCATCACCATGCTGAACTGGAGATTCGCCAGCAGGATAATGATCGCCTTGTCCGTCTCCTTGGGGTTGCAGTCACCGGCGCAGTCGGACCGCTCGCACATCCACCGCTGGAGATTCGCACGCGTGTCGTCGTCGTCCAGCAGATAGTCCGTCATCACGTGCACGAGCTTGAGTTCCGGGCTGATCTCGTGGACGGGCTGTTCCTCAGTCTTTTCCTTGGCCTGTTCTGTGGTCTGTGTCATGCCGCTTTCCTTGCCGTCTTGGTGCCGCCTAGCAGGTCGGCGATGATGCGCGGGTCCTGAACGAGGTCGGCCAGTTGTTGTCCTTTGGTGCGCAAGGCATCCCGTACGCGACTGTCAATCGTGTCGCGGGCGACGATGTCAATGATTTCGATGCTGTCGTGTCGCTCGGAACCGATGCGGTGACAGCGATCCTCGGCTTGTAGTGACTCGACGAGCGACCACGGCCGTTGCAGAAACGCCACCGTGGACGCTGCGGTCAGGGTGATGCCGGTGCCGCCCGCCCCGGTGGTCACGAACATGACGTCAACGTTTCCGGCTTGGAATTCGTTGATCATGAGTGTCCGGGTGCGTGCGTACTGACCGCCAACGATCAGGCCAGTGGTATACCCAGCGTCGTGGACGGCCTGCTGTGCGATCTCGATGAGCTGTTTACTGGGTGCGAAGACGACGACCTGTTGGCTGGGGCGCTCCGCGAGAATTTCCAGCAGCGCGTCCACTTTCCAGGACGGCCCTTTGAGTGTGACCTCAACGTGTTCGGTTTCCTCGCCGTCCTCGGCAACCTCGATCGTCGTTGTCACGTCGGCCGGTGCGGAGGCGAGCTGGGATAGCCGCGTCATCTGAGCCAGCACTGTCATGACGGACAGCTCCGTGCCGTCAGGCAGCTCCGCGAGCATCCGCTTGGCCATCTGGTCGTAGGTCCGTCGGTGGGCCACGGGTAGATCCACGTAGCGGACGCTGTAGATCTTGGGTGGTAGCTGGCTGAGTACGTCGGCCTTGGCTACCCGCCTGTGTTGACCGAGCAGGCACAGCCGTAGCTCGTCCTCCCGCCCCGGGTTCAGCCCCAGGATCGTCTCTCCGTAGTCCCCGGCGTCGACGAGGCAGTACCGCCTGACCCAGCGCTCCCGTGACGGCCACGCGTCCGGTTCCAGGCAGGCCAGCGTGGGGTACAGGTCCCCGGGGTGATGAGTGATTGGCGTGCCGCTCAGGGCCACCACTACATCCGCGCCCCTGGCCACCCGACGGACCGCTACCGTCCGAGCCGCCCGATGGTTTTTGATCATGTGATGCTCGTCGATGACCAGCGCACTCGGCGCTAGCCGATCCGCTAGGTACGCGACGTCGATACGGGCCGTGTCGTAGGAGGCCACGTACACGTCGGCGTGCGCCTGGGAGAGCAGCAGCTTACGCCCGGTACCTCGGTAGGCCACTGCGGTGTAATCCGGGACCCACGTCCGCCAGGCGTCCACCCAGGCATCCACCACGCTCGCAGGACAGACCACCAGCACGGGAAGCGCGTCGCCGCCGTGTTCCTGCCGGGCTAACAACCCCAAGATCGCCGTGATGGTCTTGCCGGTGCCGGGTTCGTCAGAGATCAGTGCCCGCCCAGTGGCCGCAATCAGCCCCGCGCCGGTCCATTGATAAGGCCGTGGAACCAATCCTTCCGGCAACACGCGCGACGTGTTGGTTCCATCTGGTTCCATTCGCGCGCGTTTAGCTAATTCGCCGGTTACCCACCGTTGCAAACGAGGTCCCGGATGCCATCCTTTTGGAACCACAGTGGACAACTGCACGACAGATGCCCAGGTCAAAGGCACTATGAGGGCACCGCGGGGGTCACTGGGCGTGATGAGGGGAGTGATACCGCGAATTTGTCGAGCGATGTACGCTACCTCATCGTCGAACAGTTCCGAGCCGATCACGGCAATCGCGCGACCGTCCGACGTTAGCTCTGCTGTAATCGCGGTCATGTCGACTGCCAACCGACGGGAAATGTATGAAGCACAAGATCGTTGATGCCCTGGCCATCGCTGTCACGGCCGCTGTCTGCTTGGCCGGTGGCTTTCTCGCGGGCTGCCGTATCACCCACTGGCTGTTGCACGGTGACGAGTCCAGCCCCACCAAGCGCTTCGCTGTCGCCAAGATTCCTGCCGATCAAACTACGGAGGTGCTGGATCTGCTCAGGCACAACGCGAAAACCGGCGACATTCCCGACGGCGTTGTCGCCGCCGCAGCCGCCATGTCCGACGAGGACTAGGTTGTGCCTATCTGGCTGATCGACGTCACGAACATTCTGTTTGTAGCCCTGCTTTTGTTCGGATGGAGTTGGTTCAACCGCTATATGGGGCGCTTGGACGAGCGTCGCATGTGGACGTCGGGAAAACCGGTTCAGGTCGGAGATGCTGTCTATCTGGTCGCCGGTGGCCCACGCACGCAATACGAACAGCACGTGCACGGCCCAGACGGACGGTGCACCCCGCTGTGTCATGGGTATCTTGTCGTCGCGCACCGGCACAAGAACGGCCGAATGTGCAACGAGGACTGTCCGGCGTGGACTTCCCGTCCCAACCAGGAGAGATAGCCGCGTGCGCGTCGGCAGTAGTCGATTGCGAAGTCTTTTGTGCACCAACCTCCGGAGGACAGGCGTGCCGGTCTACTACGTACTGATGAAGCACCCAGAGCAAGAGCCGTACCAGGTCTATTTGACCGAGGATGACGTTGCATCCGAGGAGGCCGCACGGCAGTGGGGTCAGGACCACGAAGTAGGTGACTGGACGTTCATGGATGTACTGCCGTGGTCTGTCCAGCATATCTCACGGAAGGCGTTTCAGACCATGCAGGACAACGAGAAGTGCATGTAGGTCGGGGCCGCCGTCTCACACTGCCCGGTGATGAGACGGCGGCCCCGTTTAATTGCAGGGATGTCTTGCGACGTTTAAGCCGTCCAATAAGGACAGCTCCCTGCATCATTCACTAGTGCGCTGCCTGTCCCGTGAGCCCAGCGAGAATCGCTTGCTGCTGCGGCGTCAGATCCGCCGGGGGTGCTGGAGTCGTCACCGCCGGGGCCGCCGGAGCTGGCTCGGACGTAGGCGTGCCACCAGGAGTGGACTGTCCTGTCGCCACAGGCTCTACTGCTCCTTGGGGGCGCACATAGCGAACGCTTACTTGGTTACTGGGGTTGAATCCGGGGGTTCGAGACGGCCGACGCGCCACGAGCGTCACCGTGATTGCGGCGCCCGCTTCCGGAGCACCGGCCGGGGCACCTGCCTCAGCCATCGCCCGCACGAGTTCGTCACGAGACTGCCCCGTGACGTACCAGGTTGCCTCACCGTCCGGAAAGGACTGGTCTGGGTTGACCCGCAGCGGAACTCGCATGACGAACTTCGGCCGCCCATCCCTGTAAGTCGCGGGCTGGTTCGAACCAGGAGTGGTCTGCTGCTGGATGTCGGCATTGGTGACAGGCCGTGCGACGACGCCGGAAAATGTGGTGCCGATGTCGCGCCCCTTGAAAGACCACGATGGGCCACCACCAACCGACGGTGCCGCAAAGAACTCATCCAGAGAACCCGTCGCCAGCACCACTGGTTCCGCTTGCCGCTGCTGGGGAATCTGCTGCTGGTATACGGGGTTGTAGCCCTGGGCGTAGTTCGATGGCTGCTGCTGGAAATACTGAGGATCGAATGGCTGTATAAAATCCCTATCTCTCTGTGTTTGACGTGAACAGATCGTATGCGTGGTAGCTCGGATGCTTCGTGATGAAGTGGACTCGGTTGGCCAGTACGATGGCCTTCGAGTACGCGAGGTTGATGTCGATGTCCACGCGCGGATCGCCCGCCTGTGCACGGTCGCTGAACTCGTTCCAATGAAGCCAATCTTTCGGCTCGATCAGAGGTTCCAAGCAGAGATGACATCGCAACTCGCGTTTGTTCGGCACTTCATCAGTTCCTTGTGATTACCTGTAAATTGTCGGACAGCGTATATACCGTTGGACACGGATACATGAAGCTGTCTCCGTCGTCGTCGCGGCACACAGCACATTCTCCGTGGTTGTCGTAGTGCATCCTGAGTACTGCCCGCATCCCTGCCGTCACCTCAGGGAAGATGTCGCCGAGACGAACAGCCTGCCCCTTCGTGTCGAATGCCGTGTTTTCGAGATCGTCTAGCTTGTCGTGTAGTTCCCGCTCAAGACTCACGCTGCTTTCCCTAGTATAGTGCGGTTTCCTACCGTGCCAGGACACCCATCGGTGCGCCCATCGGCTTCTGGCCGGTAGAAAGGACAGTAGAAACATTCGTCATCGCTAGGGCTGGCAGGAATATCCAAGAGCCTGATCTGGCGTTCCCGTAGCGCAGTCGCGTACTGGTAACGGATCTTTGTCTGTGCCAGCACCGCATCGACGATGAGATCGTCCTCGGCTGTGTGCGGCCGGTCCCACACGTACATGCCGTCCAGTGTGGACGCTGTCCGTGGGTAGGCCGCCAGCACAACCCGGTCCACCGGCAATCCGAGCTGCCGGTAACCGTGACCGTAGAGCAAGAGCTGTATCAGATATTTTCGCGAGGGACCGTGAGCGCGCAATTTACTCATAGTAGTCGTCCCGAGGCATTTGTGATCGACGACCGCCCTTTCATGGGCGTCGTATAGATCCGCCGTGCCTGGATGGTCAGGGTGAGGAGTTACGCGCTGCTCAGCAATCCAACGCAAAATGCCTGTCCGCTGATTGTCTCCCGCGAAACAATCCGCTAGCCAGGCGTGAATAGCAGTGCCGACGATCGATGGCCATGGGTCCGAAATGTGATTAGTGTGTGACGACCCGGCCATCTTCCCGGCGACCTGCCGATCACACGCAGAGCCCAATTCGCTCGGTCCGAGAAACTGCTGGACACTACGTGGAGCGCGTGACGCGTGCTGCGTGATGATGCCACGTAGCTCTGTCGCGTACCGGCTGGCCCACGCTGAACTTCCATTCAGCGGAGCGGGCGCAGCCGCCATGAATTCATCCGGTGTTGTCAGAAACCTCCGGCGGAATCTCGATCTCGCCGTTCGTGAATTTGTTGGCCAGTCGCCAGAGATCGGGGAGCGTGTTGTTCTGGTAGAACACTTTGTCCGCCTGAGTGTACGTCAGTCCAAAGAGGGCGGCGCCTGCCCTGGTCCAACTTAGGGCCGAGTGCTCCGCGTAACTGGCGTAGTCCTCCCCGTCCGGCCAGTAGTTAGTACCGTCGGACTCGTAGCCTGATCCGGTCCAGTAGACGTGAGTGTGCCCACGAAGCCGACCCGCGTGTAGCAGTGCATTACCCGCAAGACAGCCCTTGGTGCCACACTCGATCGTCTCATTAAGCACGGCGTCCCGCCACTCCAGCCACCACGACTGCTTGTGCTGTTCCGGATGCGCCGTCAGGAATTCGAGTTCCTTGCGCAACAGCGGTACGTTGATTGGCATATCGTCCTCCTATTCGGGACGCAGTTCCCACCACGCGATTTCGCGGGCATACTCGTCGTACAACTCGGGAGCTTCCTCGCGTAGTCGTTTGGTGTCGACACGCATCTGCCGGACGTATTGCAGCCGCATAGGGTTACTCAGCGCTGGGTGCCGGACAGCGATTTTCGTTTCGCCGGGATTCTCCAGCGTGAGTTCTAGCTTGATTGCGTCGGTGAGCGCCTTCAGTTCTTCGGCGAGTTCATCCGCTCGTGGCTTCAGGGTGCCATACTGCGTCAGAAGCTGGTCTAGTCGTTCGCTCAGAATCCTCCTATGCAGGGACCAATTCAGGTTCGCGCTCCGGCGACGGCGTCTCGGCCGGAGGCATGATCACCGGCGAAGGCTCGCGTACGGGTGCCTGCTCCGGAATGGGTGCTGGTTCAATATGGATTGGTGGCCCGACCGGTGCACCAATCTGTGCCATGGGTTCTCCCTAGATATCGCTCGTGGACTTCGTCAGTGACCAGTTCCACCACTTGGCAACCACCGTGCCCGACGATCCGGTGAAATCCGGCTGTACCGGCCACCGTCCTTTGCGCGTCCGAAGGTTGTTCTCGTAGAACCTGACGACCTCTCGCCCCGCTTCCGCGACCTGTTCTGATGTGGACAGATCATTAAGACGGCCCGGGATGTACTGGGGAGCAAAATACGGGTCAGTAAGAAACCTGGACTGGTGCGTCGCGGGCCAGGCGACTGTCATGTCGGTATAACTGCTGAAGAAAGGCACCCCGTACCGTTCCGCTAATGTCGCCAGATCCGGCGCGGGCGGGTCACCACGCTCTGCTTTGCAGGACAAGCAGGGGCACAGTCCGGAGTGGTTGTACCGGTTCAATTCACGATAGAGCCTGAGCCGTTCCGTCTCGGTCGGACTCATGAGCTTGAGCAACTCGGGCGCTACCGAACGCGGTGGCGCTAGGGCCGCGATTTCAGCACGTGCACTACGAAATCCAAGTTCCACCTGTTGGGTGCGCCCGCGTGCGTGAATGACGCCAGTGACCAGCGTCGACGCGTACGGGTAGGCGACCAGGTGTTGAGCCACGTCATGTGCCGGTCCGTCAGCGTCCATGTACGCCCAGAAGCCGCATGAACAGCGTGGGTTCGGGATAGGGTCGCCGTGGAAGTCTGCCTTTACATCAGGTGTGTAGCCGCTGCCGCCGTAACACACTGCTGTGTTCTCTCCTGGGACCCATGGCGTCAACCGTCCACGATGGACAGGGCGCAGGATAGGCACCGTGCCGTCCCAATCGGCAATAAAGCTGCGATAGCCCCGCATTTCCAGGCCGACATACAACTCAGGCTCTGGTTCTGGCTCCGGTGGTTCCGGTTTACTCAGCGCATAGATCTGCGGCGATGGAGTGTAGGCCGGGTGGTGACGCTTGATCGTCTGGTTGAGCAGCGCACTGAACGCTGCCGCGAGATTCTGCGGTTGAGACATGAATGTCCCCTGCGTCGTATGGGTGACCCTCAAGGTCCAGTTTTGTCCGATAGATATCACCGCGCCGTCCTGGGAGCGTCATCCACACGAAATCAGCAGGCTCGATGCCCAGCATCATAAGGATTTCGTGGCACTCATCAGGGTCACTGATCGCGCGCTCAACCGCCCGACGAGCAGCAGTGATATGTGGTGGTGGTGCTTCTGTTATTTCCTCGTAGAGGTCGAAACGATCTGGGGCCATCAAACCCCCTAGTTGATTTTGTTTACTCCCACGATGTAGCCCAACTCGCTGACGATCACAGTGCAGTCGGTGCCGACATACTTCACGCAGCCGTTGTACCCCTCGAACACGCCGACAGGATGCACTAATGCCGCCTGTAAACTGCGGCCGGTAATGCCCTGCTGCTGGGCTTTCCGCACTGCTGAGTATGTCGACGACAGACTGAGATCGTCGAACCGTGCGCGAACCTTTTTGTTGACAAGCGCGCTGTCCGGCCGCTCGGTCTCGGCGATCACCAACAGATCAGCGAACGCCTTGTCCCGCGCCTGTTCTTGGTCCATCTGTTGCTTGTGGACACGCTGACGCTCACGGGCTTGCCGTTCCTTCCGCTGGGCACCGTGTGAGGTGCCGGACGGAGGAGGCAGACCGAGGGCCGAAGCCGCTTGGTCCAGCACGCGTTGTACGCGGACAGATTTCGCCCAATGGAGAACAACAGGCACGGGTTCGTCTTTGTCATTCACCGTCACCGCGTCGGGATGCGTCGCGCGCCATTCACAGGTCGCATTGCTGAACATCACATCCCAGCCCAGCTTTTTCAGCATCTTGGCTAGCTTGTTGCCTTCTGCATTACTCATTCACATCCACCTCTCGCATTACTGTACCTCCCAGTGCCGACGGGGAACGTCTGCCGCTGGTTACGTTTGACAGCCAGCACCGGGAGGCACCTTCAGCGTCTCGTGAGGACGCTGAGTCTGTGTGTCCGATGTGTCGTACCGGTCGCCCGGCGCCGTCTCCCGTTCCCTATCCGGTTTTCGCCATCAGCTAGTCTGCCGCCATACGCCTGCCCAGACGTATGCGGTTTCCCGGACGTGCTTACGACTGACCCAAGGACATTTCCAGGTCCATCGCGTATCGAGACGATCTCTATATTTATTGTTGTCAAAGTACTATGGGGTTGTTGCTGAGAGGTGGTTCACCCGTCGGTTGGCCGGTCAAGGTCACGGCCAACCGACGGGGAGCTACTTGGCTTCGGGCACGAAATCGTGGACATACCTGAGAAATTCGTGGAAGCCCATGCCGAACCCAGTCGCGATAGCGTGCAAAGTCTTGTCGTTCGGGTGTGTTGTCTGTTGACTCTCGATCTTCCCGAGACAGGAGTGCGTGATCGGCTCACCTTTGTCCAAGCACAGGCCAGCGAAGTCCCGTTGTGACAGTCGTCGTTCGCGGCGCAGATACAAGACCGTGGGCCCCAGCTTCTTGCGAACGACCTGCTTGTCCCACATGTCCTGCCCGTCCCCTGCGTCCTGCCCCCTCGCCATGCACCAGGACGGTATGCGCCGCCGAAGCAAAGTGCAACCAAGTGAAGCAAAGTGCTTTTGCAAACACAGTGGTTCCAGCCTGCGGTTTTGGTTCCACTTTGCTTTACTTGTGCTAGCGTTCCGTCAGTGCGGAAGGAGGTACCGTCCTGGTGCGCACTGACCTGGACAGAGTGCTGGAGCAGGCGCGACAGGCGTTGACTCCTGTGCCACTGTGGAAGGACGTCGCGGAGAGTATTGGCCGTTCGGCGCAGTGCTTGCGCGATTTGCGCAGCATGAGACCGTCCACACCGGAGACGGAGCGCCTGCTAGAGGAGGCTCTTGCCCTGCCGCCGGGGAGAATCAAGGCGATCCGCGAGGGTCGCTACGTGCTGGTGCCGGACGAGCATGAGCCGCCCATTGACGAGCTGGCCGAAGCGGTGGGCCGACTGGAAGAGGCGCGTCGCGAATGGTTGAAAGCAATGTCCGACGATCTCACGCCGGATGAGCTGGCCGACGTCGAAACTTTCGTCAACGCGGTGCGGCAACGTCGTGTGACCAGTGTCACATCGGACACGACTGGGGATCACCCGGACGCGAGTAGCGCTACTCCACGTGAGTGACGATCATGGCGACCATGCTCACAGCAATCGTCATCATGGTAGCCATCCTGCTACTGGTCTACGCGCCAGGATCGTGGGTGTACACAGAAGTCAAGTGGCGTGTCAGTGATCTGAAGCTCATGGAGATCAACGACAACCTGCTGGCTGCACGTCAAGAGATCCGGGCACTTGGTGTCAGGGTCGTTGACTATCACAAGGACTTCCTCACCGCACATACGGTCAACGTGGACTCGCGTCGGATCTTCCGCCAGATCCTCAATCGAATGAGCGAGACGGACGAACCTCGTTCCGGTAAGTAACACCACCATCCGACGGAGACAGCCCCCGACGTAAGACCCGTCGGGGGCTGTCTCTTTTTTGTCCACTCGCGACAGTCGTGCCGCCAGGGAGGCGCGGACTATATCACGCAGCCTGCTCCGCGTGATCGATCCCCGCACCCGCCCATGTCACGACGACACTCACGCCGTCGCCCTCGACCATCGTCGCCGCGCCCATCGCGTTCAGCCGCAGTTGCGGATACGCGGCTTCCACGACACCTCGCTTCGTCTGGGCCGCGTACACCTTGATACCCCTCGCGGCCACCCAGTCGCGACGCTCGTGGTCCGCCAGCCCCTGCCACATGTCGCCGTAGGTCTCTCCAGTATCCACCAGCTCTACGCGGTCCGGCGTCGGCGTGAGGGCCATGAGGCGCTTTTTCTCGGCCCGCAGCGTTGCCCTCTGCTCATCCTCCTCGTTCTCTGGCAGGTTCAACCCCGGCAGGTCCCGAAGGTCGCGGTTGATCTCTTCAATCTCCGCTTCGTGGTTCGTGCCAGGGATGATGACAGTCTCATAAATCGGCGAGTCGAGCTGACTCAATACCTGGTCCACGAGCCTTTCCGTGGTGGCCAGGTTGACGAAATTGCCACAGCTCTGTCGCTTCTTTCCGTGTCCCGCGCACCGGTAATAGGCGTACTTGTCGCCGACCGGCGCGCGATACATTGGAGACGCAGGCATTTTTGTGTCAACCGCCCAATCACAGCACGGGCACAGCGGGATCAGCATCGACCGCTCAGGCCGCCGCCGGACGCCTCCTCCGCGCCGACGATTGGTGAGTGCGTCGTTTGCCTGCTTGTACACCCTCGCATTGACCAGCGGCTCACAGCGATAGACGACACGCGTCTGCTTCTTGTCCATGTAGCGCCCGCAATAGGTCGGGTTCCGTAGAATGCCGCGTACAGTCGACGCGTACCAGTGGCCCAGCCCTTCTCTTTCCAGCCACTCCGCGATACGGCCACAGGATTCTCCGGCGATGCACCGGGCGAAGATTTCCGGAACATACTTCTTGCCGATCTCGTCCGGAAGCAGCACCCTGTTGTACCTCTCGCCTTCAGTCGTGTAGCCCCACGGAAGGGCGCCGCCGGAAAAAAATCCACGTTCCTGGATCTCGGCGATGTCACGGATACTGCGCTCACGAATCTTTTCCCACTCGCCGTGTGCCCTATCGGCCATGAATGCCCACAGGATGCTGTCGGCGCTATTCGGGCGCGGCGGCCACTGCGGGCCGTTCACGATGATCAGCCGCTTGTTGTGCTTCTTAGCCCACTTACGGATCTCGGCTTCGTCCTCGAATGCACCACGCGAAAGGCGATCGTTATCGAAAGCCACAATCGCGTCGTACCTCACCATTAGCGACAGATCAGTGACCCACGGTTTGAGGTTCGGCCTATCCCATGGGGCCACGGTGCCGCTCTTGGTATCGGCGACAACCGCAACGATCTCCATCCGCTCACGGTCACAGTACGCGGTCGAGTGTGTCTCCTGCGTGTCCAGGCCGATGCCTTGACGGCCACCCTTCTGAAGCTTGCTCAGCCGTGCTGCGATGATTACCTTCAGTGCGCGCCAGCTACAGGCAGTACACGAATACTGCTCGCTGGGCTCGTGGCAGGTAGGACACCGCCATCCAACGTTGGCCTTGGTGTTGACCATGGGCCGCGTACCTCCCCGTATCGTCCCTGGTCACGTCCAGGGTACCCGCTTGGGACACCTGGGGTGTGGACGAACGTCGGTACCCCAGGTGTCCCAACATATCACGGGACTGGTGAGCAGGTAGGATACGTCCCGGTGGGGGGCCACCGGGAGAGGACCAGGTGTGGGCACACACCACAAGCCGCTCAGCATCAAGGACGTCCGTCGGCGGCTCTGGACACACGTCGTGCCGCTCGGATTGATCATCACAGGACTAGTTTCCGTCGGGCTGGCCGCGCCCTACGATCATGCCATCATCTACGCACTGCCGATTTTCGCAGCGGTATTCGGGATCTGGTTCGGGCTGACCACCCGGCATCGTTGGTACCGTCGGTCGGTCGTCGCCACGGCCTTACTGGTAGCCGTGTATTGCGTCGTGGCCTACAAGTGAGGACAGAAAAGACCCCCCAGTCGTCGTGACTGGGGGGTCTTTTCGTGTCGGCTACCGAACTCCCCTCGAATTCGGTAGCCCTCCCCGCCCCGGGATCATGCAACGTGATGCAGTGACCTTTGCTGGGACGAGTGCGCCGCGCCCGGCGCCGATTTGGTTGGCCTGCTTGGCTCTGTGGATCGTTGCGGACGAGGCCGAGTCGCTTCGAATGCGGCCTCAGGGGACTCCGGAGTTATGCCCTGTTTTCGCAGCCTTCTATTACGTCTATCTGCCAGGAATATGACGGTCAATGCGGGCAGGGCGATTGCGCAGAACAACACCAGTGCACGTGTGCCGAGGTGTAAGAACTGCGCCGTCGTCATAAGCGACCAGTCCGCGCGGGTTCCCGTTTCTGGTTCTGCTTTGCATGCTTTCCGCGCCGGGGCGGCGGCGGTTCAACCGGAAGAACGCCTTCCATTTTGTCCGGCTTAGGGACTGGCTTCATGGTTTCCGTCGCTGTCTCTTTGTACTCGAACTCTCTATACGCGAGCAGGAACTTTCCTAGTTCTGGACTCCGTAGGAGGTCACGGATTTCCTGCCAATGCGGGCTTCGCACCACTTCACGAAGGTCATCTAGTAGCGGATTGATCCGCCGTGACCAGAAAATCATGCCCGCAGTGACACCAGCAGCACCGCACACAAATCCAGTTATGGCGGTGGTTATCATCACTCTTGCTGCCCTGTCTCGGGTTCAGACTCCACAATGACAAGCTCGTCCGACTCCGGGTAGATCACTATGGCGTTGACCGCCGTCGCGAGCATCGTCAGAGCGGCCTTGATCGCGTCCTGGTAGGTGGCGGTCTCCGCCTCAAGACCCTTGATCATATCGTCGAAGCTCTGTCGCGCACTCGCAACGACATCAGCCGAGCTGAGCGGTGTGCTCCTGAGCATTGTGAGTGTCCCAGTCCGGCGGTCGTCTTCACCGTCGTTGTCGTCCAGCGGTGTTCCGTCGCCAGCGACCGCAACGTCCCTCTCTGGCGTGTATAGAGCAGTCGACGGCCCATCGTCGCGTACCCACTGCACGGCGTCGGCCACCCGCGCGCGCCCCGGCACGACGTTGAGCACCAGCGTCCGATCCTTCAGCCGCTGGCGGATCTTGCCCGCAACCCTGGTTTGATTCTCAGCGGATTCGTGCGGCCACAGCGTCCGGACGGTGCTGGGCACATCAACGCCACTGATTTTCCATCCCGGAACGAGTTGCCCCGTGATCGTTCGCGTCTCCGGCGTCACGATCACGTTGTCGTCCGGATGATCAACCAGCCGCCGCAGCCATGCCCACACCAAGTCGCAACTTGCATCCGACCGGCTCAGCGGCGGGATCGTGACCTCATCCGCAATGGTCATCTTGTAGCCCTTCACACACGTAGGTGGTAGCGATCCGTCCGGTGTCCGTGCGCCCAAGCCTTTCCACCGACGAACCTGTAACAACGTGCCGGAGATTACGCGCCCACGCCGTCTTGGAGCAACCTGAGTATTATCACGGTTGTATTAAGTACTCCCGAGAAATAGCAGAACGCCCCGGCCGGTCGGTTGGGGGTTCGACGCGGCCGGGGCGGCATTCCTGGTGACTGGGGGGCTGGCCACCAGCGGTACAGCCACCAAGGTAAGTACGTGTATGAAGTTGGGTCAATAGGTAGGGACCAATGGAACCAGATGGAACCACGAGCCTCCACACAGGACTAGCTTACGACCCCTAAGTTGGTGACTTGCCAGTAATAGGGGTCCCCAACCGTGGCCAGAATCTGCGATGTACCGGAACCGCTGCTTATCAGGCAGAATCGGACATTACCACCGTCCAGATCGCCTGACGTCGTCGTGAAGCCGCGCACACCGCCGCGCGAAAAGAAGGAACTCCCAGCTCCGGAGCCTGTGTACCACCCCATGTCCCCGTCGTGCGCCGGACTACCCGTACCGGTCGCTAGGTACCGAACGATCGTGCTGCCAACAACTACACCAACGTCGATGGCATCGCTGGGGGTACGGGTTGCGCTGATACTGATCTCGACCCATTGCCCCACTACAGCAGGCATATCGATCTCCGCCACGGTCGCGTTATCAGCAAGTCTCAAGATCGACCAAATGGAACCGCCGTTGTTTGGGCAGGTGAACGAGCCACTGGTGATCCACTCCTGCCTGATCTTGATTCCACCGGTGACGCCAGCACCGGGCACCCACTTCCGTGACGTGCTGCTATAGGTCAGCACGGAACCGTTGCTCGGTGCAATGGTCAGCAGGTCTACATCCTGTGCTTGACCGATCGTGATGGGCTCAGCAAGGTACCCCAGAATGTCAAGATCACCAATTGGTCGATCACCGACGTCTACATTGTTGTGTCCAGTGATCGCGGAACTGTTTGGATTACTCAGGATAGCCGTCGTGCCCGGTAGAAGCATGCAATCGGATACATCTACGCCGGGCTGATCAATAACCAAGGTATAGTTTTGGCTGCTCACGAGCTTGGACTGAGCAATGCGGACGGCGCCGATTCGATTAGGCTCGGGATCGCTTGGCCCGATCGGGACGTCTGTGGGGTCATAGAAGATCGCACCCGTGTAGCCCGTGTCCGGCGGGAGCGTGTAGCCCGTCGCCGTGTTCATGCTGATCGAGCAGCCCCACACGACCACATCGGCGCCCGGGTAGCTCAGGATCTGCACCCCGTCGGCGTGCGCACCTGCTGCAGGCTCGAAGTCACTGAAATGACACAGCTCGAACACAGTCGGTTCCGCATAGCTGCGGCCGACCCTCGCGGAGTCATCACCGTTGTGGACCACCCGGCAGAACCGGGCCGCGAAGCCCGCTCCCGAGAAAGCGACGGACGCCGACGTGATCGTGCACCAGGCCAACCGACGGCCGACTTCGAAACCTGAGTTCGCGTCGAGCCGGACTCCGAAAGTGTCGTTATACGTGTTTATGGCACAATTAAACAAATACGTATCATTGTTCGGGATGATCAGCTCGGAGCAGACAAAGTTGTAGTTTTCGTAAACTCCCGAATCAAGGGTAATGCCGGTGTTGGGATTATTGTCGGGGTAGTCGACCAGCACCGTGGGGTCCCACAGCCCGGCGTACTGCTCCGCGACATTCCATGGCCGGATGGGATTCGGGATCTCGGCCTGCGGTATCAGGCCGGAGCTGTCGAGCGACGCGACCCCGCCCGGCTGGCCGACGGTGGACGCCAGGACGTAGAGCGCCGTCGACGTCGACAGGGTGCCGCGTGACGCCGTCGACAGATCCAGAGTGGACCCCGACGGCGTCACGACGTAGGGCGATGGACTCTCCGCGTCCTGGATGTCCTCGCGAACCAGGTATTGCAATGTGGTGGCCTGCGCGTTGCTGGCGATCGTGCCGGAGATATTGCCTGCGGAAAGCGTAAAAGTGACCGGCTGATTGACAACGATGTAGCCGCCACCGGGCGCTTCCATCACCGGCTGAAGGGTGACCTTGCCTGTCGCCGGATTGCCTTGCGGGTCAACCCATCCGTGCACTCCACCCGTGACCGTCAGTTGTGTTAGGGCCACAGACTCCTAATCAGAAGCGGTGCGTAGCTGGTGGATCTCGACGTGCAAATCGTCGTTCATGGCAATCAGCATCGCGTTAGCACGAATCTGATCGGCCATCTGGAAAGTATGCACCGTCGCGACGATCAAGTTTAGTACCGTTGCGATGCCGGAAATCAATGCTGCCAACGCATTGGACTGTCCTGCGGTCAGCAACCCCAGCGTCACGCCCAGAGCGATCAGGGTATTGACCACGCCGGTCCATCCGCCGCTAGCCAGTGCCGCAAGGAAAGCCTGCCAACGAGTCATGGTTACTCCCCTGCCTTGAGTGCCGTGCTGATGGCGGTGAGCGTGGTTTCGATCGCCGTGAGTCGCTGAGCGAGCTGGCCGACGGCGGTAATGAGGGTGTCCACGTCTGCGGTTGTGTTGATGATGTCCAGCGCCATGCCGCCCGGCGCGTTGACTCCGGTGTAGCCGCGCTGAAGATCGCGCAGCACGAAGGCGACGGTGCCCGGTTTAGGGGTCGCTGGGATAACGTCAGTCATTTCCATATCTGGCCTCGGTGGTGCCGGTGGGGTGGGAGGTGAATCGACGCCCGGCCAGTAATCGGCGACTACAGATAGGTCGTAGTGGCCTCCGTTGGCTGGGGAATCTGTGTACTGCTTGGCGATATAGCCGTCAGTAAGCACGGCCTGTCCGTCGTAGTGCGCTACCCAGAAATGAGGTAGGGCAACATGAGCAGCATTAAACGCGGCGACAACCGACGGAAAGGTCCTAATATTGCAGTAAACCGTGGGGTCCGCGCCCATGTGCCGCCGCATCAGGACCCAGGACACGGCCTGTACGGAGGTTGCGTCGCCCTGCTCTACGTCCAGCACATGACCGTCGGTGACGTCGCCACGGACGGCGATACGGACCTTGACGGCCTTGGGGAACAACGACCAGTCGTCGTCTGACCACGCGAACTTACTCGGCGGCAGATAGCCAGCCACCATCTCAGCGGTCAGTGGGATGTCGGTCGCGGTGATGCTGTCATACATGTATCGCGCGAAATCACCTCCCGGCAAGCCTCGTACAAGTTCATGCCCCAACGGGCATCGGCCAACGCGTCATGATGGTCCGAGCCGTGAACGGGCATCGTCGGTTGGCCTGCGTCTTCCCAGAGCTGCATTAGCTCGTGGGTGTACATAGGGATGATCCGAGGCATCCTGATCATCGTCCCGTACAACTGGGCTAACGCGACATGGTCATACGCGCCGTAGTACGCCCACAGTTCAACGGGTTCATCTGTGAGCGTCATGAAGTCCAGCCAGTTGCAGGCGATCCACCGACGAGGCTTGTACCGCCCATCACCCGGTGGGGGCAATTGCGGAAACACGTTCTCTTGGACGAACATGTTGGCTTTCTCGGGGTTGAATTCCGTCGACACCCGGTAGAACTCATTGCCGCAGTTATCCACGGCGCCAATGGAAACGAGATCGATCGTCGTACCGTCTTCGATGAATTCAGTGTCGTAGCAGACGATGCGCATGTTTTTGTCCTAGTTCGACCGACGAGTAACGAGAATCAAGAACAGCATGATGTCGGCCGCGACCAGCAGCCAGAAGTCAGCTCCGGTCACGACATCACCGGCTGGACAACGTCACCACCGTGGGCAAGCAGGTAGTCAAGGGACTCCCAGGCGAGCCAGGCATGACCCTCGTCGCCCCAGTCCGGACCCCACGAGTTGCGCACCAAGATCTTTTGGTCGTCGACATCATTCGCCACGATGCAGACCTGGTGCCCGCCAGCAAGACCGGACTTCGGCTGGAAGTCGATGAAGCCGTCTTCGTCCACAGTGAACATCGACTGAAACCACGGCACACCAATACTGATCGGGCCATGGTTGAGCATCCGCAGCGCCATATGCGTACTGGTCGCGTGGATGTAGTCCTTGATCTTGCCCTGCTTCATCAATGCCTGCATGGACCACGGGCCAGTGGAGCCAGTGTCCTGCGGAGGATATTCGCCGGGGATCTGCGAGTCGTCCAGCTTCGTCTCCAGCTCGTACAGCGCAACGGCGTCAGCCTCGGTGAGCGAGACTCCCTTGTGCCCGTAAGGCTCCGTGACCAAGCAACTGATCGCCGCGTTGGCGGTACACGACCCGAGGTCGCCCTGATCAAAGACTGGCTCGAACTCCGTGTGTGTCACGGGCACGATTGCCCGGAACCACAATGAGCTGATCAGCCGCGCGTCCTTCTCAGGCTCCAATGCCTTGGGGACCTGGTGTCGACCGAGCCGATACGGATTGTCGGGGTCCTCTTTGAGGTAGCGAAATTCAGTCAGAATGTCCTTCCTCGTCGTCGAGAATCTTTTGCTCAAGCTGCTCGATCCGTTCCAACACCGTGAACAAATGACGTTCCTGTCTGTTGTTGGACGCAGCGATCAGAAAACCGACGAACATTTCAATGATGGTGGTAATAGTGTTCAATGGGAAGTTCCATGCGCTGCTGGTGAACCACTCGGGTAGCCAGTGCGTATGCGCAATGGTGGGACCTAGACCTGTCCAGACAACGAGCAGGACGAACCAGAACATGATGTTACTGGGCAGACCCATCCCGTAGGACACGCGGTCAGCGAAGTTGACGAAACGCTCGCGTAAGTTCTTCATTAATGCACCAGTTGTAGTACGCCGAGGATAATCAGGGCCATTGTCATAGCGGCTGGGATGACGTAGCGGCGCCATTCCGTCGTTTCCTGCTTCAGGCGACTCATATGCTCGGTCTCCCGTTCCACGCTGTCCAAACGCTCGTCCAGCCGGTCAATACGGGTGACGAGTGCGGTGACGTCGGCACGGTCGGCTTTGGAATCGAGCTTTCCATCAATAAATTCGAGCTTGGCCCTGATCTCGGCAAGCAACTCTTTGACGGAGTAGATGATGGTTCCGCCGATATCTTCCACCATCGTCCTCCTACGATATTTGAGTGGCGCCGATCGGTGGCCATATTCCGGAGGGCCAGGTGCCGGTGTAATCGATTTGCGTCACGGTCGATGTCACTGTGCCGTCCGGGAATTGCACCATGTCCGCCACGCCGATCATACGTTGATCCGGTGTCGATGCGTGCACGTAGGTCGAGATACGCGCCCCGTTGTCCTCCCAGGTATGCAGAATGGGGCCACCGATGGTTTGGTCGCATACCGAGATAGGAACGGCGAATCCAGAAAAATAGGTGTTCCATGAACTGAGACCTCGGCCACGAAATAATGCGGTCGGATCGCCGGGAAGACAATTTAGGTCCACCGTAGTCCGCAAATGATCGTTAGCAGTACCTCCTACCTGTTGCATCAGAATGTGGTAGGTCGCACCGTTCGTAAGGCCACTCGCAACCAACGGGACGGACATGTAGGGCATCGCATAAACAGGGGTGGACCAATAACTGTCACCGAAGATGTAGAACAATTGCCATTGTCCGTTCGCGATGTCAAAGCTGATGGTGCCCGATGTAGTGTTTCCGACCGGCGTCACTTGTGTCTGCCAGGGAGCCATTACGTTAACCGAGGGACCGTTGTCGTCTATAGTGAAGCCCTGTACCGCATTGGTGAACGTCGTGGTAGCAGCATTAGTTGCACCGCCAACTTGCATTACGCCCACTTCGTTGTAGAACGTATTAAAACCAGTAATCGGTGTCGGCATGGGATTGCTAGCCGACTGCCATGCACCGACACTGCCGTCGGCATTGATTCGCGCATAGTAAAGCAGGCTGTTGATAATCCCGGACCCTGATGGCAATGTCTGCCCACCATAGACGAGTAGCCAGTTGCCCACTACGACTGCGGTAGGAATCCACAGCGCCACCGGCAGTGCGGGTGCATGGTTCCAGGCCGTCAGTTGGCCATTCGTGATGGTCGCCCATAACACCTGACTCGTCGCCGTTGTGCCGTCCGTAGAACCAGCGACAACATAGACATTCTCGCCGAACGATGCCATACCCGAGCCATACAACACGCTAGGGAGTGAAGCCTGCTGCGACCATGCGCCGACAACACCATTAATCGAATCCCATGGGGCAACAAAAACTGTGCTGGTGAGGGTGTTTCCTGTAGGACCGACGAATCCACCCGCTACGACGATAGTATCTGTAGTCGTCGTAGCCATCGCGCTACCTGTCGCTACCGGTAGAACTGGCTGCGGGAGAGTGTTGCCAAGTTGATACCCACTGCCCGGATAGGGCACAGTAAAGACGCTGTTGACAGGCGCCGTACCGGCTGGCGGGAGATAGCCTCCAACCGTGACAAAATAATTGCCGGACACCATACCGGTCGAATCCAGTGCACCACCGCTAGAGCCTACGGCCGGTGACGTCCAGTCTGTTTCCTGCCAAGCCCCGCACTGCAATTGATTGTACTGCGGTAGAGCTAGTGGACTTCCTGTCGGCTCCACGATGACCGCGATCGACGAAGGCGAGCCAAGAGCACTGTAAGCCGCGAAAGCGTTGATCCACTGCTTGGGAATGTAGCTGGTGGCAAGCACTGTGCCGGGTGTCCCCGATGAATCAGCACACAGCGAGACCTTGAGATCAGCTCCCTCACCCACTGGTAGGACAGGTATGGAGACACGGCCGATGTTGGTGCCACTCATAGTAAAAGGCTGGTCATAGTCGAACTGGTCGAAGTGAAAGACCCAGAAATTTAATGGATCATCACTGCCAGCACCCAAGCCAGCCGGAGTCACCACCTGCTTACCGGCGCAGATCGGCGTGATGGCATGGGTTCCGAGTAGCTGATTGATCTGGGAGGACTTGTCCACGGCACTGGTGTCACCGACGAGGCCATTTCTGGCTGCCAGCCATGCGGGAGTCGCCATTAGGTGTACCTCACCCACCTCACGCGGAGACCAGAGCCAGACACGTTCAACGTTCCACCAGAGTTCTGATTCACCACGAGTTCCACATAATCGGTAGTGCCGTTGAAAAACTGAGCAACGCCGGTTAGTGGCACGCCAGTCGGGAAAGTCGATCCAGCGTTGCCCACATCGGACAGAGACAGCGGGATCGTGGTGGTCCCGTTGAGCCGTGCGAATGCTTCCCGGCCGCCGGTTGCGTTCGCTGCGAACTGGGCCAGGCCGAAGATTTCATACCTACCGGATACTGTTGGAGTGATTCTGGTGTTGTTGGTGACGGTCGAGTGCATGTTGTACGGATCAAAAACGTCTGTATCGAGCGCGACGGCCGTCAGTGCACTCGTCGCGGCGTTCTGTGTCCCGGCAAGAGTCGCGATGCACTCCGGCGCGTTCAGCGTGAAATTCGTCTGCGCCAAAAGGATTACTTCATAGGTACTGGCCATCGACTCCTAAGCGACGCTCGACAGAATGCCGTTGGTATAGGACAGGCTGCGCACGGACAGCAGGTAGCCTGTCGCCGTCTGACCCTGGTTGTACTCCGCGACCGTGACCAACTGACCAGAAACGTTGTAACCCAGAATCGTCCAGCGGACACCGGAATCCTCCCACGTGTGCGCGAAAGGGATCACCGCGGAATTGTCAACTACCTGATACAGCAAGCCAAACGTCTGTGCCGACCACGATGTGCCGTTGGTACTCGTCGAGCACCCCGAGGTCTGATTGCTCTTGAACCACGAGAATATGTTGCCGCTAGTGCCTTGCGCGTTCAGCACGATCCAATACGTAGTGGACGGTGTCAGGCCGGTGATGGGGATCGGGATTGAGAAGTTCGCACTCGACGTACCGAGGAAGTCCTGTGGCAGTAGCGTTGTTACCAGCGGAGTACCTGACGGCGCACCAGAGTTGTTGGCCTGGATGGAGAGTGTGATCGGTGGCGGGGTGCCAGTCTTGGACAATGTCAGACTGACTCTACCTATAGTGGTCTGTGCCCCGGTGGTCTGAAAAGACTGCGCGATATAGGTTCCGAGGCTGCTGACCGATCCTGATCCTGCTGTGGTCTGCTGTGCCTGCGTCGCGCCGGTAAAGACGATCGTCGCGTTGTGCGTACCGAGGAATTGATTAACTTGGCCTGCCTGCGTCGGTTGCCCCGAGGTCGCGGCCAGCCATGAAGGCGTCGCCATCAGGGTCCCATCGCGAAAGAGACTTGCAGGATTAAGTTCTGTAAGTTCGTCACCGTGACCGTCGGGCTAAAAGCCCAGTGATCCAACAGGGTGCCGTCGTTGGTACCGGAGTCAGCCAGCGCGAAAACACCAGCCTCGGTGATACCAACGGTGATCGCGGGCGGCGCAAAGAAAAACAGCCAGGTTGCTTGTGCCGCAATCAAACTGGTCGCCGGGCTAGACGCGCCTGCCTGTACCTGCTCCCGCGCGTACTCAGTGAAAAGCTGCGTGTCGCTCTTGGCCGGTACGCCTGCGCCTGTGCCCACAGCTCCCCACAGAGGCGTGAGGTAGGTCGGCGCGGTAACGCCGATGGATGTGGCCTGGTCCTGGATACCGCTCCACACCATGGCCGCAGCGAACGCTGAATAACCGTTGGTGCAGATGACGTTGTCGCCTTCTCGTCGATCGGCCTCGGACCCGTCGGCGTTCATCACCGTCAGCGTCAGGTGTCCACGGATACTCAGGCCCTCAGCGATGCCGCCGACCTCGGTCGCACGCACGGCAGTAGCGGGACGTTCGCCCGCTGGGGCACGTGTAGTACCGAGTGTTTGCCTCGTCATATATGTGTCCCTTCGAACAGTGCGTCTTAGTTACGTACTGCCGATACGCCGCAGCCCGCTGCACATTGACGACAGGAGTAACGGCCTCTAAGTGATCCGGATTAACGCATCCTTTGTTAAAGCATAGATGATCAACCTCGTGGCCGTCGGGGATTTCACCGACGTACGTCTCATAGGATGCACGGTGCGCGGGAATGAGTTTCTGCCGCACGTTGTCCCAAATCTTGCCATAGCCAGTTCCCTCGTATGATCCAATCCACACCCAGCAAGGACCGAGATCCGGGCGTCGATCAGACACAGGGCCGTGCTTGTCCATTTTCGACAGCAGCCTTTGTGAGATAGGAGTTGGTGTTCTCGGCTTCTTTGGCCTTGTTGACCTTAGCCACCGCCGATAGTCGTTCTCGCACATTCCTCGCCGCATCGGCTTAAAAGGAATTCCGCAAGTAGAACAGAAGGCCATTATCCTCCTACCCCCAGCAGGTCGAACCCCACAGTCCCCCATCCCAGCCTGCTGGTGTCGCCACAGTCGTCGTCATGGAGTCGGCCAGCGTCATCGCCTCGTCAGCCTCGACAAAGACTCCCTGCGCCGTCGTGTCGTCGGCCTGTACCGGTGGAAGCGAGTTCTGGTTGATGGTCGCCAAGACGTCGATAAGTGTCGTCGGTCGAACTACACCACTCATTAGATGCGCACCCCCGTAATCTGCATCGTGCGATAGCCGCCATTGCCAAAGGTGATTCGGTTCTGGATACACAGAAACGTGTCGTTGATACCCAATGCGTTGCCGCGCTCCGTGTCCGGTACAAATTGGTTGACGAGTTGGAACGTGTACCCAGACCGAACCCAACCGACGAAATCTTCCGTGGTGTTAAAGGTGAACCGCTCGACGGGGAACGCGTATTCCTGCCGCTCCCGCTGGGCACGAGCCAAGGCCATTGCCGTCGTGGTTAGGGTTGTGTCACTGATGAATTCGCCAAAGATGCCCCGGTTAGGGCCGTTGAAATCGCTTTGCGACTGGATGTCATTGACCTGCACGACGATGGGAATGTCATAGTCGTACCAGACGCGAATTACTGAACCGGCCCTTGGTGCCACGTTGGCCGTCAGACTGAATGCGTTGATGTTGTTTTGAATGATGTTCCAATTTGCACTAGGAACGGTGCCCGCCGAGTTCGGTGAGCCGGGTGGCACGACGTTGATCTCATTGACGAGCACGTTGTTGACGGTGAGCTTTTCCAGACCAGAGAAAGTGAAGCGCAGCGGGAAGGCTGTCGATACACCGTCGCCTCGGAATGTGTCAACCGGTCCTTGCACCTTGGCGTTAATGAAAATCTTCTGCGCAGCGCCCTGGACGAGGATGCGATTGTGGACTGTTGTGCCATCCCATTCATACGCCTGCGTGCTGTCCGGTGTGATGTGTCCCTGTGTGGTGCTGGGCCCGGTGCCAGTTGGCGTTGTCGTAAAGGTAACGCCGGAAGACAGGGCCGTGGATGCATCATAGAAATGCAGGTGCCGGTTCTCGTCGACATACCAACCGTACGGCGTCACCTGACCGGCTAGCTGCGCAACTTGTTTCCAGGCTGAGCTAAGCGATTGGTAGCCGATGTTGATGGACGGCAGGTTGGGGCCGGAAGCGACGAAGCCGCCGCGAGACACCGTCGCCGCGCTGATGCCACAGTCAGCCTGATTCGTCAGCGACACCACAATGTCCTGTGTGTTCATGTTCTCAAAGAGACCGATGACCGGAGTCGAGTTGTCGGCATAGTAAGTGTAATCCGTACAGTTGAGTACCCATTCATTACGAGTAGGTCCGTCCACTTGCAACTGCGGATCGTTGACGACTCCGGCAAACAGGGTGGTACCGAGGTTGTTATCGATGAGAGTAACCTGCGAGAACACGGGAATAATGAGGATGTTAGGCGTTCCGTTGTACTCGTCCACCAACACAAACGTCGCGGTATCACCCTGCCTGCCAAAGTTCTGCGTAATCGTCATCTGCGAATATATGCCGTCGTAAGCCAAGTTCGCCGTGAAGTCGACGTGCGCGCCACCGGGCGGCTGAATCAGGAAGGTCAAGTTCGGCAGTGCCGGTACGCTCACAGCCCTCCTATTTCCGGATATTCACGCCAGCACGTTGCAACATGTTGACCAGCGTTGGCCCCATCTTGTCGACAAAAACTTGCATGTCCCTATCGCTCATAAGCTGGTTGCCTTGCATCAGGAATTGGATCGGCCTGCCATTGTTTTCGTTGCTAGACCAGGAGTTCGTCGCGTTGAGACCGAGCCCCACACCGACCGACGCACCGATCTGCGCACCGACAACCGCTTGATTTGCCACAGCGCGAGCCGCGTTGGTAACGAGGTGCGCGTTGGCTAGCATTCCTTGAGCGATACCGGCTGGAATGTACTGACCCACTTTATCAGCCATGACTTGCGAAGGTGAGAAGATGTGAAGCACACCTTGAAAAGCATTGACGATTTGATTGCCCAGTCCGCCGATCTTGGACATGAACCAACTGGAGGCTTGCTGGATTCCTTGCCATAGGCCCTGAACAATATCGACGCCGATCTGGACGAACTGTCGAACAATTCCCATGAACATTTTTCCGAAGCCCTGAAGGACAACCCAGGCGTCATTCCAGAGATTTCCCCAGTTTCCGGAGAACCAGTCTTTCAAGAGATTGAAAAGACAGACCGCGAACTGAATGAAGCCCTGAATGAATTCTTTGCCATCGCGCGCGAAATCTGAGATAATGTGACCTGCGGCATCGAACGCCGGGCCAAAGAATTTGATCAAGAAACCAACGATCGCGACGACTGCGGGCATGACAGCTTCGGTCACGGTGGCCGCGAATTTGATAAATTCGACGATCACGGGGGCGACCGACTTGACCAGATCGGTCACGTCGGTCACCAGACCAGGCAGGGTAGGCGCCAATTCACCTATCGCTTTAACGACGGAATCGAAAGCAGGGGCCGCCGCCTGAAGCATTTGGATTAAGGCTTGCAGAATCTGATCGGCCAGATCGCCCAGGACAGGAAGCAATGGTGTCAGAACTTCCATCGTCGAGTTGAGCGCCTGAACCAGGACTTTTGCGATTTCGTTGGACAATTTTCCGATCAGCGGCGTCATCTTATTCAAAATCGGGACCAGCAAACCAGCCAATTGGTTCGCGGCGCCATTGACTGCCGTAATCAGGGGGGTCAGTGCCAATAGCACAGCGTTGATCATTTTGGCCAAAGGCGCGAACAACTCACCCACGGACGACAGTGCGGGCGCCAGATCGCGAACTAGCGCCGATACAACGACGATGATCGAGGAAGCCGCATTCAGGAACATATTTGAGATCGGCATGAGCGCGTCGAGCAGTGCACTGATGATACCGAGAACCGCAGACAACACTCTAAACAATGCCTGGATGCCCTGCACCGCTTCGTCGATTCGAATGTGCGTGAGCAGCGCGACGAGATCGGACGCCAGTTGTTTCAACCCGCTGGCGAAAGCGGCTACCACCGGTTGCACCGTCGCGACGGCAGGAGCTAATCCGCTGATCAGAATCCGTGTGAAGCCAATCAGTCCGCCACCGAGAATTTGCACCTCAGGGGCCAAAGCGTCGAATGCCTCCCGCAGCTCCGGCGCTTCCTTAGTGATCATGTGCGCGAATTGCTGAATGACTCCATCGGCCGCGTTCTTGACCACGGCGAAGCCATTCACGAGCGGAATGGACGCGTCGTACAGTGCGCGCTGTGTCGCCGTCAGCTTCTGGCCGCTAGCGATCATTTGCGCGTACTTGGTGTGGACGGCTTCAGCTCCGGCACCCAGCGCCCCGAAGAATGCGGGGATGCCAAGCGTCAGCAGACCACCGATAGGGCCAGCGAACGCGATGAGTGCGGCCGTAATGAGCATCGCCTGACCATGAAGACCCTTGCCTGACTTGGTTGCCTTGTTGGTGGAGTTCGTGAGGTTGTCCAGCTTCTTGCCGGTTTTCTCGGCTTCCTCGCCTTCCTTGTCGACGCTCTCCGCGCCGCGCATCAGATCAGCAACGAAGAGATCCGTCGCTTGGCCAACGACTGCGAGTTGATTCCGGATCGCCGTTAGATGTCCGTTACTGCGATCTATGGATTCGGACAGCCGATCGAAGTCGCCACTGACGCGGCCGACGTCTTCGTCCATGTTGTGAATGTGTTCGCGGGTATCTTCGACGGTTTCTCCGGCATGCTTAGCCTCTTCATCCCAGGCTTCCATGCGCTGGCGCAGTTCTTCGGTAGCGCCACTAGAATCGCTTACGCCGTCTCTATATTCATGTAGCCGTTGATTGATGTCGTCAATGGCGCTCGACGTGTGCTCGTCCATGTCGTCGAAATGGTCGGCCGTGCGATCGGCCTCGGTTTGTATCCGGTCCAGGTCGACAACGGCGTCATCGGCGAAATTCCGGATGTGGTCGTCTGCCTCACCTAGACGGTTGTCGGCGTCTTCGGTCGAGCGGTCCCACGCCTCGTCCATACGGTCGGTCGCGCCCTCGACCTCACCGGCCGCGCTGTCGCATGCTTCCTTGTATGCCTCTACGTTCGCGATGGCGGCCTCGAAAGCCTCATCGGTACGGTTTTCCGCTTCCAAGATCGCGAGCAGCAGCGCCTCAGCGGTTGTAGCCAGAAGCCTCCTCGCGGTCTATGGCCTGGATGATCATTTGGTACTCGCGGGCTTCCCGCCATGGACGGCTACTGAGCGGCTCAGCCGGTATTCCCAAGCGCTTCCACAGCGCCGTCTCCCACAGGTATTTCTGCAAGGTCGGCGGTCCCGGTGACCCCATCCTCAGCGCTGCCGACAAACTCAGTACGAAAGCTGCGGTCTGCCAGCGGATCGAGCTTGTTGACCTCGTCGACCCGTCGATACACGGCTTCGAACACGTGCTCTGGCAACCGGCCGATGTTGCGGTGTCGCGCGGAGTCCGGGCTCAGTGCCCACTTAGTTCCGTCTGCCTCGTCCAGATTCCATGCGACGATGCTGGCCGCGACCAAGGCACGCCGATAGCTCGCATAGTCAGGTGACACGACGCCGTGCATTTTTCCCCGTTCGTCCACAGTGGCGTCAATCTTCTGCATGTGGCGGTCGGCGCGTTCCTTCTCGTCGTGCGTCAAAGTGGTCTTGATCTCGATCCAGTAGCCATTGCCGATGGAGATCTGTTCTGTCTCAATGAAATGGTCGAGAAAGGCCATAAACCCCTTGGTGTGTTTAGTAGGCTGCGGAGATGCCGTTGGTGACGACGGCCTGAATGGTGTACTGCGAACCGCCGGTCAGCGGCCTGGTTGCCTCAAAGTTCAGCGTGGACATGACGACGTCTGTCAGCTTCAGGTCGTTCTTGTATTTGTTGATGACGATCTGCGGACAGGTGATGGCGACGGAATAATTCGGTGCTGTGGCGTGTGCGAGGGTGAAATTCAGCGCGCCGAGCGTTCCGTTCTCCATCTTGGTAAAGTCGCCATAGGTGCTGTCGTCAAGGCTGTCCCACACCACATCAAAAGAGCCGTTCACGGTCAGCGTTACCGGGGTGATGAAGTTCGGTCCGTGCTGGCCGGAGAACGTGTAGGTACTCTTGAGGCCGTTGTCGATGTCGATGCTGATGTTGGTGGCTTCGGCACGGATATTCGTGAACGCTGTCAGCGTGCCCTCGGCGAACTGATATGGGCTTTCGTTGACCGTACTGATGGCCGTAGGAGAGTCCAGTACCGCTACTGCTCGCCCGGTGATATCCGCCGTCATTGTGGCGGCCTGGTCGCCGGTCGGACACTTCAGCGTCAATTTGCCGACACGACAACCGGCGAATTGGAGGGACTGAAAACCGCCGATGTTCTTTTCGACCGTCAACGATTTGAGTGTGTTCGCCTGAGAAATGGTGTGCGTGTACGGCGCCGTGGTGCCGGTGACGACGTCCGTGCCGACTGCTGCCGCGAGAATAGGAATACCCATCGACGGGAAGACCGGTCCCTCAATAGGGCCAGTGAACTTGGCCTCGCCATACATATTGTAAATCTGCTTGTCGCGAACGCCCTGCATCACGCCCGGCGAGAACCAGCCCGGATCAGGCTCGATGTTGCAGCTCATGTCCGGCAAGAAATTCGTTGCCGCGACCGGCGTGCCAAACGTGACTTCAGGCGCCACGCCGACAGCACTAAGAGAGCCAGGACGCTCGGTAATCGTGGAGAAAGTCAGAAACCTCCTAGTCCGTCGAGCTATCCGGCTCGGGGTCAATGGGCGTGGCGCCCTTATTTAAGAAATCCTTGGCAGCCTTGTCAGCCGGCTCGATGTGCCCGTGCTGAAGAAATGACTTCTCACGTCCCGCAGGAAGGTCAAAAACATCACCTGGACGCACGGCGCCAACCGGCGGGTCAAAAGTCACTGCAATAGAACCGACATAGCGACCGCGCATAGTTACTCCTCTTCTAGTGCTCGACGCAGATGTTCTCCGATGATCTCAAAGAACTGCTCAATCATCATTTCTTTGTCCCGCTCGAACGCGCGCTCATGGAATGGATCGGGCTGCTGCGGGTGGTTGCTACCGTGAATGACGAACTTGCTGTAATACTGTTCCCCGTAGACGGGCCGGTCCCACCAGTGCATATAGGGAAAGTTTCGGTTACGCATCTCGTGCGGCTCGACACCGCCGACGACGAACTTCGCATACGGGGTGTTCGCGGTGAACTCCATGCGCAGACCCTCCGCTGTCGTGTGCCGTTCCATGCGCAGTGAACGCCGCAGCCGACCGACACCGATGTGCTCGAAGTGTTCTCGTCGATTAACTGGGCACGTTTCCCGCAAGGTATCGAGAAAATGCGGCCCCACAGTGTCTGCCCACTCTGTTGCCGCCACCATCCACTCAAAGCGCCGCGCCGGATAGTCGTCCCAGCCACGGCCTTCGCGACGAATCCAGACGCGCACACTCATGCCTGGACGACCTCCTTGACCATCAC
>Ga0126373_10000111_pt1 | contig 59824 bp, 42 predicted proteins | sample PanSoiMetPlot_11_FD_92545 | JGI IMG/M metagenome (GOLD analysis project Ga0126373, IMG submission 92545) | Tropical forest soil microbial communities from Panama - MetaG Plot_11 | ecosystem: Environmental > Terrestrial > Soil > Tropical forest > Bulk soil | place: Panama | collected 2016-02-17 | reverse complement strand
GCGCCGTCAGTGCAGCTAGTTTGGGAACAAAAGCTGTACAGCGTGGTTAGCTTGCCGCTGGGAGTAATTTTGAAGACGGTGCCTTCTTTCTTGACCCCACCTTTATTAGTTGTCCCATAGAAGTTTCCATCGGTGCCCTGAACTACCCCTGCGTAAGGGACCTCGCCGTCAGTACAGTTAATTTTGGAGCAAAAGCTGTACAGCGTCGTTAGCGTGCCACTGTGAGTAATCTTGAAGACGGTGCCGTCCCCGTTGGCCCCGCCCAAGCCAGTTGTCCCGTAGAAATCCCCGTCTGTGGCGAGAACTAGCCCTCCGGATGGAGCGCTGCCGTCAGTGCAGTTGGCTTGGGCGCAAAAGCTGTATAGCGGACCAGAAAGGGTGAAGACCGTGCCATAGAGGTGCGCCCCACCGCCAGGGGTGGTCCCGTAGAGTTTCCCGTCGAGGCCTTGGGCGAGAGAGGCATGCCGGGGACGCGCACCATTGGTGACTTTGAAATTTACTACCGTCGTAAAGGTGCTCGCAGCAAGCGAGCTAATCGCCGCCACAGCACAAAACACAAAAACGATGCAGGCCGCTCTTCCTGGGCTGCACAGACCCGCCAAGCTTCTCTCGATGCGACGCCGCGTAAGCAAAAGAGACGACGACCCTAAAGCTCGGAGTCTCGCCATAGGAATCCTCCTCGTGCGAAGTTCAGAAATTAAATTTGGGTTCGGTTACCGAAACACTAGCCGGACTCGGCTATTTAAGCGCAGGAAGAATGAGAGGCCCTACCCGAGCGGCACAATTGTCCTCCCAGGGCGGATGTTTGTCAAATGTTCAATATTTTTATTGTTGCGGCAACATCAGAAAGTCTTTCCGTTGACCGGAAAGGTATCATAACTCTTGCCGTAATCGCCAAGCTGCTCGTGACGCGACGCCGCGCAAGCGATAAAGGCCCACCTATTTTCGATATGTCTGGAGCAACCCATGATCGATCCCGAATCTCCCGGTAATGGGAATCCGTAATCTTGCCCATATTTGGCGTTAAATCCCTCGACTCGAGTCGTCTTGGTCGGTGTCAGTTCTGGTGTCAGTTGGTTTTGGGATTCGGTGCACGGTCGTGCAGTTTGGTGCGCTCCCCTTGCGAGCAGTCTAATGATTCTGTTGGATCGTGCTCTTCGCTGCAGTTTGGTGCGTTTGCGGCGTTCGGATTAAGAGTCAGTTGCTGCGTGTAATGGGATCCGCTAGCCGCCCATTAAACTCCGAAATCGAGAGGGCAGTTTGCGATTCGCAGGTCGAGCGGGCTGATTACGCAAAGATCTCGTTCACCTTCTCCCGCACCTTTTCACTGCGTGACGGTTTCAGATATCGCATCGTGGACTCGATGTCGGAATGGCCGAGCCATTGCTGCACCGTGCGCAGATCCACGCCCGCCCACAGGCATCGTGTTGCGAACGTCGACCGGAACTTATGCAGCCAGAAGTTCTCTTTATCGAGCTTTGCCCGCTCCGCACACGCTTTCAGGCAATCCAGAAAATCCAGCTTCGGATTGCACCCCGATGTTGGGAACACGAGATTGCAGATCTTGTCGGACTTAGCCTTCCACGCCTTCAGTTTTTTCGCCAGCTTTGCTGGAATGGGAATCTCACGCTCCTTGTATGCCTTTGGAGTCCAGTTTCGATCCGGTTTATGGCTGACTCTAACAGTGGTAGCTGCGAAGTTCAGATCCGACCAGTACGTGTACATCACTTCCTGCTCTCTCATTCCCGTCATCAGGAAGAACTCGTACCAGAGCCGTTCTTCGTCGCTGCAGGCTTTGAAGAGTTTGTTCAGCTCTTCCTGCTCATACATCTCTGGTTCTTCTTCGGTGTAGCGGGGCCAGTCGTTCTTGCCCACCAGACTCCGAATCCCGTTTGCCTTCAGAAACGCCATCACGGTCTCAAATTTGTTGTAGACGGAACGCGGAGACTGCTTTTTTTCGTCCCGAAGGAAGCTGGAGAACTTCAGCAGATCATAGCGATCGATGTCACGCAAGTAGAGCTTGCGGCAGGACTCAGTGAAGTAGTTCAGCGCGGTCGTGTAAGCGGCGAGCGTCTTGGGTTTCTTGGTGAGTTCGGTTTCCTCCAAGAACTGAGCGATAGCGGTAGCGACAAATCCGTGTCCGTCACCGTTTTCTGACAGCACGGAAACGCCGTTGTTTAGAGCAAAGAGTTCGGCTTGCTTGCGCTGGCGTTGCGAGGCGGCGTCCTGAGCGTCTTTGCCTACAGATAAGCGGACACGTCGACCGTTCTCTCGCCATTCCAGGTAATAGGCGCCTTCGGGGTGGCACTCGGGCTGGCCGTTGACGAGGACGCGGTCTGGACGGATTCGGCCGTTTGAGGCCAGAACGACTGGGCAATACCGCATTCCGCGCTGGGTCTGGACACGTTTGGTGAGGTTGACTTCTCGGGATTGAGTGTTGGCCACGGGCGCCTCCGATTCAACTAGGAATCATGTGAGGTATCACCAGTGTACAACTTATTGATAACAAAAAGCATGGCGGAGAGGGAGGGATTCGAACCCCCGGTACCCTTTCGGGTACGCCGGTTTTCAAGACCGGAGCCATCAACCACTCGGCCACCTCTCCACGCTTATTCTGAGAACCCGACTTTTTAGCTCGAGGGAAACTCGCGCTCCGATTAGTTTACATGACTTTGCTGGCTCAACATCGTCAGCAAACCCTCCCCGGTCGGATCCAAGCCTGAATTTCCGGTCGAATCGAGCCTTTATTCCCGGTCAAATCTCTCCCGCGTTTATTGCGGACATCCTTGCGATTTTCACTTCAGTTTCAAACCAGAGTCCCTCGATTTCCATCACTTCCATGCTCCCAGCAGACGCCGGACATCCACCACTTGCGCAATGTGATACGCGTTGTGATCAGCCAGCAGCAACGCTTCGCGCAGAATCGTTTGTCCATCCCCCCACGGGATTTTCGCAAACAAATCGGTCTTCGGATCCTTGACCAAATCTTCCATGGCCTTCAGATCAGCCTCGAACTCAGCGACGCTCCTGGACCACGCCTCCGCGCTGGGCGGAGCTTCGGTCTTCGGCCAATAACCTTCGGGCCATTTCGGCGACTCATGCTTCCCGTTACGGCTGAACTCCAGAATGTCCCACTGAGCGGTGCGGAGATGCTCAAGAATCATCCATGCAGTGTGTGGAAAATTTTCCGGTTTGGCGCCGCGCAGTTTTGGGGGCAAGCCTTTGACCGCATCTTCGAATGTGGCATGCGCGTGGCCTCCCGTAAGCAGCTTGAGCACATGTTGCCGCAATGCAGCATTTCGATCGTCGGCCATCGAACACCTCCGCAGATTGGATGCCGCGGTTTGCTCGCCGGAATCACAATCCGCTTCCGTCGTATCCCTTCGCCTGTCCTGAACAGAGCGGAAGGTTGTAACCGTGATTCTCCAACTTCCTGTTTGATGTCCCAAAATCGACATTCAAATCCCGACGTCCTACAATTCCCCCATGGGCACCCTGGGCCAGCCAACTCCAGTCACCGAAGAACGCGATAACAGCCGCCTGATCATCATTGGTGCGGTCGTTCTGGTCATCGCGGTCATGCTGGGCATCGCGTTCCTACTGCGCGAGCCGCCTAAGAAAATCGTGCCTCCCTCTCCCTATATCTCCCAGCTCAAGTTGTCCGACGCTAAGATGTCGGCTGCCGAGAACTTCATCGGCCACACTGTCAGCTACATCGACGGCAGCATCACCAATACCAGTGACAAGACCGTCACACGCGTGATGGTCGAGGTGAACTTCATGGATTCCATGGGCCAGCTGGCGCAGCGCGAAGACCTCCCGCTGCGAGTGATTCGCACGAACGGTGCCTATAACGAGCCGGTCGATCTCAATGTGGCCCCGCTGGGGCCGGGCCAGTCCGCTCCCTTCCGCTTGACGTTCGACAGCATCTCCCAGCAGTGGAACCGTCAGTATCCGCAGATACAGGTCACCGATGTGGCGGTGCAATAGCCCTGCACAAGAAACGCCAGCCGCAAAAATGAGCGATAATATCCGCGAATCGGATGTCGACACACCTCGTGAAAGTGCTTCTCATACTGCTGCTTCTGGGCCCGGCTGCTCTGCTCGCTCAAAGCCCCTTCGACGGCACCTGGGTGCTCGATCCTCCGGTTCCGCAGAAACCCATCGAGTATTCGCTGGCGAACGGAGTATTCCACTGCACCGGATGCATCGCCAATGTCGAAGTCAAGGCCGACGGCGTCGATCACAAGATCGCTGAGACAGATTATTGGGACACCCTGAACGTGCAGCTTCTCGACTCTCACGCCGTGAAGATCATCGCAAAGAAGGGCGACAAGACGATGTACATGGAATTCGCCTCCGTCTCGGCCGATGGCTCAACCTTGACTCAGTTGATCAAGGACACGACCGAATCCGATACCGTTACGATCGAGACTCTTGCTCGAAGACTCGAAAAAGGCGCGCCTGACGCTCACGCAATCTCAGGTTCCTGGCGTGCCTATCAAACCAATCGCTCTAACAACGGATCATCGATCACATACAAGTGCACCGCGGAGGGATTCAGCGGCGCCACTCCGCTGGGCGAAAAGTTCGACGCGAAGTTCGACGGCAAGTTCTATCCGGTCGAGGACGACCCCGGCCACACACTGGTCTCGGCCAAACTGCTGAATGCGAACACCGTCGAACTCACGCACAAGCGCAAAGAAAAGATCGTAAGCGTTGCCCGTCTCACCGTGTCCCCGGACGGTAAAACCCTTCACGTAGTCTTTGAGAACAAGGATTCAGGCACAACGACAACTTTCGACTTCCATCGTCACAATAGATAATCCCGGTTTCCCCCCGTAGCCCTCCGGGGTGAATGCTTTCCCCACTGCAGGTAAAATGCTGAGGTGCCCGAAGTAAAACCATTTCGCCTGACGGAGTCCGTGAAAGCCGCGGGTTGAGCGTCCAAGCTGAGTCCGGCGGCGCTGGACAAAGTGCTTGGGAAATTAGCCCGGCAACACGATCCCAATGTTCTGGTCGGCTTCGATCACGCCGACGACGCCGGCGTGTATCAACTCAGCCCTGACCAGGCTTTGGTGCAAACCGTCGATTTCTTCACTCCCATCGTCGACGATCCCTTCAGCTTCGGCCAAATCGCCGCGACGAACTCACTCAGCGACGTCTATGCCATGGGAGGCCGTCCTCTCACCGCCCTGGCCCTGGTCTGTTTTCCCGACAAGGCTGACCTCGAAATTCTCGAATGCATCCTGGCCGGGGGCCTCTCGAAAATGATCGAGGCCGGATGCACTGTGATCGGCGGCCACAGTATCCGCGACGAAGAAACCAAATTCGGATACTCAGTCACAGGCATCATCCATCCGCAGAAGATCTATCAAAACGCCGGCGCGCAACCAGGAGACAAACTGATCCTGACGAAAGCCCTGGGTACAGGCGTGATCTCGACAGCCATAAAGAAAGGAAACGCCGAGCAAGCGTGGATCGATGCCGCAATCGCGTCGATGACAACGTTAAACAAAACAGCCGCAGAAGTAATAACAAATGGCGGAATGACCACAGACCATGTAGCGGCGGACGCATTCCTCCGCCCGGCCGACCCAGAGCGCAGCGAAGGCGACGCATCCCCGCCGGAAGCCGGAAGCCGAAGGTCGAAAGCCGCTTTCACCGTTCATTCCATGACCGACATCACCGGCTTCGGCCTCATAGGTCACCTCCGTGAAATCCTGCTGGCCTCAAACACCTCAGCCCAAATCTCCGCGAGCAAGATCCCGGCGCTCGAAGGCGCCCTCGACTGCATACATGCCGGCCACATCCCCGGTGGCCTCAACAACAACCGAGCCTTCGCCGAATGCATGGTGGAATACGAAGACCAGATCCCTGAAGACCTCCGCACTTTGCTCTACGATCCCCAAACCGCAGGAGGACTCCTGATCTGCACTTCCGAAGGCGAGGCCCTCACGCAAGCCCTAAACCAATCCGGAGTTCCCGGCGTCCAAATCGGCGAAGTCCTGCCCGCTGTCAAACAGCGCATCCGAGTCACGCGGTAAGGCTCCTCCGTAGCATTTCCCTGTGTCCCCTGTGATGATTGCTTTTCCTTGCCGCTTTGCGTCAGCCAGCAGCATCTATAAGGGCGTAAAATCCCGCTCGATTCTTTCGGGAAGGGGCCATCATGAAAACCCGTTTTCTCGGTCACTCCGGACTCGAAGTCTCCGCCGAAGGTCTCGGCTGCATGGGCATGTCGGAGTTCTACTCTGGATTCGACGACGCCGAATCCATCGCCACCATCCACCGCGCTCTCGAACTTGGACTCTACTTTCTCGATACAGCCGACGTCTACGGTCCTCACAAGAACGAAGAGCTAGTAGGACGCGCCATCAAAGGTCGCCGCAAGGAAGTCTTCCTCGCCACAAAATTCGGCATTGTGCGCGATCCCAAAAATCCCAACGCCCGCGGGGTGAACGGGAAGCCCGATTACGTACGCCAGTCCTGCGAAGCCAGCTTGCGCCGACTGGGGGTGGCAACAATCGACCTTTATTACCAGCATCGCGTCGATCCCAGCACGCCAATCGAAGACACGGTCGGAGCTATGGCCGAGCTAGTCCGGGAAGGCAAGGTCCGCTACCTCGGCCTCTCAGAAGCGAGTCCCGAAACGCTTCGCCGCGCCATGAAAGTCCATCCCATCACGGCACTCCAGACCGAGTACTCTCTGTGGACGCGCGACCCCGAAGACAACCGCGTCCTCGCCACCTGCCGCGAACTCGGCATCGGCTTCGTCGCTTACAGCCCACTCGGCCGCGGATTCCTCACCGGCCAATTCCGCACCTTCGACGATCTCGCTCCTGATGACTACCGCCGCAATTCCCCGCGCTTTCAGGGTGAAAACTTCAAAAAGAATCTGAACTTAGTTCGCGAAGTCGAGAAACTGGCCGTCGGGAAAGGATGTAAACCATCCCAACTCGCGCTTGCCTGGGTGATGGCGCAGGGGAAAGATATAGTTCCGATCCCCGGCACCAAGCACCGCAAATATCTGGAAGAGAACGCGGCGGCTGCCGACATCGCCCTATCGCAGGAAGATCTGGCGCGCCTCGATGAAGCTTTTCCCACGGACGCCGCCGCCGGCCAGCGCTATCCCGAGCACGTCATGGCGTTGGTCGACCGCTGAAGCGAGTCACGAACGCGTAGGGACAGGCGCCTCGGCCTGCCCTGAGCGAAGTCGTGCCGCGAAGCAGCAGAATGCCATCCTTTGGAGAGTACAACCTTCGAAACGAAGTGGGAAAGGGCAGAGAGAGAATCGGGTAGGACACGGCGTAAGCCGTGCCCCTCGGCTCCTGAATAAAATCGAGGCTTTCGCCCCTGAGGCTGCTTCTCTTAATTCGTGATGCCCATCTGCCCCAGTATGTACGCGTAATCGAACGACGCTTCATGCAGCCGGTCATATCTCCCCGAAGCTCCCCCGTGCCCGGCGGGTTTTAGATTAGTTTTGAAAATGAGGACGTTGTGGTCCGTGCGCGTGGCGCGCACCTTCGCCACATACTTCGCCGGCTCCCAATACATCACCTGGCTGTCGTTGAATGACGTTTTCACCAGCATATTGGGATACGCCTTCGCCTCGATATTGTCGTACGGCGAATAAGTAATCATGTAATCGAAAGCCGCTTTCTCTTTTGGATTGCCCCACTCTTCGAACTCGCCGACGGTCAACGGCAGGCTCTCGTCGAGCATCGTATTCATCACATCGACAAACGGGACTTTTACGACCGCTGCATGAAACAGATCAGGCCGCATATTGAGCACCGCACCCATCAGCAACCCGCCCGCGCTCCCGCCTTCAATCACCAGCTTATCTTTCGATCCGTACCCGCGCTTCGTGAGATCTTCGGCAGCCGCGATGAAGTCTATGAATGTATTTTTCTTGTTCATCATCTTGCCGGCGTCGTGCCAGGCCTTGCCCATCTCGCCTCCGCCGCGGATGTGCGCGACCGCGTAAACCACTCCGCGATCGACCAGGCTGAAGATATTTGAGTTGAACCACATGTCAAGCGAAATGCCGTACGAACCGTATCCATATAAATAAAGCGGTCCGCTGCCGTCGAGCTTGGCGCCCTTCAAATGCACCACGGAAACCGGGATCTTGGCGCCATCCGAGGCAATGGTGTAAATCTGTTCGACCTCGTACTTGCCGCGATCGTATCCCCCAGGAACTTCTTTCTGCTTCAGCAACTGTGACCCGCCGGTTTCCATGTCATACGAAAACACCGACTCAGGAGTGATCGGAGACTGGTACCGGTAGCGGAATTCCGTGGTGTCATAAATGCGATTTGTATATGGAGAAACCGCATAGGCAGGCTCGGGAAAAGAAAGCCGCCGCGAGTGTCCATTTCGCAGATCGACAACGCGGATCTGCGGCAGACCACTCTCGCGTTCATAGAGCACAAGGAAATTCTTAAACATATCCAGATCGTCCAGCATGATCGCCGGATTCTGTGCCATGACCTCGTGCCAGTTCTTGCTGCCTGGATCTGTGACGGGAGCGGTAACGAGCCGGAAATTGCGCCCTGCATCGTTAGTGCGGATATAAAACGAATCCGCATTGTGGTCAACGTAGTATTCCACACCATGCTTGCGAGGCTCCACAATTTTCCAACCGCCCGCCGGGTCTTTTGCCGAAATGTAGCGAGCCTCACTGGTCGTGTGACTGCGCAATTCCATGATGATGTAGGCTTCGCTGCGCGTTTTGAACGCGTGCACGGTGAACTTCTCGTCCGGCTCTTCATACACCAGTACGTCGGGATCGGCTGATCCAACCGTATGCCGATACAGCCGGTACTGCCGCTTCGACACGGCATCTTCCTGCGTGTAAAAGATGGTGCGATTGTCGTTCGCCCACGCGACGGATCCAACCCGCTCGGCATGATCGCTGAGCGTCTGCCCCGTGCGCAGATCTTTCACAGCCAGATTAAACTGGCGAAAGCCGGTGTTGTCGTAGCTATATGCGACCATGTTCCCGTCGGAGCTCACCGCAAACGCCTGCACCGTCATGAACGTCTGCCCCTTGGCCAGTTCGTTCACGTCGAGCAGCACCTCTTCGTTGGCCTCCGCGCTGATCTTCTTACGGCAGCGGATCGGGTACTGTTTACCCGCTTCGAAGCGGATGTAATAAAAGAAATCACCTTCTCGATACGGGACTTCCACATCGGTTTCCTTCACGCGGCTGAGCATCTCGTCATAAAGCTTTTTCTGGAATGCCTCCGTAGGCTTCATCACCGCGTCGGTATAGGCGTTCTCGGCCTCGAGATAGGCGCGAACTTCGGGATTCGATTTCTCGCGCAGCCAGAAATAGTTGTCGACCCACTTGTGCCCATCGATCTCGGTGACGTGCGGAATTTTCTTCGCCACGGGGGGGACGGGGAGGTCGTCCGCGGCCGTAAACACGAGCATAGATAAGGGGATAAGGGCGAGAAAAATCACAGAATTAGTCATGTGCACCCCAAGCTGGCGTAGTCCGAGAGCGGATTCGGGACAAACCGGAACGATAATACGGGGAAGAGAGGGAATGCAACGGACCGCCTGTGTAGGGGGGGCGTTTTCGTACGCCCCGTCGCGAAGCGCCGGTTTGTGGCTACACGAGGGCACAAATTATCCATGCCCTCCGCTGTGGACTGCCCTCTTACACTGCTTCGGAGCTGTAGCTGCTTGCGGAGGCTTGCGGGCGGGAGCGGTGGCTCGGGTTGCGGGTGGCCGCGCGGCTGACGTCGATTGCGATGGTTTGAGACTGTGCGGCGCAATCGGTTGGCGGCGTCACGTTTTTGGTGGTCGCGGCGGATTCGGCGCCGGGCACGCTCGCTTCGCTCGCGGGGCGGACGAATGCGTCCGCCGCTACGGTCACGCTTTCGGCTTCGCTTCTACGCCAGACCATAAAGACGGGTAAGCGTGACTCTATGGGCCGGCGGATTATTCGCCGGCCCTTTTTCTCGCCGTACTTTTGGCCGCTATTCAAGCCCGATTTGGCTGGAGTGGGACGATTCCTGGCGGCACCGCGACTGCGAATGCATTCCTACTACTGCTGTTGTACGCCTGTTTCTACTCTGATACACTGCCCGCCCGCATCTGTCACGACGCATAAAGATGCCCTCTGGAGTAACTGCCATGCAACAGAAAGTACATGTGCTCCTCTTTCAGCTTATCACTGCGGTCGCGGTCTTCAACCTGCTTCCAACTCTGCCGGGTCAAGCCCAGACCGAGAAAATCATTTACCGCTTTGCCGGCCCTGCCGACGGGATGGATCCTGCCGGCGGTGTGATCTTGGATGCCAATGGGAAACTCTACGGGGTAACGGAGACTGGCGGAGTCCACGGCGCTGGTACGGTCTTCGAGTTGAGTCCAAGGAGCAGCGGCCCATGGACCAAGACTCTGCTGTACTCCTTCAGCTCTTCGGGGGATGTGTACTATCCGGTTTCGAACCTGGTCTTTGATGCAAAGGGAAACTTGTATGGCCTATGTTGGCAGGGCGGGGCTCACGCCGCGGAAGGCATTTTTGAACTTTCACCCGGATCCGGCGGAACGTGGAACGAGAACATCATTTACAGTTTTGCCGGAGGATCCGACATCGTGTCACTCCAGTCCCTCCTGACCATCGACAGCGCGGGTAATCTCTTCGGTTACCACTACGCCGTATATGGCAGCATTTTTGAACTCCAAGCTGGGTCCAATGGCACGTGGACCGAAAAAACTCTGCACACCTTTTCTGGCGGGAACGACGGAACGGCCCAGTACGGAGCTCAGCTCTCTGTCGACTCTTCCGGAAATCTTTATGGACAAGCTTCGAATGGCCCCCAAGATTTCGGAATCGTCTTCGAATTGGTGTGCGGATCAAACGGAGGTTGGACCGAAAAGATCTTGCATACTTTTACAGGCGGAGCCGATGGCTCTGCCGGAGTCGGGAGTCCAATTCTGCGCGACGCTAACGGCAACCTCTTCGGCGCCTCGACCTGGAATATCTTCGAACTGGTGCCCGGGTCAAACGGCACGTGGACAGAGAAGATTCTGCACACCTTCACAGGTGGGAGTGACGGTGCTTATCCCGAATCAGGACTGACGATGGACGCGTCCGGCAGGCTCTACGGCACGACCTATGAAGGCGGAGGCGCTCATCGCGGAACAGTGTTCGAGCTTGCAGCTGCTGCCAGCGGAACCTGGACCGAAAAGGTCCTTCACAGATTTACACCCACCGGCGGCGATGGCGTCTATCCATTCTCTTCAACGCTGGCAATGGACAAGCAAGGCAATCTCTACGGCACGACCCTTTCAGGTGGTACATCGAATTTTGGGGTTGTTTTTGAGGTGACGCCGTAGAAGACTATGGAGCCGGGCCGGCAGCGAAACTCACGAACCCGCAGGTATCACTGAAGATAGCGCGCCAGTCGTTGCCGGACAACGTCGCCAATCACTAACCGCGTGCCCCAGGCAAGCCTGAACCTCAGGCATCTTTAATCGACTGACCGACAACCCGGCATCTACCGCACTCGGGGTGAACATTTTTGCTCGCCCGAACTTCAAACCACACACATCGGCGCTTCGCGCGGGGGCGGACGAATGCGTCCGCCCCTACACAAGCGCTACTGAATCAGCGTGCCGCCGTTGCCGTCACCTTCCTCTTCCGGCGCAATCACCACCGCGGCTGCCACTCGATCGCCCGGCTCCATCTGCAGCAGGCGGACGCCTTGGGCATTGCGGCCGGATTCGCGGATGGTCTTCGAATCCATGCGGATGATTTTGCCGTAGTGGCTGATGAGCATGACCTCGGAGGTTTCGTCTACCTGGGCAATCGCTACGACCTTTCCAACCCGCTCGGTCGTCTTCACGTTGATCACGCCTTTACCGCCGCGATTGATCAGGCGGTACTCGTCCGCGGGGGTGCGTTTGCCAAAGCCGTTTTCCGTGACGCTCAGGATCAGGTCGCCTTTCACGGCTTCATCGACAGCTTCGGGCTCGCCTTCGGCGGACGCTTTCTCTTTCGCGGGTGTCGGCGCGCCGAACTTCACAGTTGTCGCCATACCGACGACGTAGTCGTCCTTTGCCAGATCGATTCCGCGTACGCCGAAAGCGGAGCGGCCCATCGGTCGCACTTGGCCTTCGTCGAAGCGTACCGCCATGCCTTCGTGGCTGGCGAGGAAGATGATCTGGTTGCCGTCAGTGATACGCGCGGCCACAAGTTCGTCTCCCTGATCGATACCGATCGCATTGATGCCGTTGGAGCGCACGTGCATGAACTCGCGCACTTCCGACTTCTTGACGGTACCGTTACGCGTCGCGAAGAAAACGTACTTGCCTTCTTCTTCAAGATCGCGCACCGCGACCAATGTCTTCACCGTCTCACCGGGCTGCAACCCGACGAGATTGCCGATGTGCTTGCCGCGTCCCGCAGCACTAACATCGGGAACCTCATATACCTTGAGCCAATAAACGCGACCAGTATTTGTAAAGATCAGGATGTAAGCGTGCGTCGATGCGATGAACAGATGCTCGACAAAATCCTCGTCACGCGTCTTCATGCCGGTGCGGCCCGTACCTCCACGTCTCTGCATGCGGTAGGTGGAGATAGGTGTTCGCTTCAGGTACCCGGAGTGGCTGACCGTAACCGCAACCTGCTCGTCCGCGATAAGGTCTTCAAGAACGATTTCCGCGGCTTCGTCTTCGATGCGCGTGCGGCGGTCATCGCCATACGCCTTCCTCACTTCCTCGAGCTCCTTCACGATAACGCCGCGGAGCTTCTTCTCGGATCCAAGGATCGATTCGTACTCGGCAATGTTGTCGCGAACTTCCTTCAACTCGTTCGAGATTTCGTCGATCGAGAGCTTGGTCAGGCGGTGCAGTTGCAACTCGAGAATGGCATCGGCCTGCTTGGTGGTGAATGGCTTGTCAGCATCAACCTTCGGCGCGCGGCCGGTTGTGTTGATGTCGATCTTTTTGCCGCCAAAATAAGCGACCAAATTGTCGCGGGCGTCGGCGCGGTTCGCGCTGGCGCGAATGATCGTGATCACGTTGTCCAGGTGATCAAGCGCCTTCAGGTAGCCTTCGAGAATATGCTCGCGGTCTCTAGCCTTGGCCAGCAGGTACGCCGTGCGACGCCGCACGACGTCCACGCGGTGCTCGATGAAGTACTTGATGGCCTGGATCAGCCCCATTTCCCGCGGCTGTCCGTTGACCACCGCCAGCAGGATCATCGAGAAGCTTTCCTGCATCTGCGTGTGTTTGAAGAGCTGGTTCAGGACGATCTGGGGCTCAACGCCGCGCTTCAGCTCGATGACGATGCGCATGCCGTCGCGATCGGATTCGTCGCGCACGTCGGAAATATCTTCGATGTCTTTGTCGTTGACCAGTTGCGCGATGCGCTTGATCAGCACCGCTTTGTTCACCTGATACGGAATCTCGGTAACAACGATGGCCTGGCGGTCCTTAGTGATATTCTCGATCGCTGCCTTGGCCCGCATCATGAAGCGTCCGCGTCCGGTGCGGTAGGCCTCAAAAATTCCCGAGCGCCCATGAATGATGCCCGCCGTAGGGAAGTCCGGCCCTTGCACAAATTTCAAAATTTCCGCGAGTTGCGAGTTCGGATTGTTGACCAGGGTAATAGTGGCGTCGATGATCTCCGTCAGATTGTGCGGAGGAATCTTGGTCGCCATACCGACGGCAATTCCGTCAGACCCGTTGATCAGCAAATTGGGAATACGCGCCGGAAGAACATCAGGCTCAATTTCGCTACCGTCGTAATTCGGGTGGAAGTCGACGGTCTCTTTATCCAGGTCTTCAAGCAGCGGCGTTGAAACCTGAGCCAGCTTGGCTTCGGTGTAACGATCGGCCGCCGGAGGATCTCCGTCCACAGATCCAAAATTTCCCTGCCCAAAAATCAAGGGGTAGCGCATCGACCAGTCTTGCGCCAGTCGCACAAGCGCGTCATACACCGCAAGGTTCCCATGCGGATGGTACTTGCCCATTACGTCGCCGACGATGCGAGCGCACTTGCGCGTAGCCCGGTTCGGATACAACCCCATCTGCTGCATTGTGTAGAGAATGCGGCGATGGACCGGCTTCAAGCCGTCGCGGACGTCAGGAAGTGCACGGCCGATGATGACCGACATCGAGTAGTCGAGATACGACCGGCGCATCTCTTCCTCAATGTTGACGGGTTGGATGTTCAGCGCACCGGGGCCACTACCATCGCCACCGGGGGGAGGAGTCAGGGGAAGTTCTGGATTCTGGTCGTCAGGCATTTTTAGCTCTCAGCTGTCGGCTCTCAGCCACCAGCTTTGCGTCCTGGAAAACTTGTGCAAGTTATTGCATTTACAGGAAGTTATGAGTCCCGGGAACGGTTTTGATTATACCACGGATTCGCGCAGCGGAGGGGTGATCAGGTGGATACGAAAAACGCGCGCAACCGCTCAGAACGCGCAAGATCTCCCCGCTTGCTGCGCAAAAGAAAATCGGCCCGAGATCGGGCCGATTTCAACAAACAAGGACCCGCGTCAGTTTACCTTGGTCGATTGCGGCAATTGGAACGTTACGCCCCGCTCGTCGTTTTGCTTGCGGGTCGCATCGAGATCGAGATCCGCGATCAGGATCCTGCGTCGATGCCCAGGTGTGAGATCGAACAGCGTCGAACCCTGAATGGCGTAATTTCCGACTTCCACAGTCCGGCCATCTTTGAACACCAGCAGAGTGGGCGGCAACGGTGGATCGGGATCAACGGCGGGTGCATCAACCTCGGCGCGTTCAGGAACATGAGGCGGAGCAGCCTGCTTGGCGGGCGGCACATACGAGCGTTCCCCCTGCCCACGCCGATCGAAAACCGTGGGGCCACCCTGATAGTCAGCGTCGTCCTCAGCGGTGTCATTGGATTGCTCCTGGTCGGGAGCGTATCCGGAATAATCCTGGGCGTAAGGAACCGGCACCGCGTACCAGATAGGGCCGTTGACGCCGGAATTATCGCGATGATGATGGCCGTCGTGGTTCCCGTCTCCCTGATGACCGTTGTGGCCATCGTGCCCGTTGTGGCCATTGTGGATGGTGTTATTCGGGATGAATCCAGGACGCGGGACGGGTGCGTAGCCTCGTGGTCCCACCGATGTAACGCTGGCCGGAGGGCCGTTGACCGGACGTCCTCCGAAACCGGGCGAGGTCACGGACGCAGGAACTCCATTAATCTGCGCTTGCGCGGGCATGGTGAGAAATAACCCGACCGCCAAGGAGCTGAAAAACGCGAAGGCGGCTGAGATTGAGGGCCGCATAGGTTTATGATACTCCAAAAAAAGACTCATCAGCGCACCTCAGCGATAGAACGAGGCTGGTCGCCACGTTTGCAGGGCTGGCGCCAGAAGCAGCCGTTTGGCCCACCCTTTATACGGGTGAACCGCGCTACCATATTTGATGCAGAACAAATGAAATCTATCCTTCGATTTGCGATGCTGGCGCTCATTCTGATCGTCGTGGCCATGGTTTCGGGACTTACGGCGATGCGATTTGCCATTCACGGGCAGGAAGTCGCCATTCCTCCGTTGGTTGGACTGAGCCCGACCGAGGCCGAACACGCCCTTTACGGACTAGGCCTCCAGATGTCGATCGAGCGCCAGTACTACAATCCCCAGATTCCGGAAGGCCGGATCATGTCGCAACTGCCGCTTCCCGGCACAAAGGTCCGGCGGGGCTGGCAGGTGCGAGTAGCCCAAAGCCTTGGCCCTACCCGTGTTGCGGTCCCCGACGTTACAGGCCAGAGCGAACATGCGGCAGAACTGAACATCCGGCGCCGCGGCTTGGACATCGCCTCGATGGCACAGGTCGAGGCCCCCGGCGTCCCCGCCGACCAGGTCCTCGCGCAGAATCCAACCGCCAACGCGAGCCAGCTCATCGCGCCCAAAATCAACCTCCTAGTCAGCGACGCCCCTCAGCCGGAGGTATACGCGATGCCAAGTTTCATAGGTCAGCCGCTAGGTAGCGCAAGCCGCACCTTGCAAGATGAGGGCTTCCGGTTGGGGAACGTGGGCGTAGAACCGATCGCAGAAAACCCAACGGACCAGCCTGCATCCGGTACTCCAGTTCCGCCGGCTCAACCGTCGCCCGCCAGCATCATTATTTCCCAAGCGCCGCCAGCCGGTCAGAGAGTAACAGCCGGCTCGACGGTAAGTTTCGAGGTGCGGTGAACGAGAGCGGCCGCAGATGCGGCAAAGGGATCCGAGTCGTCGAGACCGCGATCCCGCCATTCACCTCTCAGACCTAGGGCAAAAAAAGCCCCGATCACGAAATCGGGGCTCCGTGAAACAACTTGGAGACTGGCCGTTGTTACTGGATCCGGCGAAGCGGCCCCTGCAGATTACCGAAATTGCGCGTGCTCAGAGCCTGAATACCGGCAGTGTGAGTTCCGTTGAACGGAGTCACAGTGTTCGGGCAACCGGCAGCCGCCGCAGCCGCCGCTGAACCAAACCACAATCCAACATGGTAGGTATGAACCGGTCCGGTTGGCGGATTGGTGTTCACATCCGGGAACGGCGAGTCGGTGAACACAACCGGCGCCGGACCACTTCCGGGTGCCACAATGAAAGTTTCAATGCTGAAGCGGCCAATGAAATCGGCGACTCCGTTTCCATGCTCGTCGGTCGTCAGGTCGCCCTGATACCAGGACAATCCGAACGGCGCGCTCGGTAGCTGAATCACAAAAGCATCGAACCCGGTCTTGGGCGGAAGCCCGGACGCCTCCATATGCATGACCTCGACGTTGCCAAGAGAGTTGATGGTTACCCGTCCCTTCGCATTGAGAATACAGCCCGCGGCCACCGCACCCGCGGAAGGGACCATGTTGAAAGTTGTGCTCTGCGCCAACGCACTGATGCTCATCAAGCTGAGTACGAGGCCGGTTACAAACGAAAGACTTTTCTTCACTGTAGTGTTTTCCTTTTCATATGTTCTGTGCGCATGGCCTTGTGCCATACCGTGCAACGTTGCTACTCGAACCCGGAGGCCAGCCCTTGGAGCGGCAGGTTCGGCCCCCTTTCTTTCCACGCCAGCCCACAAGACGAGGCTGGTCCCAGCCACCTTGCAGGATCGGGCGATCGCACTTAGAATTGCTCATCGCTCAACCCCGGGGGCGTGTGACGAGCTCAAGGGTGCAGTAACCGCGCAGTCGGCGTCCTTAAAGAGCTCCTGAAAATCTCCAAAAAGTTTCCAAGCATTTTCCAAGTGTGCGCGGCCTGGGTTGTATGGTTTTGAAACTGCGGCATTTTTACGAGTTCGGGCCCTTCCATCTGGAACCCGATGAGCGCCTTCTGAGGAACGGCGAACAGTCACTCGCCCTCGCCCCAAAATATTTCGACCTGCTCGTATTCCTCGTGCAAAATAGCGGCCGCCTGCTGACCAAGGACCAGATCATGCAAACCGTCTGGTCGGGTAGCATCGTCGAAGAAGCGAATCTGACCGTCGCGATCTCGGCAATCCGTAAAACGCTGGCCGAAAAGGAGTCCGGCGTCCAGTACATCGAAACCGTGCCGAAGAAAGGCTACCGTTTCACCGCGGATGTAAGGGAAGTCGAAGAGCCGCCGACGCCATCGTTCTTGAAGCTCGATCCCAGACAACCGGATTCCCGTGTGCAAGGCAACCACGGCAGGGATGTCCCGGTCTCTTCCGTAAAAGATCCATCATCCATCCCGATCATGACGACGACAGCCATCGAAACGCGAACGTCCGAATCTGAAACGCAGCGCGAATCGACGGAATCTCCGGCCGTAGTCTCCCGGCCCTACCGTGATACCCACCGCTACAAGCGCATTGCGGCGCTGATGTTGATGCTGATAATGCTCGCCGTGCTCGTTGGCGTCACGCTTCATCTGCGACAAGCCGCGCATGCACCATCGTTGATCCGGCCGCGAAGTCTGGCGATCCTTCCGCTGCAAAATCTGAAGCGTGATGCTGACAGCGATTTCCTCGGCTTTTCACTCGCCGACGCGGTGATCACCAGGCTTGACTACGTGAGCGCGCTCTCGGTTCGCCCTTCCGCCGCGGTCCAGAAATATCGGAATGAAACAATCGACATTCAGAAGGTAGGCGCAACGCTGAACGTCGACACAATTCTGGCAGGAAGCTTTCTTCGCGATGGCGATGACCTGCGAATCACCTATCAGCTGATCGAGGTCAAAAGCAGCAAAATCCTCGGCCGCGGCACCATCGATCTGAAGTACGACAACCTCCTCAGGGTCCAGGACAATGTTGCCCAGCAGATTGTCCAAAAGCTGCAATTAAATCTCTCCGCTTCCGAAGCGGAGCGGATCAAAGCGCAAACCCGCATCGATCCTCTGGCCTACGAATATTACTTGCGCGGAGTCGATCTCCACGGGCAACACAGTTTTCCGCTGGCCATCAGGATGCTTGAAAAATCGACCGAGATCGATCCCAACTATGCCTCGGCATGGGCTTACCTGGGCGCATCCTACACTTCCGACGCCGCATTCGAGTTCGGAGGCCGCGAACAATACCAGCGTGCCCAGGCCGCCTACGAGCGCGCTCTGGCCATTCAACCCTCGGAGCTTGACGCGCAGATCTTTCTCGCTAACCTCCTCGTCGACACCGGAAGAGTCGAGCAGGCGGTGCCGTGGCTGCTCGATGCCCTCAAAACCAATCCCAACTATGCCCCGGCTCATTGGGAACTGGGATACGCCTACCGCTTCGCCGGCATGTTGGACGAATCACTGGCGGAATGTGAACGCGCGCGCCAGTTGGATCCGCTGGTGAAGGCCAACGGTTCCGTTCTGAACACGTATCTGTACCTAGGGCAGTACGAGAATTTTCTCAACAGCCTGCCGGACCCCGGTGACTCCTCATTCCTCTTGTTCTATCGCGCCTTCGGCGAGTTCCACGAGAGAAACATGGAACAGGCGTCGAGAGATTTCGAGCGCGCTTATCAACTCCAGCCTTCCCTCTATGCGCAAATCGGAAAAGCATTGAATGAGGCCATCGTCCACCGGGAGGCGAATGGGCTCGGCATCTTGCACACGGTGGAAAGCAGGATGAAAGAGCGCGGTGTCGGCGATCCTGAAGCGGTATATAAAGTGGCCCAAGCCTATGCGGTTCTGCGGGACAAGGTCTCCGCACTTCGTTCCCTGCGTAGCAGCGTGGAATCCGGCTTTTTCTCTTACCCCTACCTCGCGTCCGATCCCCTGTTGAACGGACTTCGCGACGACCCCGAGTTCGAACGCATCCTGGAAGCAGCCCGCCAGCGCCATCAAGCGTTCAAAACCCGATTCTTCTAGTCACAAACCGGATCGTGCAATGCTTGCGCTGCTGGAGCCTCTCGCCGGGCGGAGGAACGCCTCCGCCCCTACCCGAGCGCTGCTAGTCCCTTACTCCGTCCATGAACGCGCGCAGCTTGCGCGATCTTGACGGATGGCGCAACTTTCGTAGCGCCTTGGCTTCGATCTGGCGGATACGTTCGCGGGTTACTGCGAAACTTTGGCCGACCTCTTCCAAAGTATGCTCACTGCCGTCTTCCAAGCCGAAGCGCATCTTGATTACCTTCTCCTCGCGCGGGGTCAGCGTGCGCAGGACCTGTCCTGTCTGGTCCTTCAGGTTCACGTTGATCACCGCCTCGGCCGGAGAAACCACTGCGCGGTCTTCGATGAAGTCGCCCAAGTGCGAATCTTCTTCTTCGCCGATTGGCGTTTCGAGCGAGATCGGTTCCTGCGCGATCTTCAGCACCTTGCGCACTTTCGCCACCGGGATGTCCATGCGCTTGGCGATCTCTTCCGACGTGGGCTCGCGTCCCAGTTCCTGCACCAGCTGCCGCGACGTGCGGATCAGCTTGTTGATCGTTTCGATCATGTGCACCGGGATGCGGATTGTACGCGCCTGGTCGGCAATCGCGCGGGTGATAGCCTGACGAATCCACCAGGTGGCGTACGTCGAGAACTTGTAGCCACGGCGGTATTCGAATTTGTCGACGGCCTTCATCAGTCCGATGTTGCCTTCCTGAATCAGGTCGAGGAACTGCAGCCCGCGGTTGGTGTATTTCTTCGCGATGGAAACTACTAGTCGCAGGTTGGCCTCGATGAGCTCGCGCTTGGCCTGCTCGGCGTCCATGTCGCCCTGGATGATCTCGCGCTGTGTGCGCTTGAGCTCCGGAAACGACACGCCCGTTTCGAGTTCGAGCTTTTCAATCTCGGCGCGAATGGCGCGCGCCTGGCGGCGATATTCCTTTTTCTGCTCTTCGCTCCGAGTCGAGTCGGCCTTGCGTTCGAGGTTCGTGGCCTGGCGGTCGAGCGACCGCATGCCGTCGACGGTTTTGTTGAGACGCTCGATCAGCCGCTTGCGCTCAGTGTTGGTGAATCCGAGACGGCGCACTGCAATTGACGTCGCGACAATCGCTCGGGCCAGCTTGCGGCGGAACCGCCGATGATCGCGCGGATTCTTCTTCTGCGAAACTTCCCTGAACTTCTCTTCGAGCACGCCGGCCTTCTTGTACAGCTTGGCCATGTCGTCGATCTTGCCGGTGAACTCGTTGAGACGGTTCTGCAGGATCTCGTCGGTGATCTCCTCTTCATCGAAGGTGACCACTTCCTTGATCGAGCGGACATTTTTCTTGAGGTCTTCGCCCAGAATCAGCAGCTCGCGGATCACGATCGGCGACCGCGAGAGCGCCTTGAGCACGCGCAGTTGTCCGCGTTCAATGCGCTTGGCGATTTCGACTTCGCCTTCACGCGTGAGCAGCGGAACGGTTCCCATCTCGCGCAGGTACATGCGGACGGGATCGTTGGTTTTTTCTAAAGCACCAGGGGTGAGGTCGAGCTCGACGTCTTCCCCTTCTTCCAGATCTTCGAAGCCCTTCTTATCGAGTCCCTGCGAAGGCAGCTTGGGGCCTTCGAGAACATCGATGCCTTGCGTACCGATTGTAGTCAGCAGATCGTCGAGGTCTTCGGGACTGTGCACGTCATGCGGTATGAGGTCGTTGACCTGGTCATACGTGAGATATCCCTTCTCTTTTCCTGTGTCGATCAGCTTTTTTATGTCATCGAACTTATCGTCTAGAGCCAAAAGGTTTCCTCTGAAAAAAACATCAATTTCACTTACGCCAGATGCGTATGGTAAATTCCGGATAGGTGGGAATCTGGGTCCAGCGGGATTGTGCTAGCTAGCACAAACTTATCGAGTTTAGCACTTCCTGGAGCTCAGTGTCTATCGACCGCCCGCCGCATCCACCCTTCTTCACTCCCCGCCTACCCGGTCAATCCTCTTAAATACTTAGATGGCACCCGAAGCTGTTTTGTTTCAAGCGCTTTTCGCCATTTTGTGTAGCCAACGGACGCATTTTCGTCCGACCCGCAACCCCGAGCGAAGCGAGGGAGAGCGTGCCGGCGGCCCAGCCCATATCGACTTACCGAGGTAAGTGGCAGCCGCGGTCTTGCATGCTACGCGCGCCCCGGAGGAATGCGTTAGGGGCGCAAGCTAGGAAACACGCGCCTCCGGCCCCGGATCCCGCAACGCCAGACTGATTCTCCTCGCTTTCTCGCTCAGAGCGATTTTCTGCTTCAAATCAGCATTCGGGCCCAGGCCCTTGAGCTGCCTCTGCACTTCATCCAGTTGACGCTTCAGGTGAACCCGCCGCAGAGCGCGCACTGCCGCCTCAAGGATCTCGGCCGTAAGTTCCTCTTCTTCCTTCAGCAGGATGGAAGCCAGCAGCCGGCGATCCGACTCTGAAGTCGGGATTTCCAGTATTTCCCTCGCCTCAGGACCCGCTTTGAGCAGGCATTCGGCCAGCGCTTCCGTCGCCAGCCCACGATGCAGTGCTTCATTCTGCAGGACGTATTGCGCTTGGCGAGCCGGATCGAATTCCTCTTCGGCCCCATCGCGCATGGAAACGTGCTCCTCGCTCGGCTGCATCTGGCGAGCCGAAGCCAGCGCTCGGATTAGAACCTTCTCCGCCTCGGTGACCTGAGCTTCCGCAGGCGCTTTCACAGCCGACGTCGACCGCGTGCTAGCCGCATGCCGCAGTTCCTGGCGCAGAACGGAGGAATCGATCTGCAACTTTTGGGCGATCTCCTGCGCGAGTTCGTCACGCACGATGCGGCTCGGCACTCGCTGGATGTGTGGCAGCAGGTAGTTGACCGCCTTATGCTTGCCTTCGGCGCTGCGAACGGGTAACTGCATGCGGGCGCGCTCGATCAGGTAGTCGAAGTATTTCTGCGCATGCCGAAGCGCCTCCTGGTAAGCGTCTTTACCCTGGCGCCGGATGTAGAGGTCAGGGTCGAATCCCTGCTCCAGGGTGAGCACCTTGATGTTGAATTCCTCTTCGACGAGCAGTCCGATTGTACGTTCGGCGGCCTTGGCGCCAGCGGTATCTGGGTCGAAATTCACTACCACATTTTTACTGAACCGTCCGAGCAGCTTGGCCTGTAACTCGGTGAAGGCGGTGCCGGAGCTGGCGATCACATTGTGGAATCCGGCGGCGAAGACGGAGATGCAGTCCATCTGCCCTTCGACGAGGATGGCGTAGTCGAACTTCTTGATCCATTCCTTGGCGAGGTCGAGATTGAACAGGACTTTGCTTTTCGAGTAGATCGGCGTCTCCGGGGAGTTCAAGTATTTGGGCCCAGCCTTCTCATCAGTGGAAAGAGTTCGCCCGGTGAAAGCGATGACTTTACCCGCCTCGCTGCAGATCGGAAACATCACTCGGTTCCTGAATTTCGAATACATGGCGGAGCGCGCGTCAGGCGTCAGGCGTCGGGCCTCAGCCCTTTCGGCTTCCGCCTTTCGGCTCCCGGCTTCCGGAGTTGCGAAGTTCGACATAAGTTGTGAGTTGTCCGTGGTCGCTGCCTGATCGTCAGAAGGCGGACCCGCAACCGCATTGTCATCCCGAGAGGAGAGGGGAGGCTGCTTTTCAAGCGTGCCGCCGGAGTCGAGGGACCTTGCGTCTGGCTTGGGTGTGGTGTTGGGGTTTTCCGCTTGATGCCCGACGCCTGACGCCTGACGCCCTTCCTCCTGCTTCCACGAAAACAACCCGCTCTCGCGCAACACCTCTTCGCTGAATTCATTCTTCAACCGGTCGCGCAGCAGAAACCCGGAATCCGTCGCATATCCGATGCGGAACTTCGCGATCATCTCGTCAGTGAGACCGCGCCCGGCAAGATATTCGCGCGCCCGCGCCCCCTCAGGCCGCCGCAGGCACTCCTGGAAAAAAGCCACGGCACGCTCGTGTACCTCCAGCAACTGCCCACGCAGCTGCGCCTGTTTGGCCTCTCCCGGAGTCGAATAGCTGGCCTTAGGGATCGCAATCTCCAGCCTCTGCGCGATGAGGCGGACGGCTTCCGGGAACGTAATGTTCTCGATCTTCTGGACAAAGCTGAATACATCCCCGGAAACGCCGCAGCCGAAGCAGTGATAGAACTGCCGGGTGGCGTGGACGGAAAACGACGGCGTCTTCTCCCCATGAAAGGGGCAGAGCCCCGCATAGTTCTGCCCCCCGGCCTTCTTCAGCTTGACGTAGTCGCCGATGATGCGGACGATATCCGCCTGCTGCTTGACCGTGTACGCGAAATCGCCGGGGTTCGCCATTTACGATCCTTTTAAATTGTCGGATATGAACCCGCACATTGCCTATAGCGAACGCAGACTCGACTGTGGAGAAGTTGTGGGAAACACAACTTTGCAGTCGAAACGAAGTGGAAAAAAGCAAGGTCGGCTTTGAGCGGCGTGCGCGCCCCCTGGGGTATCAGAACTTGAAACCCATGGCTAGAACAACCGTTGGATCCGTCCATCCCAGGTTGAACACATACGTCGTAAAATCCAGTCGCTTGTAGGTGAAGCCCGCGAACAAGCCCCTCTGCACGTCAAGCGGCGTTTGATATACCCGGGTTCTTTGCGAAGCCAAGCCAAAGCGCACCCAGTCCGTCGGCGAATAAGCAAGTTCATTCCAGTTGTAAAAGAAGTTGCTGTCGGAGTTCTTGGTGTCGAAAACAAATTCACCCTCGCTATAAAGAGAGATTTTTTTATAGGTCAATGTGAATAGATATCCCGGTGCTACACCCGTCGTATTTCCAAATATCCCTCCCACCATCGGCGTCGCGTCGAATACAAGCTTTTCCCCGAAGCTCACGTTGTAGCCAAGCCACAGCGATCCCGTCTCTCGATCTTCATAGTTGTACCGTGCTTCAAGATGCACCCAATCGCGGTCGGCGCGGAAGGTGGGAGAGAAGTAGGACTGATCGTCAGGAATGATGTAGCCATACCCAGCGGCGGCAAAGGACCAGGTATTGCTATCGGCTTCTTCGGCCGGTTGCGCAGGCACCGCAGCGCCGGTGCCCTGTGCCCGCATCGTTGCCGAGCACAGGACAAAGAAGACAAGCACCATCGCGACATGGGACCTGCTCGTCATCCACCGAATGCGATCGTCACACCGACCATAGCTCCGCCGATGACCGTCATGATCAGACCGCTCCTCAGAGGCCGATGGCCGGTGTGGTAGCCGTAAACATAACCCGTTAAGAAGAGCAGCAGAATGGCAACAAGGTTAGAGATCCGTAAGGCACGACTCGGATCATGAATAAAGATGAATGGCAGGACAACCGGCAGCGTAGCGACCACAACCAGCAGAAACACGCCGAGACCGCCAAGCCACTCATCTTTAGTGAGCTGCGGACGATCCGGTGGCTCGGGCAGTTTCTGGAGCCTTTGCCGGATCAGTTCCATTTCGGCAGGGGTCGTAACCGATGCCAGCAGAGGTGGCAGGGCATCGGCGATCGCGCGATAGGCTCGCTCAGGATTCTCGGGATCGCGGGCCGCTCGCAGCGCAATGATGTTTTGCCCGTGAGCATGGAAGCAAGCTAGCCAATAAAGGACCGCATCAATTGCACCCCACGCCAGGTTGCAGCCTAATGCCCCGATAAGCATTTCACGTACTTCAGTTCGCCCTCCGCCCCCGACACTGAAAGAACAAGTGATGGTCAGAACCATCACGAGTCCGAAAAGGATCTCCGAAATCCGCTCAATCGGATCCAGGTAGCGCTTCACCGGTTTGGAGGCTTCCTCCGACACACGCACGGGAGTGTAGTTGGAATATTGTGTGCAGACCGTTGCGCCAACTGCCAAAATTGCCAGTGGCTTTGCGAATGCGCGTTCTTCACAATATGACTGTGATGTGTGATCCGGAAACCTGCATTCAGCGACCTATCGGGCAGTCCCGCTGAAGGAACGATCTTGTCGACGAGCAACTCTCGGGTGCGTTATCCAATCGCCGGTTGGCTGTTTTCTTATCGCAAGGAGTGGCTACGGCCGGATGTGATCGCCGGGCTGACGACTGCGGCGATCGTCATCCCGAAGGCCATGGCTTACGCCACCATTGCAGGCCTGCCCGTGCAAGTCGGCCTCTACACTGCCTTGCTGCCACCCGTGATCTACGCGCTGTTGGGAACATCGCGGATCCTGAGCGTTACCACGACAACCACCATCGCAATCTTGACTGCTGCAGAACTCGCGGAAGTTGTGCGGGGAGGCGATCCGGGCGCATTAGTGTCAGCCACCGCTACGTTGACGTTGCTGGTGGGTGCGATTCTCGTGGGCGCTTCCCTGTTGCGGCTCGGGTTTATTGCCAACTTTATCTCTGAGCCTGTCCTCACCGGTTTCAAGGCCGGTATCGGCGTAGTCATCGTGCTCGATCAGATCCCCAAGTTGCTTGGTACTCATATCACCAAGGGAAACTTCTTACAGAATCTGCTGGCCACCATCAGAAGCGTTCCCGACGCAAAACTGATCACTCTCGCCGTTGGCGTCTTCATCATCGTGCTGTTGATTGCGATCGAGCGGTTTGTGCCCAAGGTGCCGGCGCCGCTTGTAGGGTTGGCAGCGGGTATCGGTGGTGCGTATTTGCTCAACCTCCATGCACACGGCGTGGAGTTAGTGGGCTACATCCCGAAAGGCCTGCCTTCCTTCACGGCTCCAACTATGCCACTTGCGGCTCAACTCTGGCCCGGCGCACTTGGCATAGCCCTTATGAGCTTCACCGAGACCATCGCCGCGGGACGTGCGTTCGCAAAGGATGAGGAGCCTTTACTCAGCCCAAATCAGGAATTACTTGCGACCGGTTTCGCGAATGCCGCCGCAGCGGTTCTAGGCGCAATGCCAGGCGGGGGGGGCACTAGTCAGACGGCTATCAATCGACTGGCCGGAGGGCGTACGCAACTCACGGAATTGGTGACGGCAGCGATGACCCTTTTGACCCTTCTCCTGCTCGCGCCTCTGCTGGGTTTGATGCCGCAAGCTACGCTGGCCGCGGTAGTCATTGTCTATTCAGTCGGACTGATCAAGCCCGACGAGTTTCGTAAGATGCGCAAGGTTCGCACGACCGAATTCCGATGGGCGCTGGTCGCCTTTGCGGGAGTCGTGCTCGTGGGGACGCTGAAGGGCATTCTCGTCGCCATCATTGTGTCTCTACTAGCGCTCGCCTACCAGCTAGCCGACCCGCCGGTGCATGTTCTTGCTCGCAAGCGGGGGACGAATGTCTTCCGACCGCGCTCGGAAGAGCATCCGGAGGATGAGACTTTTCCCGGGTTACTGCTACTGAGACCGGAAGGCAGGATCTTCTTCGCCAACGCGGAACAAATCGCACAGAAAATCAGGTGCTTGACCCAAGGCATGGACCCCCGGGTTATCGCAATCGATTTGACTGGCGTCGTCGACATTGAGTACACCGCCCTCAAAATGCTGACCAATGGCGCCCAACGGCAGCGTGAGCAGGGCCGCCAACTCTGGCTTGTCGGACTAAACCCGGGTGTGCTCGCCATGATACTGAGATCAAAACTGGGTGAGACGCTCGGACGCGAGGGCATGCACTTCAACCTTGAAATCGCCGTAGCAAAATATTTGGCAGAGTATGACACCCAATCCGGCGCTGCAGGATTGACTCTGCACGAAACGCGCTCCGGGCCCAGCGCGTAACTAGCCCCTTCCGGCGGACATCGATTGGGGTCCCGTCGCAACGCCGGTTCTGGACCCCAGCCCTCATAGCCAACTTATGACCCATTTCGCTTAACTTCCGATTGGGCGTCACTCGGTAAGAGGCCCAACGTAAAATACGGTGGACGGAAATCGCTTTTGAACTCTGCGCTCTTTTCTCGATTGAAGAACAAAGGAGGCACGGAATGGACATCGACACGCGACGAAAGTTCGTTGGCAAGATCACGGCCCTGGCAGCGTTTGTAACAGGAGCGAAACTGTTCGCGCAACAGGCTTCAGGTGGGGCCAATTCTCCCACCGCACCCACGCCGCAAAATGCCGACAAAGATGCGCTTCGCCGGTCCAATGCCGACCATCACGTCCACGAAGGGATTTACTACCTCTCGGGTACCGGCGCCAACGATGGCTATCCCAAAGAAGATCACGTGCTGGTCACTGATCCGTTCGAAAAGCATGTAACCCGCACCATGGATGCGCTGAAGAGATCAGTCGAGCGGGCGGGTAGCAACATGGACAACATACTCCAGCTTCAGGTATTTCTCTGTCTGCCCCTGGCCGAAAACATCTCAACGCCAACCGGCAAGGCTCGGTTCGATGCCCACAAGGCGCAATACGACGCCTTGAACAAGATTTACGGCACCTATTTCTCTCCCGGGAAGGCTCCATCGCGCGCCTGCATGGCGCTCGAATGGATTCCGGGCGATTCTCTGATTGAAATCGTCGGCAGCGCAAAGATTGTGAATCCGCCCGCAGCGCCCGCGGAGAAATAGGTCGAACCCGAGGGAGTCCAAAGATGAAACTTGGTTGGAACCGGCGCTCATTTCTCACCGCTCTGGGGGCGGCCAGCAGTCTTTTCACACCCTTAGGGCTGAATGCCAACGGAATGTTCGGGAAGAAGCGCAAGCCGGTGACGGCATTGTCGGTTGACGGAGCTCCCATTGTGCCGATCACATCCGGGCTCGGTTCGACCGGAGACATTTACGCCGAGCTGGGCGTGACGCCTCTTATTAATATCAACGGCACCGTCACCGTCATTGGTGGATCCGTGATGCATCCCGAGGTCATGGAGTTGATGCGGCGAGGAAATGAACACTTCGTTCTGATCGACGAACTCGAAATCGCCGCGGGAAAGTTCATCGCGAACCTTTGCAAGTCCCCAGCCGGTTACACGGGCCTGGTAACGGCGGGCGCGGCCGCGGCTCTGGTGGTCGGCTACGCCGGCATGATGACCGAAGACTTTGAGCCACGCATGAAAGCGATTCCCGATCTCAGCGATTTCCCTCGCAATGAAGTAATCATTCAAAAAAGCCATCGCTACCCGTTCGACCACCAGATCCGCCAGACTGGTGCAAAGCTGGTGGAGGTCGAGACGCGCGAGGAGATGATTGCCGCCATTAACCCGAAAACGGTAGCCATCCACTTCACCAATATTCTCTCTGACAAAGGTAAAGTCAGCGGCCCCGAAACCATCGCCCTTGCAAAGGAGCACAACCTCTATACCTTCAACGATGCCGCGGCCGACGTCCCTCCCATCGAGCGCCTTTGGGAGTATCCCGGCCTTGGCTTCGACATGGTCGCTTTCAGCGGTGGAAAGGACATCCGTGGTCCGCAGGCAGCCGGGATACTGATCGGCAGGCAAGAATTGGTGCGCTATGCCCTGCTCAACATGAGCCCGCAGGAGGATCGTATCGGGCGGTGCTGCAAAGTCGGCAAGGAAACCGTTTTTGGCATGCTCAAGGCGCTCGAGATCTTCGTCCGCCAGAATTATGAGGCCACCCTGCGCACCTACGACGAACGCGCCGAGGTTATCACCGATGCTGTGAAACGATTTGGAGTGACCGCACTGCCTCGGCAATTTAATCCTCAGGCACTCGGTAACGTGACGCCACGCTACACGTGGAAGGTTGATCGCTCCAAACTCAACATTAGCGGACATGAGGTCATGCAAAAATTGGCCGACACTCGGCCCGTCGGAATCGGAAGCATGGGTGCCGGAGTGGGCGGCATGCGCGGGAAGAACCCCGATGGGACCGCGCCCGCCGATCCAGCCAGTCACCACGGCCCTCCACGCGATCCAGACACTTTTGGTTTTGCTGTTTGGCAGCTCAAAGACGGCGAGGACAAATTAATCGCCGATCGCTTGGTGCAGATCTTCAGTGAAGCACCGAACGTTTAGCGGGTACAACGCCGTGGTGCTATGAAATAGACCGACCTTCGCCGGATTGTCTGGAATCCCGACCTGTGCCTAAACGGCTTCGAGTCCCCGAAGCCGACGTCTGGACCGCACCGCAGACCGCAAGAGTCGCAGGCGGGTCTGGATTGCCCCCTTTCGCGTGCAACGAATTTCAGGCACAATCCCGAGCGGCACTCCTACGTGTCGGGAAGACCGTAGATTTGGGCGCTTCCCAATGGCGCATGAAGTCTTCATCAGCTATTCGACCACGGACAAGGCAGTTGCTGATCGCGTCTGTGTTTACTTGGAGGAACAAGGAATCTCCTGCTGGATTGCCCCGCGGGATATCTTCGGTGGACAGGATTTTGGCGCGGCGATTACCGAGGCTATTCAAGCTTGCCGCATCGTGGTTTTGATCTTCTCTGCGTCCGCCAACATCTCAAAGCAGATCGTCAGGGAGATAAAACTCGCGGTCGACCATGAAAAGACCGTAGTGCCAATCCGCCTCGATAAAGTCCCGATAGCCGATACCTTCGCCTACTTCCTGAGTGCCGTTCAGTGGCTGGAAGCGATGGACGGACCGCGGGAAGGGCATCTGCAACGGCTCGCCAACACACTGCGCAGCCATCTCAACCAGCCGCCGGAGCCAGCTGCATCTACCTTTGCTCGTGACTCTGCGGCCACCGCTCGACCGGGACGTACGTTGGGAGAACAACGATCGAAAGGGACCGGTCGACTTCGACGTTACGGCCCTTATGGTGCACTTGCAACGGCGGTGCTGTTGGCAGCCGCGATCCTGGGAATTCGAAACCTCTCTCCGGCGACTGGCAAGAGCAAGGTCAATCCCGATGATGGTGAGAGATACATTTATATTTCGCCTGGCAGTTTTCGGATGGGGTGTTCGGAGGGTGACAGATATTGCTATCCGAACGAGAACCCTGCTCGGGACGTGCACATCAGCAAGGGATACTGGATGCAACAGACTGAGGCGACGGTGGGAAGTTATCGAAAGTTCTGCGAGAGAACGGGGAAACCGATGCCCACGTCGCCAAAGTTCTCACAGGCTGACAATCATCCTGTGGTGAACATCAACTGGAACGAGGCGGATACATACTGCAAGGGGGCGGGCGGTCGTTTGCCTACCGAAGCCGAGTGGGAATATGCAGCTCGCGCCGGCGTGACGGCGCCTCAGTACGGAGAGCTTGATCGGATCGCCTGGTATGGCAAGAACTCTAAGGGTGGCACCCATCCCTCCGCTACCCGGTCGCCGAATCAATGGGGGCTTTACGACATGCTGGGAAACGTTTGGGAATGGTGCAATGATTGGTACGCCGACAAGTATGATTCGGCGAATCCCGTCACCGACCCGCAAGGACCGGCAACGGGCCAAATGCGGGTGCTGCGTGGCGCTGCATGGGACAGCGAGGTCTGGAACGCGCGAGCGTCGGACCGGGGTGCAGCACCGCCTGATCTTCGACAAGTTGTCCTGGGTTTCCGTTGTGTACGAGACGTGATGCCCTGAGGTTCTGATGGCGCACGAAATCATGATCAGTTACTCGCTACAGGACGCGCCGATTGCCGAACGAGTGCGTACCTACCTGGAGGACAATGGGTTTTCTTGCTGGACTGCTGGTCGGGATGTTCTCGAAGGCGAGGATTTTGGGGCGGCCACTGCTCGAGCCATTCAAGGCTGCCGAGTGATGGTGCTTGTCTTCTCCTCCGCGGCCAATACCTCAAGGCAGATTATTCGTGAATTGAAGCTCGCCGACGATGCCAATCGGGCTGTGGTACCTCTGCGCATTGAGAAAATTGTCGCCGCGGGCAACTTTGCTTACTTCTTGGGGGCCGCACAGTGGGTCGAAGCTATTGGTGGTCCGAACACCGAACATCTTCAACGATTGGACGCCGCGTTGAGAAGGTACGTCGGCCGCGGTGAAAATGCGACAGCGGGGTCCCAGCCCATCGCGATGCCAACGACGCCAAATCAGCCGCTTTCGGAGCACCGTGCCGGGCCGAAGACGTTTGAACCGCAGAAAAAGAAAAGTGAGCGGCGGTGGGTACGGCCTCGTAACGCATATTTCGCTTGGGGACTAGGTCTGTTGCTGGTCGGGGGTTTGGTTTGGAAAAGTGGCAAGATGGCAATCTCCCGGCAGGCGAAACCCGGCACAGCCAAGGTTAATTCCAGCGACAACTTAAAATATGTTTGGATTCCGCCCGGTAGTTTTCGTATGGGGTGCTCGGACGGCGATGCGGATTGCTCGGCAGATGAAAGACCCGCACACTCCGTCCGTATCACCAGGGGCTTCTGGATGGGTCAAACCGAGGTGCCGGTTGCAGCCTATCGCCAGTTCTACCAGCAAACTGGAAGGGTGGCGCCGACGGCTCCTCCCTTCCGTCAGGGCGACAACGATCCGGCCGTGGGTGTGAGTTGGCATTATGCCAATGCCTATTGCGGCAGTTGGGCAAGCGGGCGTCTGCCGACCGAAGCCGAGTGGGAGTACGCAGCTCGAGCTGGAACAACGACGTCCAGATACGGAGATTTGGATCAGATTGCTTGGCACAATGAGAATTCCAACGCTACTACCCACGCCGTGGGGCAAAAGCTGCCGAACGCATGGGGGCTCTACGACATGCTGGGCAACGTCTGGGAGTGGTGCTCTGATTGGTACGGAGCGTATTCCGCGAGCCCGGCTATTGATCCCCAAGGACCCGCCAGCGGCCAGCAGAGAGTGGGACGCGGAGCATCGTTCTTCTATGACGCGAGCTTCCATGATGCGAACATCGTACGGGTCTCGGTGCGAGGAGGAAATCTGCCCGAGATAACCGACTCAAACCTCGGTTTTCGTTGCGTCCGCGATGCGATGCCTTAGCCTATTTCGCGATCCCGGGTACATTGTCTGCGATCACCAGGCTTCGCGAGGGCTGGGCGAAGGCGGCGGTAATGTGCTTGCCATCAGGCATGATGTGGAAGCTGTCGGTAATGAAGTCCTGCGAGGCAGGAATAAGAACCGCGGTCGGAGCCCCTGCTCCTGACAAGAAATTCTGCCGCACGATGTCGTGTCCACCGTTAACGATGTAAACGATCGAATGGCCATCGCGAAGGAAGCGGGCACGTTGACCTTCGGCGTGGAAGTCGACCGGAGCACCGTCTTCCAGGCGGACAATGTGGATCGTGCCGACCAGGGCGCCGGTTACGACGTGATAAAGCACGTACTTGCCATCGGGACTGACATCGGGCCATGCGGCTGACCCGGCGACGATCTGCTTCGAATCGGTGCCGTCTGCGCGGACCTTCCACACTCCGGGATGCTGGGACTGGCCCGAGGCGTAAATCACCCACTCGCCACCCGGGGTGGTAGTCGGGTTCTCGGCATCGACGCCGTCATGGCTGACCTGTCGAGGCGACGAGCCGTCCCGGTCCGCCATCCAGATTTCGAAGTTGCCGCTTCGGTTGGAACTCCATAGCAGATGCTTGTCGTCCGGCGTAAGGTACGGATCCCAGTCCGAAGCAGGGTGGTCTGTCAGCCGCTGCAAAGCTCCGCTCTTCAGAGATACTTCCCAGAGGTCGACGTCACCGCTGCGAGAGGACGAAAAGACGACTGCATCGCCGTCCGGAGAGAAGTAGGGCTGCCGGTCGATGCTGTTTCCTCGCGTCAACCAACGCCCCTTGTCCAGCTTGGCGCCATCAATGGAAAACAGTTTTAAATTATCGCGCTGGGTCACGGTGTCGAAAATCACGCGGCCTGGACCCACGATCTCGATTCGGGAGACCGGCGCCTGGACCGAAAAAAGAGTGTGCACCTCGCCGCTGTTCACATCCTGCGAGAAGATTCGACTGGCAGAACCTACTGTCGTGGCCTGAAGCGTGCCGACATCACCGGCAGATTCTGGCAGGGCGTAGAGGATACGCCTGCCACCATCGGCCCAGGACGGCGTCGAGAGTTCTCCTCCAGGAAATGGGCACACGAGCTGCCGCACGCTCTGACCATCGCGCGATACCAGGGTGAAACTGTGGGCAGGTGCGCCGGCAGTGCCCGTGGTCTGAGGGATGAGTGCGATCGTGGTGCCGTCGGGCGACCAGGATGGCGCGAGGAGATGCTTGTTCTCCACGGTGTGAATCACGTTCGAACTGCCGTCCGCAATGGACACAACACCAATCCGGGTTTGCTCACCGTCATAACGCACGAAAGCGATCTGTCGTCCATCGGGGGACCAGGCGGCATCTTCCACATTGTCGAGAAGTTTTCTTGCCTGTCCACCGATTGAGGGAATGCGATAGGCCGCGTGATTGTGGATGTACATGACAGAGGCACCATCCGGCGAGAAGCGGGGCGATTGATCGTCCGGGCCGGGCGTGAGCACCGTCTCGCCTCCACCTTCCAGCTGTTTCAGCCAGATTCGATAGACGCCGTCGCGGCCAGAAACGAAGGCCACGGTTCTTCCATCGGGAGAAACGCTCGGCACGAAATCATTGCCAGAGAACGTCAGCGGATGGAAGCTGACCGTAGACGTTCGCGGGCTCGGTCGTAGCCATAAGACCAGCACAGCGCCCGCAATCATTCCCAGCAGAACCAGCGCAGCCGTGGTGAGCCATTTGGGGCGGGTTGCCGCGGCCGGCGCCGCCGTTAGAGAACCGGAGACAGTCGTGCTGGAAAGATGATCGCGAATGCTCTTCAGGTCACGCGCCAGATCGTGTGTCGAGTTGTAGCGTTCCTCAGGATCTTTTGCGAGACATCGTTCGACGACCCAGCGCAACGGCATGGGCGCTTTGGGATTGGCTTCGGCCAGCGGCTGAGGTTCGTCTTCGATGATGGCCGTGAGCCTTTGTGCGGCGCTTGCTCCCTTGAACGGCTGCTTGCAGGTCAGCATCTCGTAGAGGATCGAACCCAGAGAGAAGATGTCGGTACGATAGTCCACCGAATCGCCGCGAGCCTGCTCGGGAGACATGTAAGGCGCCGTGCCCATCACGGCACCCGGTTGTGAATCGACAGTGACAATGGTGGCCTGTGAAGAACTGTCGAGCCCTGGCACGAGCTTGGCCAGACCGAAGTCAAGGATCTTCACGAAGCCGTCTTTCGTCACCATGATGTTTTCCGGCTTGAGATCGCGATGGATAATTCCGGCTGCGTGAGCCTTGGCGAGTCCATCCGCAATTTGCGCTGCGATCTGCAGGGCCTTCTTGATCGTGAGCGGAGGCGACTCCATCAGGGCGCGGAGTGTGCGGCCATCCACGAACTCCATTGCAATGTAGGCAGTGTTGTTCTCGCGGCCGACATCGTAGATGGAAATGATGTTGGGATGATTGAGCGCGGAGGCGGAGCGGGCCTCCTGTTCGAAGCGGCGCATGCGCTCTGGATCGGACGCGGAGGAGGAAGAAAGTACCTTGATCGCAATCTGGCGTCCCAGGCTGCTCTGCTTTGCGAGGTACACCTCACCCATGCCGCCGACGCCTAGCGGTGATTGGATTTCATAAGAACCTAATTTCGCCCCGGCACTGAGTGGCATGAACGGCTGATATTATATCGTTCGAATGAAGGGGTGTTTAAATCCCGCGAGGAGTGCGGTGAGCCGGCTATTTCCTGGGACGCGAACCGGAGATCATCATCAAGCGTAGGGCCCAAGACGCTCCCGCTAATGCGCATCGGTGGCAAATCGTAATCGATTGAATTTTCCAGATCAATCAAACGTTGGCTGAGATTTTTTCCGTGGCGGCATCTCTCGCTGTGATCCTCTGGTCGGCCTCCGGATTACGGAATGGCGGCCTGAGCCGTGGGCTGGCGTTCTACGGCTGCATTACTTCTGCGCTGATCATTGTTGGGATCAGCATCGGGTACCTGCGGCTGAGTGTCCACGGCATGGCAGCGGTTTGGTTCGGGCAGGCGATCTGGTTCGTCTGTCTGGGTCTCAGTTGTCTTCTCCGCGAGGGGGACTCATCGCTGGGGAGCAAAGCGCTTTGGGATGAACTCACGCGCCGCTTACGATCGTGGATCAAAACCGTACCGCTGGGCTTCGCCTTCGCGGAGCGGACGAATGCGTCCGCCGCGACACAGCATTACACACTTAGTTCAACTAGGGTGGCGCCTCCGCCTCCTTCGTTTTGGGGTGCCTCTGCGACCGAGGCGACGTGCGGGTGCTGTTGCAGCATCTGGCGAAGGGCTCTTCGGAGGATTCCCATGCCGCTGCCGTGAACTACGCGGACGCGCGGCAGGCCCGCGAGGAAGGCTCGGTCCACAAACTTTTCGACCTCGCGCGAGGCCTGATCGACGGTCTGGCCTATGACGTTAATTTCGCTAGGGACGTTCCCGCCTTCGCTTTCCAGTTGCACAGAAATACCTCGGGCACGCGCCGCTTTCACCGGTGTTTCTGAGACTGGGCGCGAGCTGGCCAGGACTTCGGCGATATCGTCACGTGCGATCTTCATTTTCATTGCGCCCATTTCGACTTCGAAATGGGTCTCGTCGATCTTGCGGGAGACGCGGGCCGTGCGTCCCGTCGACTTCAGCTTGACGGTATCGCCTTCGAGCACATGTTTGACGACCTGCGGCTGGGCGTGGGGGTCGCCCTGGTCGGCACCCGTGGAGTGGGCCACGACCGTGGCATCAAATTGCTCGCGGAATTCGCGGCGCAGCTTGGCGATGCGGCGCTCGGCGTCCTTGGAAAGCTTTTGCGCGGCGGCACGATCCTGAATCGCATTGACGGCCTCGCGAGCGTGATACTCGAAATCGCGCAGGACGCTCTCCAGTTTCTTTTCCATCTCGCGCACTTTGGCCTGCTGGTCTTTTCTTCCTTCCACCACCAGGCGCTGCGTCTCGCGCTCGACTTCCTGCTGGCCTGCCTGCAGACGCAGACGCTCGGCTTCCGCTTCGCGAAGTTCGGCATGAAGCTTGTCGAGAAATTGGCCGACGTCACGGGCTTGCGTGCCCAGGCGCGCGCGAGCACTTTCGATGATGGAGGGATTCAGTCCGAGGCGTTGCGCAATGTTGATGCCGGCGGATGCGCCGGGCACGCCGACTTTCAATTCATATGTGGGCTGTAGCGTGCGCTCATCGAATCCGACAGCGGCGTTGAGAACTCCGGGCGCATTGGCTGCGTAGACCTTGAGCGACGTGTGATGGGTGGAAATGATCGTCATGCATCCCACGCGGCCGAAGTGGCTGGCAATCGCCACGGCTAACGCGGCTCCTTCTTCAGGGTCGGTTGCGGAACCGAGTTCATCGAGAAGGACTAATGAGTGCGAGGTAGCGGTGCGCGAGATGAAATCGATGTTGGTTACGTGCGCTGAAAATGTGGAGAGGTTCTGCTCGATCGATTGATAGTCACCGATGTCGGCCAGCACAGCGTCAAAGACAGGGACGTCGGCGCGATCGGCGGGGACTGGCAGGCCGGACTGGGCCATGAGTGACAACAGACCTGCCGTTTTGAGCGTTACGGTTTTGCCGCCCGTGTTGGGGCCGGTGATGATCAGCTGGCGGCACTCGCCTTCGAGCTCTACGCTGACCGGAACTACCGAAACGCCTCTTGCTTTCAGACTGCGTTCGAGGAGCGGATGCCTGGCATTATGCAGGAGCAGGCGGGCGGAGGCGTCAGGGACCAAGCTTTCGGCTTCCGGCTTGCGGCTTGCGGCTTCCGGGTCGGGACCGCTCCCCTTCGCTTCGCTTCGGGTTCGCTGGACAGCCGGGGCGGCTGACTCCACCTGGGCTGTGCCGTTCCCTACATCCGGTTGCGAGCCGGAGAGCTTTGCTTCTACGCAGTTGTAATCTTCGGCAAATCTGGCCTTGGCGAATTGCAGTTCCAGTTCCTCCAGAGCGTCTTGCGCCGTACCAATTGGTTCGGCTCTAGCGCTGATGCGCTGGGTCATTTCGAGCAGAATGCGATGAATTTCCGCCAATTCCTCTTCGAGGAGGCGCACTAGTTCATTGTTTTGCTCGATCGTCTCCATAGGCTCCACGAAGACTGTCTGTCCGCTCGAGCTGGCGCCATGAACTACGCCGTGCACGCGGCGTTTTTGCTCGATCTTCACGGGGATGACGAAGCGTTCGCCGCGGATGGTAATGAGTTCGTCCTGCACGGTGCCGCCTTCGGCGAGGCGGCGCAGGTAACCGCGGAGCGACTCCTGGATCCCGCGCCGCTGTTTTTCGATTTCACGGCGGATACGCGCCAGTTCGGGCGAGGCTTTGTCTTCGAGGGTTCCGTCCGGCTGAATCTTGTTGCGGAAATAACCCAGAAAGTCAGAAAAATTCTCGATCTTCCGCAAAAGCGACCGGACCTCGCGCCACTGGGAGCGCATTGCGGCCGGCGGATTCTGCGCGATGTGCCACCACTCGGAAGCGCGGTCCACCATGGTGATGATGTTGCGGATCTCTGCTGTCTCCAGGGCGGCTCCGGAGATTCGGGACTTATGCAGCAGGGAAGCGATGTCGGAGAGGCCGAAGAAATCGAAGTTGCCGCCAACCCGGCGGAACTCGCGGATCTCTGAGGCTAGCGTCTGCTGGCGCTCGATCCAGTCGCGGTCTGTGGAAGGCGACAGCTCCGCCACGCGGGACTGGCCCAGCGGGGATGAGCAGTATCCGCGCAGCAGTTCGCGAAGCGCGTCGAATTCTAGGACGCGCGTGGAGCTGTGCTGGAGCGCGGCTGGCATCAGGCTTATGTTACAGGAGGGGTGAGATCTGGTTTTGGGATTCCGGGATCGCGCCGGTTCGCTTCGTATCGCCGGACGGAGGCGCCCGGCCCTACACGAGCAAGCTAGCCTGAGGCGCCTGCGGATTGAGCGGTCGCCTGGCACAACGCAGGCACCCTCACCACAAACAAGGCGCCGCCTTCAGGCTTGTTGCGGCAGGTGATCTGGCCACCGTGATCCAGAACAACGCCATAGACCGCACTCAGACCAAGGCCGGTTCCTTTGCCGACGGGCTTGGTTGTGTAAAAAGGATCGAAGACGCGCTGCGGATCGCGAATGCCGGGACCGGAGTCGGAGAACTGCAAGACAACATTGTCCTCCTGGCGTTGCGCGGTGATCGCGAGAACGCCGCCGCCGGATTCATCGAGCGCATCCATCGCATTTTCGATGATCTCAACGCACAGCTGGAAGAGCTGGTTCGCATTGCCGCGGACCGGAGGGCAGTCTTTGTCGAGGGCGACCTGGACCTTGACGTTGCCGGACTGGCGCTTGGATTCCATCAACTGGGCAGCGCGAGTCAGCAGGAGCGTGAGATCGACGACGATCTTCTCGCCCGGCGCGTGGCGCGCGAAGCTGAGGAGATTGGCAACGAGGTCTCGCGTACGGCCAGCCTGATTGACGATCTTGCGCAAAAGCACATTTTGCTGGTCGGTGAGCTTCTGGTTGGACCAGAGCTGCTCCGAGTAGCTCATGACGGCGGTCAGAGGGTGATCGATTTCCTGAGCCGCACCGGCGATCAGGTTGCCTAGCGATGCGAGCTTTTCCTTCTGCACCAGCTGGTTCTGGAGCTGTATCTGGCCGTCATAGGCGCGGCGCGAGTCGAGCAGCAGGGACATCACCGTCTGATCCTGCAGGTATTGCCGCAGAAATACGAACGATCCCAACAGCAACATCGCGACGAGGACGGCGAAGATGCGGAACTTTTTCGACGGTGCAGGAGAAGGGTCGAGCAAGATCGCCCAAAGTCCGAGCACAGGTAAAGACATGATCGGCAACATCGCTAGCTGCGGTAGCAGGTTCTTCCACCGCGGGTTGAGATGGAATTCGACCGATTTCAATTCCCAATCGCGCGAGGAGATGGCGGCCGCTGCCAACCAGGCGAGAGTCCCGATCAGAGGAATGTCATAGATGCTGCCGGAGTAGTACGTGCTTTGCGCGGCGGCGCGGTCCAGAAATTGCGAGTTGACGGCGTACAGTGCGGACGGAGCAAGCAGATGCAGGTACAGCCGACGCCAGCCTCCGGAACTGCTTGCGGTGGCGAAAATCAGAACACCGAGCAGCAGTAGATTCTCAATTCCATAGAGCCCGTCATAGTAGACGTTGTACTTGCGAACATCGAGCACGACATATTGGTGCGGGAAAACGATGAAGGCATAGAGGAAGATCCACCAGCCGAACAGCATCAGAAAATTCAGCAGGCTGGAAACAATTTTCCCGCGCCCGGTGACAAGGTCGGGGCGCCAGGCTACGGCGGCGATCACCGGGACGGTATGGAAGAAGAGGATGATGTCGAAGAAAAATGGGTCGGGAATGGGACGGTGTAGGACTACTTCCCATAACGTCCATGCGACTTCATTGGTGGTCCAGAGCAGGACTCCAAGGAGCATAAGGACCCAGAAACTGCGCTCCTGGCGCGGACGGGAAATAGCATTGGAGGCGCAGACCGCGACCGCCACCAGCATCAGCAGCAGGCCAACGATGTCGGAGAACGCGGTGAGTGCGGGGCTGGGTTGGTGGTTTACAAGACACACCCCGGCAAAAGCCAGAGTAATTCCGGCCGCTGCGACGAACCAGCGGTGGCGCCCAACCAGACCCATTCTGATCATTCTATGAGAGTTGATTGGGGAAGCCGAGGAGCATCGGGAACTCGGGGGGTTACTTTGGTCATGACAACCGGGTCAGGGGTCAGGCGAAGCTCGGCCACCCCGGCTTTGATTGCACAGGCTTTGTTCCGGAAAGGTGGAGGCGGATGTTCTAGAATCTAGGCGGGGCGGATTTGTTCATCGTCCCCGAAGGTGGCTCTTTATGGCATTTCCTGTTACGCGACTTCGGCGCTTACGGCGCACGGCTGAACTGCGCCATATGGTCGCCGAGACACGGCTGACGCCGGATGCGTTGGTATACCCGATGTTCGTGTGTCCGGGGGAAGGAGTGCGCAAGGAAGTACGGTCGATGCCGGGGGTGTTCAATCTGTCCGTCGACGAGGCGGTAAAAGAGGCGCGGGAGGTGCATTCGCTGGGCGTACCGTCAGTGATCCTGTTTGGGCTGCCGGAAAAGAAAGATGACGTGGCGACGGGGGCCTGGGCGGAGGACGGGATCGTGCAGCAGGCTACCCGGGCGATCAAGCGCGAAGTCCCTGGTTTGGTCGCGATGGGCGACGTTTGCCTCTGCGAATACATGTCGCACGGGCACTGCGGGATTGTAAAGGCTTCGCATACGCCGCAGTCCCTTGGTGCGGCAGCCAGAGATCGGATCACAGCAGTCGCGGTGCGAGACGGGGACGAGAAGGAACAGGCGATCGAAAAGCTCGCGGGAACCGTGAGCCGGGAAGCGAGCTACGAGATTGTCAATGATGCGTCGCTCGAGTTGCTGGCGCGGACTTCGGTTTCACTGGCCAAGGCGGGAATCGACATCATCGCGCCGTCGGACATGATGGATGGACGTGTCGCTGCGATCCGGGGCGCGCTGGATGAGGCCGGATATTCGAATACGCCGATTCTCTCGTATGCGGCGAAATTCGCGTCAGGATTTTACGGTCCTTTCCGTGAGGCAGCGGACTCGGCGCCGCAGTTTGGAGACCGCAGGTCGTACCAGATGGATGGGGCGAACATCCGCGAGGCCATGCGCGAGATTGAAGAGGACATCGAAGAGGGCGTCGACATGATCATGATCAAGCCGGCGATGCCGTATCTGGATGTGATTGCGGCCGCGCGGGATCGGTTCGATCTACCGCTCGCGGCGTATCAGGTATCGGGCGAATACGCGATGATCGAAGCGGCGGCGCGGAACGGATGGATTGAGCGTGAGAGGGTGATGATGGAATCGCTGCTCGGCATCCGGCGCGCGGGCGCGAGCATCATTTTGACGTATTACGCGAAAGTGGCGGCTCGGTGGTTGGGCTAGAACCCATCTCATCAAAGCCTCAGCAAGATCAAACAGCTGCGCAGTCCAGCCATGCATCTGGTCGGCGAGGATTGCTAGAAGTACTCCCCGGTTTGCCGACAATTCGAGCTGATGGTGATAAGCAAGCTTCACCAGTCGGAACCGCACCTAAGTTGAGGGGGCCGACTTATCCATCTGCTTCAGTCTCTCCGTCAGTAATTCCTGTTCCCGCTGGTTTTGCGTCATGCCAATGGCGCGCTCAATTTCCTTACGCGCCTCAGGAAATCTGCCCATTCTCATCAGCAGGTCTCCGCGAACACTGTGAAGCAGATGATAGCCAGCCAGCGCAGAGTCAGCAGCGGGCGCGGCTATGGCGTCGACTGCATCCAGCCCAGCGGCCGGGCCCTGCGCCACGCCCACAGCGACGGCTCGATTCAGTGCCACGATGGGAGAGGGCGCGGTTTGCATCAGAGCGTCATAAAGAACAACGATCCGTTCCCAGTCAGTCGCTTCGGCTGTGCGAGCTCGCATGTGACAGGCAGCAATCGTTGCCTGCAAAGCATAATATTTAGCTTCACCCCCCAGCCTTTGCGCGTGTTCGAGCGAGGTCATTCCGCGCTGAATCTGCACGTGGTCCCACGGAGAGCGATCCTGATCCGGCAGCAAGACCGCCTCACCGTTACTTCCCCGGCGAGCCGCAGTGCGAGACGCATTGAGTTCCATCAGAGCCAGAAGTGCGTGAACTTCAGACTCGCCGGGAAGAAGTCGCACCAGAATGCGTCCCAGCCGCAGCGCCTCGTCGCAGAGTGCAGCCCGCATCCACTCCTCCCCTGAGGTCGCAGTATGCCCTTCATTAAAGATCAGGTAGACGACGGAAAGTACTGACTGCACCCTGCGGCGCAACTCGCCCCCGCGCGGCGTCTCAAAGGGCACATGAGCTTCCGAGAGAGTCTTCTTGGCGCGAAAGATCCGCTGTCCCATCGTTTTCTCGGGCACAAGAAAGGCGCGGGCGATCTCCGCCGTAGTGAGGCCGCCGATCAAACGCAGCGTAAGCGCGACGCGTCCTTCCACCGCAAGCACCGGATGGCACGCGGTAAAGATGAGACGGAGCACGTCATCGTCGATGACCTGATCCAGAGCCTGGTCCATCGCCTCTCCGAGCCGCTGCTCTTGCACTTCACGCTCCCGAGCAATTTCTTCGTGCTTTTGTACAAGCATCTGCCCACGGCGCAGACTATCGATGGCACTCCACTTGGCGGCGGTCATCAGCCAGGCAGCGGGATTTTCAGGGATACCTTCTTCGGGCCACCGTTCAAGGGCTGCCACGAGCGCGTCCTGGGCCAGTTCCTCTGCAATGCCGATATCGCGGGTGACGCGGGCAATCGCAGCGATGAGGCGTGTAGACTCGATCTTCCACACTGCCTCAATCGTCCTGTGGACATCGCTCATTGTTGGCCTGACTCCATCTTACTGGTAGTCAAGCAAACACCTTACTGAGCTCCCCCCTGCCTAGAACCAAGGATGCCAGGGGCCCACACAACGCGGTTTTCGTTGTGTGGGGGATTTAAAAGCGAACCGCTGGCCGCTTGCAACAGCTGAGTTCATCCTCCAAATCCCCACGCAAGCCAAATCGGGCTTGCATGGGCCGCCCACCGGCAAAATCTCTCACCCCGGCAGCGATCATCTCCCGGTTCAGCGCGCTGATGTCGCGCATCATCGCTTCACGATCCGCGGGCGCTTGCGTGGACGGATCCAGCGCGCCTGTTCGCCCCCTCCTGCGCCAAAAGCAACCGGTCGTCCTCAACCGAGGGCTTGCAGCTCGATCACTTCCCAGGCCGCGGCCGCGCCTTTCGCCGCTTTGCTTTATTGCGGTTCGCTGTCATGACTCAACCGTATGGCGTTCAGCGTGATGTCGTTGTGTTCCTGCAGCAACATTGCGACAGCCGAGAGGCGCGGGCCCAGGCTTTTTTATTGGGCGGAGCTACATGGTGGGGCAGGCGTTCCGTCGGACCAATTTGCGACCCCGACTAAGAACACAAGAATCGGTGGCAGCCCTTTCATTTGGGGTTGTTCCTTCGGTGAGAAGAACCAATAGGGACTGGACATAACTGGCGAGCCGGCTGCGCCAGAACCCCAATCTTTACCGTCTTTGACGCCAATGTAGAACATGAGATGAGGCATGTTATGGTCCCCTTCGTCGCTCAGATAGGCCGACTTCGACATCATGTAATCCATAGCGCCGCTTTCGAGGTCCGGCAGTTGTTTATTCGCGAACGCCGCTTTAACTGCCGACACGATCTCCGCGTTGGAACGACTGGCCATCACCATCCTGGCGCGCAGATAAGCGATGGGCAACATCGCACGTGCAGCTTGGGGATTCAGACAATCGGCAGCCCTCACCTTCGGGTTCCAGAATTCGGCCCAGTCGAGGGCTGCTCCCCACGCCCGTCCCACCATACAGACGAAACCGTTTTTTCCCTCCACTGCGGTCTCATAGCCCTGCCGTCCCAGAACCAGGATCGTCGCGTCGCCGGATATGGAATCGGGAGCGGCACTTCGCGCCAGTGTGATCTCAGCAGTTCGGTCCATGAGATATTGCTCGATCGGGGCCATCTTCGGGTAAGGTGTCCTGCCACCTCGTGACATCACTTGATGCGTCGTGCCGAGCACAACAAGCACTGCGAAGCTCTTGACTACGATTGCGCCAAGCTTATTTTCGCGCATAATTTTGCCTCCTGAGAACGGGCCTTTTTTGACGCAACGACAACCTTCAGCGTGCGGTGGCCTGTCGCCGCCGCTCACCTGTCTTTCTTCGTTTGTTTGATGTATGTCGCCAGCCGAGCCGTGACGCTCAGTCCTTTTCGGGGGCCGGCGTGAAGAAAATCTCTCGCACTTCGACAGCGAAACGACACGCTTTGCCGCCTTTGCGCGCCCACGCCACTGCCTCGTCCAGATTTGCCGTTTCCAGGATCCAAAAACCGCCCACGTGCTCCTTGGCCTCCAGGTACGGGCCGTCGGTGAGCATCCGTTCGCCATTGGGCTGCGCCCGCAGTGTGCGGGCCGGGCCCAGGCCGCCGGCGAACTTCCTGACGCCAGCAGCGATCATTTCGCGATTGAGCGCGTGGATCGCCTCGATAGTCTCTTCGGTTTCGACGGACGGGTCGTAGTTGTCGGGGAGGTAACCAGAAACCAGATAATGCGGCATGTCGTCTCCTAAAATGGTCTTCAGCCGGGCTAGTTGCCCGCCTTCACTATAACGACGAACGGCGAGAACGGAATTCTACAAATTGTTCAGAAAACTCTAGTTCTTAATTTTTGAGTGGCAGTGTTGCACTCCTCGCCTGCCCGCAGCCGCGGTCGCGTTATCACCCGCCAGGGTTGGCTTGTTCCTGGCCTTCCTCCCGCTCCTAGATATGGTCTGCCTAGAGCATGAATCGGTAATGACAGGTCGGCTATGTGGATCAGCTGCTGAAACTCCTGCATCACGGTCAAACCGAAGTTGAACCGCGGAAGCGAGACATCCAGAATTGCCTTCCGGGAGCCGAGGCATCGAGTGCATGGGTTGTAGAGACTAAGGAAATCACTTCTGGCAAAACCGGCCAGACACCCTCCGCCTGCGCTGATAGCAAGAGGGGAGACCGATTGCGTTTCGCTTCCGGCCAGCCGCTTGCCCTTCGACTCCGCTCAAGGTTTGGCGGGACAGGCGGGCGCCTGTCCCTCCGCGAGTGATGCTAGTCTTTGCTTGGCTTCTTTGGAGTTAGGTCGCAGACTTTTTGGACCTGGCCGGTGTCCAGGCCATCGGGGTCGAATTCGGCGATCTGGCGGCCGCTTCGGGTTGGAATGGCGATGTTAAAGACCTGCGCCTGGATCATGCCGCGGGCTGTACCTTTGTCCATTGACAGGGATCCTCCTCTGTTTTCCCAGTTCCAGCCCTTGAAATAGTGAACGTCGTCGACACGGATTTCGGCTTGGAGCTGGGGCTGTCCCCAAAAGCCTGGGCGATTCGGAGGAACACGCACCGCCGGGTTAAAGCTCGAGAGCTTGTATTTTCCGTTTTCGCAGACCAGTTCTACCCTTGGCTTGTAGTCGCGGTCTTCACGAAAGTAATTCTCTGCGAGGAGTTCGAAGCGGACGCGTTTCGCGCCTGTCATTTTGTCTTCACTTTCGAACATCATCCATTTGCCGCCCGCCGAAACTCCGTCTCTTTCACCCTGGAAGGGGCTCATGGAGCCTCCTTGCCCAAATACCAAGATTGCGGGAAGAAATACAGCGGTGGCCCGAAATAGTCGAGGAGAAGTGCGCGATCCGATCACAAGTGCCCTCCAGACAGATATCCCTAGTATCCAAAACCCGTGACTCGGTGGAAAAGTTGCGCGGGAGGTACGGTCTCGAATGCTCCCATTTCGCTTGACTCATGGTCGCGGGGCGGACGAATGCGTCCGTCGCTACACAAGCTTAGCGGGTGTTGATTTTTAGGACCAGGTAGACCTGGGAGCGGTCGTCGAACTGGCTTACCGACTTGGTATCGCTCTTGTGACCTTGGAACTGGGCGTACACCTCGTAATCGACCGCCGCGGTTAGCGCGGGAAAGCGGTAGCCTCCATCTTTGCCGACAATATAGGTCCTGACCGCGCGTGTACGGGTGTTAGTCACGTAAACGACGGCGTCTGGAACCGGATTGTCCTCGCCATCGAGAACCTTTCCGTATAAGAGCTTGCCAATCGGCTTATCGGCCTTCTTGTCAGGTGAGGCACACAAGCTGGCAGTGAAAGCGACGAGAACCAGACAGCAGACGGCGGTGCCTTTCATCCCGTAGCGGTGGAGATGCATGATGTGTTTATTGTCTCACGAAGCCGCGGAAAAGCACTGGGCCTAGTGTGCCAGGTGGAGGCCAACGTCCTGGCGCTCGTCGTTGTAGACGTGGACGGTAACTTCCTGGACCAGGTGGAGGGGCTTGCCGTCGGCTGGCTTGAAGCCCTTGAGGTCGGCCCAGAGAATGTAGTCAGATTCGCCGGCTGGCAGCCGCTGTTCAAACTCGCCGTGGTGGTCGGAAAAGACTTCCCAGCGCGCCTTATTGGGCTTGTCTTTGCCGCGCCGGATCTTCACGGTCACTCCATACACCGGTCGGTCATCGGGGCCCCACACGGTCCCGACAATCACAGCGTACGGCTTTCCTCTGGATTTTTGAGCTGTGAGCAGGCCATCCCGAGAACCGAGAGTCGGCAGGAAAACGAGAGCGGTGACAATCCCGAACCATGACAGCTTGCGAAAAAGCTGAGCATCGCGCTTAGGAGTAATCACCGTCTTCGGTCTCCTCCTCTTCTTCCTCGTCGTCCTCTTCGTAACCTGCTTCGAGGGCTTTCAACTCAAGCGGGCTGGTAGTGACGACTTCGAAGTCCGTGCCGCACTCCGGGCAGGAGATGACTTCCCCTTCGTCGACTTCCTCTTCTTCCACATCGAGATTGCTTTCGCATTCTGGACAAAGCACCATAAGGCCTCCCTTGCCTATTAGAGCCTCCTGATAATATTTAGATTCTCCCTGCCTGTTGGTCAAGTGGGCGGGCTGCGGGCGACAGGTTTCTGAGCACGGATTGACGCGCCGCTACTGTCTTCTCCTGATGAGGGTTCCATATCAATGAATCAGCGAAACCGAAAATGGATGCTAGGCAAGCGTGCCACGGTTGCTCTGGCTCTTTGCGCGACGCCGTTGGGCGCGGCGCAGGACGCCCCGAAATTGGTGCAAGACAGCCGTATCACCTCGGCGCTGCAGCAGGTCTCGGCACAGCGCATTCAATCCCATATCGAAAAACTAGTGGGTTTTGGAACCCGGCTCACTTTATCGGCACAGGATACCGAATCCATCGCGAAGGGCCGCGGGATCGGTGCGGCGCGGGAATGGATCAAATCGGAGTTTGAGCAGTATTCGAAAGAGTGCGGCGGATGCCTGGAGGTGAAGACTGACAGCTTCACCGAGCAGCCCGCGGAGCGCATTCCCAAGGCAACGCAAATCACCAATGTTTATGCGGTGCTGAAGGGGACCGATCCCGCACAGGCGAAGCGGATCGTCCTGGTGACGGGGCACTATGATTCGCGGAACAGCGACACGCTTGATGTGAAAGGCGACGCTCCGGGAGCAAACGACGATGCGAGCGGCACGGCGGTGAGCCTGGAGTGCGCCCGCGTGCTGAGCAAGTTGAAATTTCCAGGAAGCATCATTTTTCTTACGGTCGCGGGCGAGGAACAGGGGCTGAACGGCAGCCGCCATTTCGCAAGGCTGGCGAAAGAGCAGGGATGGGATCTTGAGGCTGTGCTCAATAATGACATTGTCGGCGCGGATAAGAGTCCAGAGCAGGATGGTTCGGTGGTGCGCGTCTTTTCCGAAGGGCTACCGACAGCGGCGAGCGAGCAGGACGTGAAGCGGATTCGCGCATTGGGCGGCGAGAGTGACTCCGGGTCGCGGGAATTGGCACGGTACATCGCTCAGATCGGCAGGAGTTACGATGCGGGAGTAAACGCGATGCTGGTATTCCGGCCGGACCGGTATCTGCGCGGCGGGGATCATTCCTCATTTAATCAGCAGGGATTTTCGGCGGTGCGGTTTACGGAGTTCCGCGAGGACTTTCATCATCAGCATCAGAATGTGCGGCATGAGAATGGCATCGAGTATGGGGATGTGCCGAAGTTTGTAGATTATCAATACGTGGCATATGTGGCGCGGCTGAATGCTGCGACGCTGGCGTCGTTAGCTGCGGCTCCTGCGCCTCCGGGGAATGTGCATCTGTTGACGAAGGATCTGGAGAACGATTCGACGCTGACGTGGGATGCTTCGCCGGGATCGGCGTCGTACGAGGTGCTGTGGCGTGCCACTGCTGGCTCGCAATGGGAGCATGCACAGAGTTTTGGGAATGCCACGCGGGCCACGCTGAAGATTTCGAAAGATAATGTAGTCTTTGCGGTTAGAGCAGTGGATGCCGCGGGACATCGGAGTCTTGCGGTTGTGCCGACGCCGCAGAGGTAGTGGATGGGTGACCGGAACTCCGCTTCTCGCAAGGTCGGCGAGTCGCTTCGACTTTAGCTCAGGGCAAGCGTTGGGCATCCCGCGATCCCGGCTGAGAAGTAGGACTCAGGGGCTGCCAACCTGATACTATGACGAGGAGCCACTGTCTGGTTCCTCATCGGAAATCGCGCACGAATCCATGTATCGCAATCGGACTCTGACGTTGAATTTGCCGCCTTTCACCCGGGCGGTGAAGTGGCTCGTGCTGGCCAACGCGGCCGTGTTCTTTCTGAAGGTGTTGCTGGAATGGCTGACACCATCATTCGCAGACTGGGCCTTTTTCGAACTGGCCCTGGTTCCCAGCCTGGTCGTACGGGGCGCGATTTGGCAGCTGATCACCTACTCCTTCCTGCATGTGGGCATTTCGCACATCCTGTTCAACATGCTCTGGCTCTGGTGGTTTGGGTCTCAGCTGGAAATGGATTGGGGACCAAGAAAGTTTTACGAGTTTTATTTTTTCTGCGTCGCCGGGGCCGGGCTGACCACCGTCGCGATTTCATACACGCACATAGCGGGAGTGCAGCCGTTCATTCCGACTGAGGGTGCGTCAGGGGGCATCTTTGGCATCCTGATGGCGTTCGGCATGTTGTATGGCGAGCAGCTGATATGGCTGTTCCCGATTCCGTTCTCTATCAAGGCGAAGTACTTCGTGGCGGGAATTGCGTTCTTCACGCTCGTCGGAGCCATCATGGCTGCCAGGCCGCGCCATGGAGAATCGGTCGCCTACGTTGCTCACCTGGGTGGGCTGCTGTTTGGGTTTCTGTATGTGAAGTTCCTGCCCAAGCGGGATTTGAGCAGTTCGGCTTCCGAAAAGTATTTCGGGATCCGAAATGCCTATTACCGCTGGAAGCGGCGGAGGGCGGCCAAGAAGTTTGAGGTTTACATGCGAAAGCATGATCGGGATGTCCACTTCGACGAGCACGGGAATTACATTCCTCCGGAGGATTCAGGCAAAGGGAACGGCGGAGGGAAATCGGGGTGGGTCAACTGAAGTCAGTTTTGTAGAGACGTGGCTTGCTACGTCTCTGCCTGGCGTTTCGTGCGCTGGCCAGAGAGACGTTGCAAGCGACGTCTTTACGACAAGAAGTTCGTGAACTCCGCGATGATTTGGCTCGGTAAGCCTTCCTGCTTTGCTTTTCCCCTGAAGCCCAGGTCATGACCTGCGCCTTCGACCTTCAGCAACTTCGTTTGGGCGGGGATCATTTTCATTGCGCGCTGCAGCTCTTCGATGGAGCCGAATGGATCGCGCGTACCGTGGACGAAGAGCGTGGGCGTACGCAGGTCCGGGAGATGTTGCGTGCGCTGCTGCTCGGGACGGCGGGGAGGATGGAGCGGGTAGGAGAGCAGCAAGAGACCTGAAACCAGCTCTGGTTGCTCGGAGCAGAGCATGCTGGATTGGCGTCCACCGTAGGAGTGGCCACCCAAAAACATCTGATTCGGTCCGCGGTCCGATTTCCCACTCCTCGCAACCTCGGCGAGAAGTGGGGCACCCGTCCTTTCCTTGACTACGTTCTCTAGTGCCGCGATCGCGTTCTTCAGGCCGGCACGGTCGCGGGAGGCATCGGCGGGGCCGGGTGGGCCAAAGGATCGCGCCTGGCGATACGGCAGGTTGCAGCGGAGCACTGTGAATCCTGCCGACGCGAATGTGTCGGCTGTTGCTCGGAGTAATGGCGCTTGCGCGTTGCCCCCGGCGCCGTGGGTCAGTACGAGGCTGTGGCCGCTCGCAGTGTCAGGGGTATGCAGAAATCCCCGGACATGCGGCTCCACGGTGGTGTCTACCAACTCACGAATGGATGCTGACGGCAAGGAATCAATTCTACCCTCGACGCACCGGATCAGGGCGGAAAGGTTGCGCGACGGAACTCGCGGGTCCGAAGCAAGATAAATTTCCCGGATGTGGGCTAATTTAGCGCGTGATTTCCGCTTTATTGAATAGGAGAGCATGTATTTGCTGTGTCAGGCCATTTGGATCGCCCCCAGCGGAGGCTGCTTATTCACGCCTGGGCCAGTTCACCTCACAGCCGTATGCTCAAGCCCGACCCTCGCCGCCGGTCAATCGCAGGATTTTCTGATTGCAGTGCACCCGACCGACACGGCACCGCAGGATGTCACCGTTGATGTAAAGGACTCTGGTTTGAGGACAGCCAGCGCATTCACCACCAGTACCATTACCGCGGTCGGACTCACCGAAATGCAAGTGGACTTAAGTTCGACGGATCCCGGGAAAGTGGGCGAGACGTTCACTTACAACGTCACGGTAACGAATATCCAGGACGATGACGCACGGAATGTCTATGCGATCCTTGTGTTACCCAAAGGCGCAAGCGCGATCACCGCGCCAAAGGGCTGCACGAGGACGCTCACTGTATTCTGCAAGCTGGGACAAATGTCTCCGGGAACGAGCAAAACAGTGACCATAACCATGGTGCCAACGATTTCCGGATGGGCACAGGCCACCGCTGGCTTACGGCTGACCACGCCCGACCGTTATTTCCCGAACAACTCCTCGGCAAATAGTATCTGGATCAATCCGTAGTTTCAGTGGTTCGAAAACTGCCGCGCCGGACGGGCGAGTGACGACAACCGGATCCGGCGCGGACTTCATTATGTTTATTGCCTTTTCCCGGCATCCCGGCTTGAACCAGTCGACTGGCCGGAGCTATGCTTGTCGCCCACGGCCCCTTCTCACGCGATTTCATCTCCAGTTGTGCTGATGGAGGTTGTATGCGGCGTCGCCCCGCGCTTGTCCTGTTGTTCACGACGTGCATTTCCGCGATTGCATTCGGACAATCGAAACTGCCCAATACTCCTCGTCGCGAAGTAGTCGAGAACTACTTCGGAACCGACGTGGCGGATCCTTATCGCTGGCTGGAGAAAACGTCCGACCCCGAAGTTGTGCAATGGATGAAGGCGCAGAACGACTTCACGAGAGAAACACTCGCGAAGATTCCCGGCCGCATCAGCCTGCTCGACAGGATCAAGTCTCTCGATAACGCTGGATCGATCGCGTACAGCCTCCAGGTTTGGGGAGGGCATTACTTCTACCTGAAAGCCGATGCGGGCTCGGATAACCGTCGCCTCTATGTGCGGGATACGATGACTGCGCCGGAGCGCTTGCTGGTCGATCCGGAAAAGCTCACGACAGCGGACGGAAAGCACTTTTCCATCGACTATTTCCAGCCGTCGCTGGATGGCAAGTATGTCGGCTATGGAATTTCTCCGGGTGGATCGGAAGACAGCGTGCTGCATGTCCTTGAGACCGCGAGTGGCAGGATTCTGCCGGATGTGATCGATCGCGCGCAGTTCGGGCAGCTGACCTGGCTCCCTGATGGCCAGAGCTTTTTTATTCCGCGATTACAGAAGCTGGGGCCCGAGGCTCCACCCACCGCCAAGTACCAGAAGATGCGCGTTTACCGGCACACGTTGGGATCGGATCCGGAGCAGGATCCGCAGATTTTTGGTTATGGCATGGGGGACAAGGTAAAGGTGCTCGACGACGACTTCGCATTCATTATTTACTCGCCGGCATCACCCCATGCGATGCTCGGAGTGGTCATTCATGGCGTCAAGAACGAGAAGGATTTTTATGTTGCCTCCTTCTCTGACAAACCCACCGCTGCTACTGAGTGGAAGAAGGTTGCCGACGATTCGGCGGACATAACGGCTTTCGACCTCCATGGCGACGATCTCTTTCTGCTGTCGCATAAGAATGCCTCGCGCTACAAGATCCTGCGGACAAGCCTCTCTCATCCCGATTTATCGAAGGCCTCCGTGAGCGTTCCTCCGAGCGAGGTTGTGGTGGTGAATATCACGGCTGCGGCTGACGGACTCTACATTCAGGATCTTGATGGCGGGATTGGGCGACTGCGGCGAGTTGACTATGGCACCGGAAGAGCAACTCGCTTGAAGCTGCCGTCTGTTGGCGCCATTCAGACTCTGTTCACCAACCCAATCGAGAAAGGTGCCTGGCTCGAACTCACCAGTTGGACTAAGTCCCCGTTGTGGTATGCGCTCAGCGCCGATGGGACCGCTCAAGATACGCATATCGTGCCTCCATCCCCAGTGGATTTTTCTCAGATTGAATCGGAAGAAGTGAAAGCGAAGAGTGCGGACGGAACGATGGTGCCGCTGTCCATCATCCATCAGCACGGAATCGCAATGGATGGTTCGCATCCGACATGGCTGGACGGATATGGAGCTTACGGCATCACCAACGATCCTACATTTCGTCCGACGTGGCAGGCGTTTCTGGAAAAGGGCGGGGTTTTCGCGGTTGCGCATATCCGAGGAGGAGGAGAGTACGGCGAGGACTGGCACAACGACGGGCGGTTGCTCACGAAGCAACATACGATTGACGACTTTCTCGCATGCGCGCAGTACCTGATCGACCACAAGTACACTTCAACGACCAAGCTGGCCGGTGAGGGAACCAGCGCGGGCGGTATCACGATCGGAGGCGCGGTCACGCAGCGGCCGGACCTTTTCGCAGCGGCGCTGATTCGCGTAGGCGACTCGGATAGTATGCGGTCCGAACTGATGGAGAGCGGCCCCGCGAACATTCCAGAATTCGGCACGGTCAAGGAAGCGGACGGCTTCAAGGCACTGTACGCGATGGATGCCTATCAGCACGTGAAGCCCGATACGGCTTATCCGGCAGTACTGCTCACCACTGGTGTGAATGATCCTAGGGTTGCACCTTGGCAAGCCGCGAAAATGGCGGCGCGCTTGCAAGCTTCGACCACAAGCGGCAAGCCTGTGCTTTTGCGCGTGGACTATGATGCCGGACACGGGCTCGGTTCGACCAAGTCGCAGCGCGATGAAGAACTCGCCGACGAACTGTCGTTTTTGTTGTGGCAGTTTGGGGTGGCGGGATACCAGCCGAAGTAGCCCTAGGCGAACTGAGGAACTATCACTTCGTTCCTTGGGGGGTGAAAGACAGTACAGCGGCGCCATCATTCATCAGAATCTGATTTCTGCGAGTGTTTCGTAGACCTTTACAATCTGAATCTCGTTTCCCAGCTTGGCCCAGCAACGGAGCATGTCGGGATCTTCTTGCGCCTGGCGGCGGGCGTCTTCGGATTTCCAGTAGCGCAGGAAGACGTAGTGATGATCGTGGTCGCGATACAGGAGGTCGCGTCCGTAGCCTTTGCGGGCAACGATGGATGTGAGTTCGTGGAAGGTTTTGAACGCGGCGGCTTCGTGGTTGGGGACGGGTTCCCAGATGGCTACTGAGAGAATCTCCTGTGCCATAAGCGGAAATTATAGCTTGGGACAATTCCTACTTGTCGCAAAAAAGGGGTTGGGTAGGCTCGGACGCATTCGTTCCGGGCTTGCGCACAAAGCGCGTAATGCAGGCGGCTGATAAACCCACAACCATCCGGTCCACCCAGACTGCGGCACGCTCCACTTCACTTCGCTCGGGCTCGCGGGGCGGACGAATGCGTCCCCCGCTACACATGCTTTTTTCGATGGACGATGCTTTCGGCTTCCTGCTCGATAACGGTGTGCAGGCGCATCAGGTTGGTGGAGCCGGAGGCCAGTCCCGTGCCGGCTACCACCCCCAGAACATCCTTCGATGTGAGCACGCCCCGGCGGACCAGGTCTTGCTCGGCCATCTCTACCATCTGTTCGGCGCTCCGGGCCTGACGGCAGCGCAGTGGATGGACTCCCCAGTAGAGATTCATGCGGTGCACCACCCGTTCCACATGGGTGAAGGCGTAGATCGGGGCGGGCGGACGATATTTCGAGATCATGCGCGCGGTGTTGCCGGTCTCGGTAAAAATTGCGATCGCCCCCATGGGCAGGTCTTCGGCCGCGTGCGCGATGGCCTCGCAGATGGTTTCAGCGACGGAGAGGCCGCGATGCTCGCGACGACGGCGAATCTGGCCTAGCTCGTTGACGTTGCATTCTGCCTCGACCACGATACGCGACATAATCTCCACCGATTCGCGCGGGTACCTCCCGCTGGCGGTTTCAGCGGAGAGCATCACGGCGTCCGTGCCGTCGAAGACGGCGTTGGCGACATCGCTGGCCTCGGCACGGGTGGGACGCGGGTTTTCGATCATTGATTCGAGCATCTGCGTCGCGGTGATGACTGGCTTCCGCCATGCGGCGGCACGGCGGATCACATGCTTTTGAATCACCGGAACTTTTTCCGGCGCCATTTCCACTCCGAGATCACCCCGGGCCACCATCACTCCGTCGGACACTTCGAGGATTTCTTCGAGATGATCGATCGCCTGCGGTTTTTCGAGCTTGGCGATCACCGGGACATCGCTTTTGTGCGCGGCGATGATCTGCTTGGCTGCGGTGACATCGGCGGCGGTGCGCACGAAGGAGAGAGCGATGGCATCGATCCCGTGCTTCAGGCCGAATTCCAGATCCTTGCGGTCTTTTTGCGTCAGGGCGGGAATGGACAGCGCTACCCCCGGCAGATTGATGCCCTTGTGCTCGCCCAGCAGGCCGCCGTTGATGACGTCGCAAAGGACGTTCTTGCCCCGAATTCTGCGGACTCGAAGCTCGATCAGACCGTCACTCAGCAGAATTCGCGCACCGGGCGTAAGTTCGCGGGCAAGATCGGGAAAGGTGGTTGAGATCCGCGTTTGGTTGCCCGGGACCTCGGCGGGCGTAATGGTAACGATTGAACCGGTCTTGAGGAAGACGGGCTTGCGCTGTTCCAGCAGGCCGGTGCGGATTTTAGGGCCCTGCAAATCTTGCAGGATGCAGACGGTACGTCCTTCGCGCTGAGCGGCACGGCGCAGGCGCTGAATGCTGTGGGCATGATCTTCGTGCGTCCCGTGAGAGAAGTTGAGGCGGGCGATGTCCATGCCGCAGCCAAGCAGGTCGCGCATGTGGGATTCCGTGGAGCAGGCGGGGCCGATGGTACAGATAATTTTGGCGCGACGGGCGACGGAGTTCGACGGAGTAGGGTTCTCCTCGGGAGTATTCGAATCTCGTTTCAATTGGTCCCTCGAGCCGGAGTTGGAGTACGAGCTTAGGTCTTGGGCACACTTCAAGAAGCAGACAGGGAAAACCCAAGATCTAACGCACAATACTCTGTGTTTCTGTTGTGGGAGGAATCGCGGTCAATTCTTTCCCCAGCAGGGCGCGAGGAAATAGTAGCGCATTGAACTCGGCGCCGACCAGCACCACAAGGGAAATCAGGTACATCCACACCAACAATGCCAACGCCAGGCCTAACGATCCATAGATGGTGTTGAAGTCTCCGAAGTGCTGCAGATAATAGCGGAAACCGACCGTCACCGTGAACCAGACAATTGTTGCGAAGACCGAACCCGGGATGACGCTATGCCATGGCTGCGTACGCGGTACGGCGTTGTGGTAGATCAGTGCGATCACGGCGATACTCGTCAGGGTGGCGATGACCCAGCGGAGGCCGCCCCACATCAGAAAAACATACGGGCTGAAATCAGGATCGATATAGGGAAGGAGGCGAGTCTCAAACTTGCTGCCGACCGCGACGAGGATCGTGGAGAACGTCATCGGCACGAGCGCGAAAATCACCAGCATGAAAGCAATCAGGCGCTCCTTCACCAGGCCCCAAGTCTTAGGAAGTTCATAACAGCGGCGAAAGCCTTCCATCCAGGAAATCATGACACCGGAGGCGGTCCAGAGCGTAATTAGCGACGTTGTGAGGAGAAATCCGACGGCATGCCTCCCGGCACCTTTCAGATAGGTCAGCACCGTCGGGCTGCCCGCCGGAAGGATGCTGCCCAACGCGTAAGAGATCTCGCGTAAATAAGGCGCGCCCTTGCGCCAGTTCGCAAGGATGGAACCTAGAATGACGAGGCCGGGAAAGAACGTCAGGAGGGAGGAATACGCAGATGCTTTCGCAGTCGCGAAAGCATCATGGACGAAGGCGCGTCCGATGGAGATCCCTAAAAGCCAAAGCAAGCGCAACATACGCTGATTAAGCTTAGGACCTGGAGGCACTACGCGCAAAGAAGGAAGTGACTCAGGTTCCTCGATACGCACTCGCTGGGGGATCGCGTGCATTTAGTTTTGGATGAATAAGAGAGCGGATTCGGAGACCCCAGAAAAGGGTCTCCGAACCCTTAATTCATGCACCTTACTGTTCGGCGGCGGGCAGTTCCGCACTGAGTTCTTCGTTCTCGCCCTCGTGACGCATCATCTCCAGAGCGCGCTCTGCCTCTTCATACGCAGCCGAGACTTCCGCCTGTACCTTGGCCGCAGCCTCTTCCATCTCTGGCGAGAGGCGGACGTTACGGTAGTACTCCATGCCGGTGCCGGCAGGGATCAGGCGGCCGACGATGACGTTCTCTTTCAGGCCGCGCAGGTGATCGACCTTGCCGTTGATGCTGGCCTCGGTGAGCACGCGCGTGGTCTCCTGGAACGACGCGGCGGAGATGAAGGAGTCGGTCGAGAGCGAAGCCTTCGTGATGCCGAGGAGCAGCGGACGGCCGGTAGCCGGCTTGCCGCCCTGCGCAATCACTCGCTCGTTCTCTTCGCGGAAGGCGAACTTGTCGACCTGCTCTTCGAGCAGGAAGCGTGTATCGCCCACGTCTTCGACCTTCACCCAGCGCATCATCTGGCGGACAATCACTTCGATGTGCTTGTCGGAGATGTTGACGCCCTGCAGCCGGTAGACTTCCTGGATTTCGTTGACCAGGTAAGCCTGCAGCTCTTTTTCGCCGAGTACAGCCAGGATGTCGTGCGGGTTCAGCGGGCCATCCATCAAAGGCTCGCCGGCCTTGACGCGCTCCCCTTCCTGCACGTTGATGTGCACGCCGCGTGGAACCGAGTACTCCTTCTCGCTTCCGTTGTCAGCCGTGACGTAGAGTTTGCGCTGTCCTTTCGAGACCTCGCCGAACTTGACCGTACCATCGATTTCGCTGATGACCGCGGTCTCATGCGGCTTGCGCGCTTCGAACAGTTCGACCACACGCGGCAGACCACCGGTGATGTCTTTCGTCTTGGTGGTTTCGCGCGGGATCTTCGCCAGCACGTCGCCCGGAGAAGTCGAGTCGCCGTCCTGGACCATGAGGTGCGCGCGCGAGGGCATCAGGTAACGCTTGCTGCTCTTGCCGCCCTTGACCACGATAGCGGGCTGGCGCTTCTCGTCGGGAGAATCGCCGACCACATGCCGCGACAGGCCGGTGACTTCGTCCACTTCCTCGTGGAGCGTGACGCCTTCCTGCAGGTCTTTGAACTGCACGGTGCCGCCGATTTCGGTCAGGATCGCGAAGGTGTACGGATCCCACTCGACCATGATCTGTCCGAGCGTGACCGGATCGCCCTCGTTGACCTTCACCTTGGCGCCGTACACGACCGAGTAGCGCTCGCGTTCGCGGCCCTTGTCGTCAACCACGGCGATGGAACCTTGACGGTTCATTACCACCAGATCGCCCGTCTTCGATTTAACGGTCTGCAATCCGATGAAGCGCACGGTGCCGTTGTTCTTGGCATCGAGGCGCGATTGCTCGGAGACTCGCGACGCCGTACCGCCGATGTGGAAGGTACGCATGGTGAGCTGCGTTCCGGGCTCGCCGATCGACTGCGCCGCGATGACTCCCGTTGCTTCGCCCAGTTCGACAAGGCGTCCGGATGCCAGGTTGCGGCCGTAGCACATCACGCAGACGCCGCGCTTCGATTCGCAGGTGAGCACCGAGCGGATTTTCACGCGCTCGATACCCGCAGCCTGGATCGCTCCCGCAAGGTCCTCGGTGATTTCGTTGTTGATGTCGACGATCGTGTTGCCGTCGTAATCTTTGATCTTCTCGAGCGACACGCGGCCGACAATTCGGTCACGCAGCGGCTCGATGATTTCGCCGGCTTCCACGATACCTTGCACGTAGATGCCGTCGACGGTACCGCAATCGTACTCGCTGATGATGACGTCTTGCGCGACGTCGACCAGGCGGCGAGTGAGATATCCGGAATCGGCCGTCTTGAGCGCCGTGTCGGCCAGACCCTTACGGGCGCCGTGCGTCGAGACGAAGTATTCCAACACCGTCAATCCTTCGCGGAAGTTGGCGGTGATCGGAGACTCGATGATTTCGCCCGAGGGCTTCGCCATGAGTCCTCGCATACCGGAGAGCTGGCGGATCTGCTGTTTCGATCCGCGAGCCCCGGAGTCGGCCATGACGTAAATCGGGTTCATCTCGCCTTCTTTGTCGCGCCGCTGCATCTCACCGAACATTTCGTCGGCCACTTTTTCCGTGATCGCTGACCAGATTTCGATGACCTTGTTGTAGCGCTCGCCGTTGGTGATGGCACCGTCCAGGTATTGCTGCTGCACGCTCACCACTTGCTTCTCGGCGTCCTTTACCAGCACTTTCTTGCTGTCCGGGATGACCATGTCGTCGATGCCGATCGACAATCCGGCACGAGTCGCGAAGCGGAAACCAAGCTGCTTTACTTCGTCGAGCATCTTGACCGTGGTCTCGAGCCCGAACTTCAAATAGGTGTAGTTGACCAGCGCGCCAATTCCCTTCTTCTTGAGCAGGCCATTGATGTAGGGCATGCTCACCGCGCTGCCGTTCATGGGAATATTCTTCGGCAGGTGGTCGTTCAGAATCGCACGTCCCACCGTCGTGTTGATGAAGTCACGGTCCACCTGTATCGGGTCGGTGTGAATGATGTCCTGATCGTCGTACGCCGTGGTCAGGTCCACCAGTTCACCGGTGTAACGGAGGCGGATCGGGCTGAGCGTCTCGACTTCACCGGCATCAAGAGCCATCAATACTTCCTCGATGTTGGCGAACGCGCGGCCCTCCCCTTTCGCGCCCGGCTTCGCTTTGGTCAGGTAATACAGGCCGAGAACCATGTCCTGCGTGGGCACGGTGATCGGCTGACCCGAAGCGGGCGAGAGGATGTTGTGCGAGGCCAGCATCAGCACGCTGGCTTCGACCTGGGCTTCCGGAGACAGCGGAATGTGAACCGCCATCTGGTCGCCGTCGAAGTCTGCGTTGAACGCCGTGCAGACCAGCGGGTGAATCTTGATCGCCTTGCCTTCCACCAGCACCGGCTCGAACGCCTGAATACCGAGGCGGTGAAGCGTAGGTGCGCGGTTCAGCAGGACCGGGTGATCCTTAATGACTTCTTCGAGGATGTCCCAAACGATCGGCTCCTGTTGCTCGACCATTTCCTTCGCCTGCTTGATGGTCGTGACGTTGCCCGTCTGCTCGAGCCGGTGATAGATGAATGGCTTGAACAGTTCGAGCGCCATCTTCTTGGGCAGACCGCACTGGTGCAACTTGAGTTCGGGTCCAACCACGATGACCGAACGTCCGGAGTAATCGACGCGCTTGCCGAGCAGGTTCTGGCGGAAGCGTCCCTGCTTGCCTTTCAGCGTGTCCGAAAGAGACTTCAGCGGACGGTTGTTAGCGCCACGCAGCACGCGGCCACGTCGTCCGTTGTCAAAGAGGGCGTCGACGGCTTCCTGCAACATGCGCTTTTCGTTGCGCACGATGACTTCGGGAGCGTGCAGGTCCATCAGCTTCTTCAACCGGTTGTTGCGGTTGATCACGCGGCGATACAGATCGTTCAGGTCCGACGTCGCGAAGCGGCCGCCATCGAGTGGAACCAGCGGACGGAGCTCCGGTGGAATGACCGGGATGACGTCGAGGATCATCCAGTGCGGCTTGTTGCCGCTCTTGCGAAAGGCCTCAACGACTTTCAACCGCTTGGCGTACTTGAGCCGCTTCTGCAGCGAGCTCTCGTTCTTCATCTTCTCGCGCAGTTCGGTCGAGAGCTGGTCGGTATCGACCCGCTTGAGCAGCTCCTTGATCGCTTCCGCACCCATCATGGCCTTGAATCCGGCCGGACGGTATTGCTGATCGAGTTCGCGGAACTT
>Ga0126373_10000110_pt1 | contig 59880 bp, 58 predicted proteins | sample PanSoiMetPlot_11_FD_92545 | JGI IMG/M metagenome (GOLD analysis project Ga0126373, IMG submission 92545) | Tropical forest soil microbial communities from Panama - MetaG Plot_11 | ecosystem: Environmental > Terrestrial > Soil > Tropical forest > Bulk soil | place: Panama | collected 2016-02-17 | reverse complement strand
AGTGGAATACAGACATTTGGATCGATTAGCTGAACTAAATTCGTCTTGCATGCAGTGCTTTAGCGGGGATTCCCAATTCGGGGCTTGACAGGCGGTTTTGAGAACACTGGATTCACCACAGAGACACAGAGGCACAGAGAAAATCTTTGTATGAAAGAGGTAGTCCGCGCGTTGGTAGAGACGCGGCTTGCCGCGTCTGGCGACGGGTATGGGCACGCTGGAGACGGGGCAAGCCCCGTCTCTACCCTAGATCTGCAGGAAGTTGGCCACGAGTTTCTTGCCTTCGTCGGTCAGCACGCTTTCGGGATGGAACTGCACGCCCTCGAGCGGGTACTGACGATGGCGCAATCCCATGATGACGCGGGTGCCATCGGCTTCCGTAGTGTGTGCGCTGACTTCCAGTTCCTTCGGCAGATGGTCGTCAGCCACGATGAGTGAGTGGTAGCGCGTCGCCGTCATGGGCGAAGACAGCCCGCGGAAAATGGTCTTGCCATCGTGCTCGACTGCGCTGGTTTTGCCGTGCATGAGCTTCTTGGCGCGAACTATGTCGCCGCCGAAAGCTGCGCCAATGGCCTGGTGGCCCAGGCAGACGCCTAGAATCGGCAGCTTGCCTGTGAAGTGCTGGATGAGTTCAATGCTGATGCCCGCATCCTGCGGCGTGCAGGGGCCCGGCGAAATCAGGATGCGGTCAGGCCTCAGCTCTTCGATCTCTTCGACCTTGATCTGATCGTTGCGGCGGACCTCGACGGTGGCTCCCAACTCGCCCAGGTACTGGACGAGGTTGTAGGTAAACGAGTCGTAGTTGTCGAGGACGAAGACCACGCTGCTGCCGCGCCTTTCAGCCGGCGGGCGAGACGCCCGCCGCTCCACGGTTAGAGTTTCTCACGCCGCGGCCTGAAATGCCGACACGTGATCTTTTAGAAATTGGTCGAAGGTTGTCGGCTTGCGTCCAGTGATCTGCTCGACGGCGGAGGTCACGCGGCTGGCGCCGTTTTCGCGGTAGAAGCGCTGCAGATCGATCAGTGCATCGGCGCTCCATTCCGGTACCCCCGCGCCGAGCAAGGCTTTCCTGTAGTCGGCGGGAGCCAGGTCCACGTAGCTCACTTTGCGTCCGCTCGCCCGGGAGATCTTCTCGGCGGCCTGGGCATTGGTCAGCGCTTCCGGCCCGGTCAGTTCATAGGTTTTGCCCTCGTGCCCTTTATCCGCAAGGACACGAACGACCACCGCGGCGATATCGCGGATGTCGATGTGGCTGACCGCGCCGTCACCCATGGTTGCATAAAAAGCATTCTGCGACCGGATGGTGGGACCATCGTAGAGGATGAAATTCTGCATGAAGCCATTGGGCCGCAGGCAAGTGTAGGCAAGCCCGGAGGCCTTGATGCAATCTTCGCTTTCCGCATGCATGCCGGAAAACCGAGCCGCACGTCCTCCCATGGCGGAAAGCTTAACGATATGGGGAACCCCAGCACGCTTGGCCTCGGCAACGACATTGGCCTCGAGGGCAGGCAGGTTCGCCGTCGGAGGCCCGACCAGGAACAGCTTGTCGATCCCCTTCAGGGCAGGAACCAGGGTGGCGGGCTTGGAAAAATCGAGCAACACGGTTTCGACTCCGGAGGGAGCCTGCCCTGCCTTATCCGGGGTCTGATAAGACGCGCGCACCTTCAATCCCGCCGCCGCGGCTTGCCGCAGCACCTCGCTCCCAACATTGCCACTGGCGCCAGTAATCAGAATCATGACCAACCTCCTCAGAAATATGGATCAGGAAGGACGTTAGGGAAGGTGTGGGTGGTGGAGTCGGTACTCTGACGGGTAAAGATGCGGCAGCGGTTGCCTGGGACGCAGTTTCGAACGTCCCCCGGGGGCCTGACGCCGGGGTGCGCGGCCGTCCGATGGGTGGGGAGAACGGTGAGCGTCCGCCCGTATCCCCTGTTGGTGGTCTTGACAGCCCGAGGGTGGTCGGTGATGCTGGACGCGTTTTCCGGGGAGGTTCGCGCATGGCCGAGGCCCAGCAGGAAAAGCGGGCGACCCGTCGTTTCGCCCTGCGGCTGCCTGTAGCTGTCACATACACCGACAACGGCACGCAAGAGAAAGACGCTCAGACGCGTGACGTCAGCGCACGCGGTATTTCGTTCTTCGTGGATGCGCCCATCTCCGCCAATTCACCCATCGAATTCACCCTCACCCTGCCGGCTGAGATCACGCTCACCGAAGCCATCCGCGTGCACTGCAAGGGGAAGGTGGTGCGCCTGGACGACGGAAGGCCCGCTGGCAAGTTGGCGGTCGCGGCCGTGATTGACGAGTACGAATTCCTGTCCGGTTCCTAGGGCGGGGTGCCGGCGTCTTCGCTTCTCTCGACCAGCGGCCCGGTGGTATGGTTCCCTTATCAGTTTCCGGATTACCCAGGGGATGTTTTGCAGCGATCTGGCTCCCAACTCAACAGGTGGGGTGCGCTCGTCCTGAGCCTCATCTTGGAGGCCGGCTTCGCCCGCGCCCAGGCCCGAGCTCCCGTCAGTCTGCCGCCTGCTGCCGTGCAGAGTGTGCAGTTCGCCCACGACAAGGCAGGCGTGCCCGCCGTGGAGATCGTCGCTACCCGCGCTCTGGTCCCAGAAATCCAAACCCTGACAAGTCCGGCGCGCCTGGTCATCGATCTGCCCGACTCCAACCTGGCATTGAAGGCCAAGCGCATCGCGGTAGACAACGACCAGATTCGCGCCATTCGGGTTGACCAGTATCAGAGCGTTCCCCCGATTACGCGCGTGGTGGTAGACCTGCTGGCGCCGCGGGGTTATGCGTGGGAGGCGGATGGCAACCGGCTGATTGTCCGCCTGAAACCGGCCGAGGATCCGGAAGCGGCAAAGCACGCGGCGGAGCCGCCTGCCTCGGTTCCAACGTTGTCGGTCGGTACAAAGCCCGCGTTCGTGCCGGTGGCGCCAGGGGGCGGCAACGTGATTTTTGCCGGTAGCAAAGTGTCGGCCGGCTCTTCGATCACGGCGGGCGCGGACACGGCGATCCTGCGCATCGCGCGCGGCGGAGAGGTGCGGGTCTGTCCGGGGAGCACGGTCTCGGTGACCACCTCTCCCAATGGGCAGGATCTGATGCTCGGCATGAGTACGGGCGCGATGGAGACCCATTATTCCCTGGGTCCGTCGGCCGACTCGATTCTTACCCCCGACTTCCGGATTTTGCTGGCCGGCCCGGGAGAGTTCGACTATGCGATCAGCGCGGATTCGCACGGCAACACCTGCGTCCGCGGGCTGATGGGTAACACCGCGTCGGCGATCGTTTCGGAATTGATGGGGGACCGCACCTACCAGGTGAAGCCCACCGAGCAGGCGGTGTTTCTCTCCGGGCGCATCGACAAGGTGAGCAGCCAGGTGCCGCTGGAGTGCGGGTGCCCGCCACCGGCGCGTCCGGTGATGCGCGCGGCCGAGCCGTCTCCGACGCAGGTCGCCGAAGTGAATCCGCCGGCTAACTTCCGAATGCCGGATGCGAATGCATCGGAACCCGCGAGCACGAGCACGGCCGGGATGGTGGAGCATGCAACTGTGGCCGTCAATCCGACCAACGGGCCGGAAACGGCGGCATTGCCGCCGGCGAAGCCCGGCGAGGTGCACGTGCAGGTCGAAGCGCCGTTTGTGTTCCGCGCAACCGATCTCCCCGGGGCGCCGCCTGCCCCGCTTGCGCAGGCGCAGGCGATCGATCTGTATCCCAGGGATCTGCGGTTTCCTGCGCCGGTTCTGCCGCCTCCCGTGCCTGCGGAGCTAGCGCAGTCGGCGCCTCCCGCCCCCCAGATTTCGCTTGCGCAAGAGCACCACGGATTCTTTGGGCACGTTCGAGGATTTTTCGCAGCAATCTTTCGGTAGCCGGTTTTACCTCTTAAAGCGAATCGCCACCAAGGGTGACCACAATGGGAAGTCCTGGCTATCCACTCGCAAAAGCGTGCTTGACCGCTATCGCTGAGGACTATACTGAAACGAGGCAGGAATGAATGCCTGTCCTCGAGAGTCCGCCCCTCATCGCAGAGAAGACTGCCGGCTCCGAACCTCCGATTCTTCCAACCTTACTCGGCGGCGCCGATCGAGCCTACAGAACTCGCCCGGCTGCCTTTGTGGTCTCCTACGCGCTGAATGTGCTGGTTGCTGGAATGCTGGTCTGGTCGGGCCACTGGGTGGTCTCTCACCACGAGCAAATCAAGCAGCAAGTCATAGGAGTCGTGACCGACATCAGCCCCTATGTGCTTCCTCCGTCCAAGAGCGAGGCAGGGGGAGGGGGTGGTGGCGGGGACCGGGATAAACTCGAGGCGTCGAAGGGGTCTCCGCCCAAGTTTTCGCGCCAGCAAATCACGCCGCCGGCCATTGTGGTGCGCAACGAAGCTCCCAAACTGGCGATCGAGCCCACCGTCGTGGGTCCGCCGGAACTCAACCTGCCCCAACTTGGGCAGATCGGCGACCCGCTTTCCAACATTGTGGGGCCACTTTCGAACGGCACCGGCTCTGGAGGCGGGATCGGCAGCGGTTCCGGGGGAGGGATTGGATCGGGCCATGGACCCGGAGTCGGGCCCGGGCATGGCGGGGGAATCGGCGGGGGCGTGTACCGGGTGGGCGGCGGCGTGACCGCTCCGCGCACGATTTTCTCGCCCGACCCCGATTACTCCGATGAGGCGCGAAAGGCGAAGGTTCAGGGCACAGTCACGCTGGTGTGCGTAGTCGGAGCCGATGGACGCACGCGCGATATTCGAATCACTCGTTCGCTCGGCAGAGGCTTGGACCAGAAAGCCCTGGAAGCCGTGCGCACGTGGCGCTTCGATCCGGCCCAGAAGGATGGCCACCCGGTCGCCGTCGAAGTCAGCATCGAAGTCAACTTCCGGCTCTACTGATCCCTAAGCCCAAGCCATCTGTCGGACCCGCAACCCATAAAGATTAGCGGCACCGGCACGTCACAGACTTGTACTTGAGAAGCCTGAAGCCTAAGAGCCTGAAGCCTAATCTAGTCGCGACGCAGCGCGCGACTCAGTGGCGCAGCTTTGTCGCGCGCGGCGTCGCGCAGGTCTTCGGCCCAGTCGCTGCCGCGCTCGACTGCATCCTGCAGTCGGTCTTTTGCGTCTTCGCTCCAGTCCTGCAGGGAGTCGCGGGCATCTTCGACGCGCTTACGCAGGTCGCGGCGCATCTGCTTGCCCGTCTTGGGGGCGATCAAGAGCGCGATCAGAGCGCCGGCGCCCAACCCGATCATCAGGAACGTGACTGCCGTACCGACATTACTTTTCGATTCCGAGACTTCGTATTTACCGACCTTCATAATGGCTACCTCTCACAAAAGTTTACGCGGAAAAGAGCCTCCCGGCGCGGGGAATCGCGACACGCCCGTACCGGCCAGGTTTCCGATGCGGGAAGCTGTCCCGGCGGCGAACTTTTCTACACTAAGGAGCTTATTTGATGCTACCCTTCCCACCACTAAGCTCCTGCCGCTGATCTTCCCCATGGCTCTGCAAGACCCGAGTACTTGCGAGGGCGGATTTGAATTACATCAGTTACTTCATCGAGACCAAAGCCAGCCCCGAACTGGCTTGGGATATTTTTTCCGACTTGACTCTGTGGCCGCAATTCTCGGATCAATTTGGACAGCTGCAGTGGATCGCGGGCGAACCCTGGCAGAAGGGCAGCCGGCTGCGAATCGAGATCCTGCATCCGGTGCATATCCACGTGGATCATTTGATTACCGTGTGTGTTCCGGCCAAGCGTTTAGGTTGGATTGACCGGGCAATCGGCACCACCCTGGAGCAATGGGCTTACTTCGAGCCGCTGAACGGCGGGGGCACCCGTGTGCACACCTGGGGGGAGTTTACGGGGATTGCGCGCCTCGTGGCCGGACAGCCGATTCTGAAGGTGATTCGCCACTTCACAGAACACTGGTACGACAACTATCGCCAGGAATGCGATCGGCGTGCGACCCAAATGGCCCAGATGGCGTGAATGGGCGCCGCAAGCTCTGGCCGGGGCTGGCTTCCGCAATCGACGGATGTCCGTGTAAGATTAAGCTTTAGTTCCTATGCGCCGCGGAAATAGGGTCTTTCCCCATCCTCCGGCGGCTCGTCGAATAGCACTGATAGGAGACTGCAAGCTACATGGCGATTCCAGCGACCCAACTGCGTCCCGGCATGATCATTAAGCACAATAATGATCTGCATTCCGTCTTTAGCGTGGAGCACCGCACGCCGGGCAATCTACGGGCGTTCATCCAGGCGAAATTGCGCAACCTGCGCACCGGCGCGATGTTCGAGCACCGCTTCCGCTCGCCCGATCCGATCGAGAAGATCACCGTCGACGAGGTCAAGATGGAGTACCTGTACAACGACGGGGGCGCCTATTACTTCATGAACACGGAGAACTACGAGCAGACCCACCTGACCCGGGACACCCTGGGCGATGCGGTCGAGTACCTGACGTCGAACCTGGAGATCAAGGTGGAGTTCTTCGACGGCAAAGCGGTCGGCATTGAGTTGCCGCAAACGGTGATTCTCACCGTGATCGAGACCGAGCCTGGCTTGAAGAGCGCCACCGCCTCGAGCGTGACCAAGCCTGCCAAGACCGAGACCGGGCTGATCGTGCAGGTGCCGCCCTTCATCAACGAGGGCGAGAAGATCAAGGTGGATACGGCGGAAGGCACGTACCTCTCGCGCGCTTAACTGCGCAACCGTAACACTCAGGAAATTGCTGAACCCGCTCGGGCTCGCCTGCGCGCGGCGGAGGGCGTTCACGAGCTACGTACCGGAAGCGCTGAACACCGGTCCGAGAGGATGCATGGTGCTCGACGGCGGCCGCTGAGCGAGAGCACCCATCGGAGCGCAGCATGGGCACAACCGATCACATTGAGGCGCGGCGCTTCCTGGTGGCGGGACGCGTGCAGGGCGTCGGATTCCGGTGGTTCGTGGAGCGCGAGGCGCACATACTCGGCGTCGCTGGTTGGGTTCGTAACAATGCCGACGGGCGCGTGGAAGTGTTCGCCCAAGGCACGCTGGCGCAACTCGCCGGACTGCGCGGGCGGTTACGGGAAGGTCCGCGTGCGGCGCGGGTCGATCATGTCGAGGAGTTTGAAGCCAAGATCAACGATGGTGCGAAGACGTTCCGCATCGAAGGAGCCTGGTAAATGTCCAAGGCCGGCCTGAATTCCGACCAACTGAAAAAGCTCATCCGCGAGGTGCCGGACTTCCCGAAGAAGGGCATCCTGTTCTACGACATCACCACGCTGTTGCGGGATAAGACCGGCTTCGCGCAACTGATCGACCTGTTCTCCGAGCACTATATCGGCAAGAACATCGACCTGATCCTGGGCATGGAAGCGCGGGGATTCATCTTCGGCCCGGCGCTGGCGTACCGGCTCAATGCCGGATTTGTGCCGGTTCGCAAGCCCGGCAAGCTGCCGGCGGCAACCCGCCGGGTGGAGTACGAACTGGAGTACGGCAGCAACGCTCTGGAGATTCACCAGGACGCGATCGAGAAGGGCCAGCGCGTTTTGATCGTCGATGACTTGCTGGCCACGGGAGGAACCGCGGTAGCCACGGCGAAGCTTGCGTCATCGCTAGGGGCTGAGATCGCCGGACTGGCGTTCGTGGTCGAGCTGGATTTTCTGAAGGGCCGGCAGAAACTGGGAGCTTACAACGTCTTCTCGTTGCTGCACTACGACAAATAAATCCGCGCTACCGCACCAGCAACGCAATCCCGGCTTTGATGGCCGCTCCCCAGGCTCCAACGCTGAGCGCTACCACGGCGGCCAGTCCCAGCAGCGCGGTCCAGTTGACGCGAACTTCACCCAAGCCCGGTTTTTGCTGTAGGTACGCCACTAGCGGTTCTCCTGAAAGGTGGAATCGCGAAGCGGCATACCCGGAGTTCCGGCGCACGAACGGAAGCCCGGGGGCAACCCTGGAAACAGGCTGCCTGCATGAAAGGGTGAGAGAAGGCCGTGGAAAATAGAGGGTACGCCGAATCGTCCGCGTCTCGTGCCCTGGTTCACGGCCGGTCTTTCCAAGAGGATCGGTCTAGCGCAGCAGCAGTCGGACGGCTTCAATGATTCCCGCCCACAATCCCAGACTGAGCACGCCCAAGCCGGAAAATGCCAAAAGCCGAATCCAATCCAGCTGCGCTTGCAATTGCGGCAACTCTTCCGGGCCCAACTTACATGCTTGACAACGCTCCTGCATACGACCTCCTCGCGCTCGTGGGGGAGCGATTCCGAGTTTCGGAGGTACAGCTAATCAGTGGCGTTTAGTCGCACACTCTACTACCAGAGGCGGGGATCGCCAAGCATTATTTGAGGAATTGCCGAGGTTTTTCGCGGGTGCGCAAAAATCTCGCGATCCGGCCGGTAAAAGTAGACAGGGAACATCGGTGTGTTTCAATGTTGGGCGGCACATACATTCCCCACCGTCTGCCCTCTAATCGGCACTCGGGGCCGGGGGTACCAAGTTCCGATTCGGGGAAACTGCCTTTGCTACTATCGTCTCGCCCTGCAAATCGCTTCAAGAGCGGTGGCATGACAGGTTACCTTTCAACGAGGCCTATGCACGCTAAGATTCCCGTCTCTCTCTGCCTTCGTAAAACATTCCTCCCATATTGGGCCACGGTTCTCGCGCTGATCGCGCCATTTTTTGCGCAATCGCAGCCGACGTCGAGTTTTCCATGGATGAACCCGAAGCTCTCGCCCGATGAGCGCGCCACGATGGTGGTCCAGCAAATGACCCTGGACGAGAAGATCACCCTGCTGCATGGCACGGGCATGAAGGGGTTGGGTCCGGTGAGCCCGCTATCGGCCGGATCGAACGGCGGGGCGGGATATGTGGTGGGCATTCCGCGCCTCGGCATACCCGGCATTCAAATGTCGGACGCGGCCTATGGCGTGCGCATGAGCGGGGAGAACGGCCGCTACTCGACTGCGCTTCCGGACAACCTGGCCAGCGCCGCCAGTTGGGACCTGAACGCGGCGTACGAATACGGCGCGCTCATCGGCAGCGAACTGCGGGCGCAGGGCTACAACATGACGCTGGGCGGAGGCGTGAACCTGACGCGCGAGCCGCGCAACGGCCGCACCTTCGAGTACCTGGGGGAAGATCCCATCCTTGCCGGGAAGATGGTCGCACAGGTGATGCGCGGCTTGCAGGCGCAGCATGTGATCGGCGACATCAAGCATTACGCGCTCAATGACCAGGAGAGCGGACGCAACTCGGTCAACGTCAACATCGACCAGCGTTCCATGCGCGAGTCGGACCTGCTGGCCTTTGAGATCGGCGTGCATGAAGGCGACATCGCCGCAGTCATGTGCTCGTACAACCGCGTCAATGGCGACTATGCCTGCGAAAACAAGTATCTGTTGACTGAGGTGCTGAAGAAGGACTGGCACTTTCTGGGATTCGTGGTCTCCGATTGGGGCGGCACCCATAGCACCGCCAAGGCCTCCGCTGCCGGACTCGATCAGGAGGAGCCAGCTGAGATCTTTTACGGCGCGCCAATGAAGAAAGCTGTGCAGGCGGGCCAGGTTCCGATGGCGCAGGTTGACGACCACGTGCACCGCATTCTGCGGTCCATGTTCGCCACCGGCGTGATCGACGATCCGCCCCGCAAGTATGTGGTAGACGCGGAGCACGGCTTCGAAGTGGCGCAATCGATCGCGGAGCAGAGCATCGTCCTGTTGAAAAACGAAGGGGGTCAGCTGCCGCTCAATGCTGCGCAACTGCGCTCGATCGCGGTCATTGGCGCGCACTCGGATGTGGGCATGATCTCGGGTGCGGGCTCGGCGCAGGTGGATGCCCCGGGGGGCAACGCCATCTTGCCGCCGGGCGAAGGTGTGACGCACTGGCAGGACGAGATCTGGTTCCGAACTTCGCCGCTGAAGAACATTCGCGCCAAGGCGCCCAATGCCAAGGTCGAATACAACCCAGGCACCGATCCAGCCTCTGCCGCGGCGCTCGCCAAGTCGGCCGACGTGGCGATTGTGTTTGCCTACCAGTGGGAGACGGAGGGGAAGGATCTTGAGACCCTTCAGCTGCCGCACAATCAGAATGCACTGATTGATGCCGTGGCCGCGGCCAATCCGCACACCATTGTGGTGTTGGAGTCAGGCAGCGCAGTGACCATGCCCTGGGCAGACAAGGTCTCGGGTATTGTGGAGGCCTGGTACGCGGGAATTCGCGGCGCAGAAGCGCTGACGAACATCCTCTTCGGTGAGGTGAATCCCAGCGCGAAGCTGCCCATGACGTTCCCCCGCAGCGATGCGGATCTGCCGCACCCCGAAATCATCAAGCCGCCCGCGGCGTCGGTCTCAGAAGACTGGAAGAAGATTGCTGCCGGGCTGCCCGCTTTCCAGATTCACTACGACGAGGGCCTGAAGGTCGGCTACAAGTGGTACGACGCCGAACACAAAGCGGTGCTGTTCCCCTTCGGGTACGGGCTCTCGTACACCACGTACGCGTATTCCGGGTTGAAGGTCATCCCGGGAACCCCGTTGCGCGTGTCGTTTACGGTGGCCAACACGGGCAGCCGACCCGGGGCCGAGATCGCGGAAGTCTACGCGTCTTTGCCCGACAGCGCCGGCGAACCGCCCAAGCGCCTGGTCGGCTGGGCCAAGGTGAAGTTGAATGCCGGGGAGAGCAAGCCGGTGGAACTGGAGATCGATCCCCTCTACCTCTCCATCTTCAACGTGGAGCAGAACCGCTGGCAGTTGCAGCCCGGCGAGTACAAGGTGATGGTGGGCGGATCGTCGCAGGATTTGCCGCTACAGCAGACGGTGGAACTGAAGCCGTAGTGTAGACGCAGGCGCCCCTTCGACTCCGGCTCAGGGCAGGCCTCGCCTGCGTGGCCGGGCGCCAGCCCGGCGGGGATCGGCGGCGACGACGAAGGGGAGAGTCCATTCGCGGCTGCGGAGCTGGCGCTCCGCTGGGCAGGCGAGGGCGCCTGCCCCTACATGGACTATGGTTTAAATCCCACGCTTGCCCACAGCGGAGCGGTCTCGTAGAGTGTTCCGCCGGTCACGACCTCTTCCACCGTGCGGATGTTGCTGATCGACTCGAGCGGGTCGGCTTTCAGCACGATCAGATCCGCTTCTTTCCCAGGTTCCACCGTTCCTAACTTTTTATCGAGGCCCATGACGCGCGCGGGAACGATCGTGGCTGCCTGAATCGCTTCCATCGGGGTGAACCCCGCTTTTACGTACAGTTCGATTTCGCGGTAGAGGCTGAAGCCGGGCACCGTTTGATCCGTGCCGGCCACAATCGTCACACCTTCGCGATGCAGCGCGCCAATGATATCCAGATATTTCTGGAAGACTTTTTGCGCGGTTTCCTGCATGGCGGGCGGCGGGCCGTCCGACCCTACAAATTGCTGGCGCAGTTCGGGGGCGATGCGGTCGACGCCAGGCTCGAAGCTTGCGACCGGATGCGTAGGTGTGACCGTGTAGATCACTTCCATCAACGCGACCGTCGGATCGATCACCGTGTGGTGCTGGAGGATAAAGGCGAGCGCTCGCTGGGCCTCGGGAGAGTGCAAGTCGATGTTTGCGTCAGCCTGCAAGCGTTGTGCGCGATTCAGTTTCGTACCGGCGGGGGGCTGCGGCTTCATGATGTCGGCCACATAATGGATGTGATTGATCTGATCCATGCCGGCGTTGACGGCCTGGTACAAATCCATGCCCTCGGGGACGTGGCCGGTGACCGTCATCCCGACCTGGTGCGCGTCGGCAGCCACCGCTGCCACGTTCTCCAGTTTCATCGAGCTGTAGATCTTCATCTGCTGGAAGCCGGCGTCGTGGTAGCGATCGACCCATTTTTTCGCGTCCTCCGCGTTGGTCACGCGCTGCACGCCGAGCGCGGCGGGACCGTTGCCGTCGACGACGCCGGCCGCGAGAATCCTCGGCCCCAAGCCGTGTCCATCGCGAATCGCATCGCGCACCGCGGTAATGAACTCGAACTCGTTGCCGCAATCGCGCACGGTGGTTGAGCCGGTCGCCAGGTACACCGGTCCCCATTCCACCTGCTCGAAGTGCGCGTGCATGTCCCACAGGCCGGGGAGAATCGTCTTGCCCTTGTCATCGATGACGGCAGCATCATCAGGAATTTTGACCGTGGCGCGCGGGCCCGCGGCGACAATGCGATCTCCATCCACAACCACAATGGAATCCGGGATCGGCGGCCGTCCCGTGCCATCCACCAAGGTTGCTCCCACAAAGGCAAGCTTGCCGGTGCGGCGACCCGTGATGTGTTTCGCCATTTCGGCGAGCACTGCCATCTCATCGCTCCCCGCCCGCGCCACCAGGGCAGGCAGGGCCGGCTCAAATCCTTCGTGAATGGCCTCGAAGTGATCGAACTCTGCATCCACCGTAACCAATGCCGCCAGCTGTTTCTGGGCATCGAGCCACAGCGTCTCGCGGCCCCAGATCAGGCCGGCCACGCTGTAGCGCTCGAGCGGGACCTTCTTGCCATCGACGTCCACGACATCGGAACCGCGATCTTCGATGTGAACTTCGCCCGCCGGGAAAGTTGTCAGCGTCGCCGGGGAGCCATGCGCCAGCCAGTAGCGCATCAGCATCATCTGCGCGGCCGTGGGCGCGTAACCTGCGATCAGGAAATAGCGCTCCGGTTTGGCCGTGTCGCGGGTGGCCTGGTCCTCTCGCACGTGCACGGTGCCGGCATCGACCGTGACTTCGTCATCAATGGTCGTGAGGCGCGAGTTCTTGCCTTTGATTTCGAAGGCGGTCGGAGTCAGGTCGCCCGCTATCTCCAGTTTCGCGGTAAGGGGCACATCGGTGGAGCGGTCGGTGAACTTGAAATTCGAGCTGACAGTCAGCGAATTGCCGCTCTGCGCGATGGTGTACGTCTCTTCTCCAATCGCCTGCTCAAACTTGTGCAGTCGAAACGACCCTTGCTCGACAATCTTCCCCGCCGAAGCTGGGGCCGCCTGCTGCGCATAAACGCTTGCCGCCAGCGCACAGCAGGCTGACAGGCTCAAAAGAGCGCGCACGAATCTGGAACGCAGTTTCATTCCTGCCTGACTCCTTCGCCAGCCAAATGTGTGTGGTCCTTAAGCCCCGTGCACTTCGGTGATGACCAAAGTGGCGTCCTTGGGAAGATAGCTCTTGCGCCGGAACCAATCTTCCATGGCGGTTCGCAAATCGCCAAGCGGAACGTGCGTGCCGATCTCCATCAGCCCGTCGATGACCGGCAAGGTATCGTCAAACACGCTCGCGTTGGTGAAATTACGCATGCTGAAGCTGTCCATCCATTTCATTGGGCAGACATGCCGCTGGCCATGCTCTTCGTACTCGACGCGAACCTTCCGGGCGAACACGCTTTAGATTTAAACACAGCGGCCCGAGCGAAGCCGGGCTGATTGCTTTGCGCGCTTGGCGACTTTCCTCAGTGATCCTCGGCGGTTAAAGGCTTTTCACCGCAAAGGGCGCAAAGGACTCGCTAGGGTCGCGGAGACGGTCTCATAACAGCCACGATGTTTTGCAATGCTCCAACAAGGCTCGCCGGTTTATGAGACACTATCGGCCTGCGAAGTCGATTCCTGGGCCTCTTGTTGGAGCGTTCCACCGAAGGAGGATTTCACATGGCTTGGTTACTGTGGGTCATCATCGTGGGCCTCATCGCAGGCTGGGCGGCCGGCCGCATCATGGGAAAGGGCGGCTACGGTCCGCTGATGGATATCGTTCTCGGAATCGTGGGAGGCATTGTCGGAGGATTCCTGATTAGCCTCATCGGCCTCCATTCCTCCGGGGGGCTGATCAGCGAGATTATTGTGGCGATTATCGGCGCGGTATTCCTGATCTGGATCAGCCGCATGCTGAAGCGCGCCTGAGTCTCGCCGAGTTTCTTGACATCTCTCGTTCGCGCTATTTAGCGGGATCGATCTGCACCAGACTCGCCGGCATCGGCCGCGAGTGGCGCCAGCGCGCGGGTGCGCTCGATGTCCGCCGCATCCAATTGACGGCAGTGCCGTATGCCATGGATGCCTTAACCAGATGGCCGATGCGCAGGCCGCCGATCACCTTCACGTTCTGCATGTAGTGCAAACCGCTGGATGCGATGCATCCGCACTGGCTGCAATCGGGGGTTCCGCCCAGGACACAAGGCTCCACGCGCGTCCGCAGATCCGCCGAGTAGTTGGCGGACATCCTGGAAAACAGGCAGGCTTCCGGATTGGCGGGGGGCTTCAGCATCGCCTGCGCGATTCCCTCATTGATCAGCAGCTTAGGAAACCACGCGCGCAGCCCGGGTAGTTCGCGAGCCAGCCGTTCGCGGTGATGATGCGTGAGCATTTCTGGTGTGTCTTCATCGATTTGCGGACTGTACAGGCTGGCCCAGATGCGATGAACCTCGGGGCGCGCGTTCCAAAAGGCAAGGTACTCTTCCAAATAGCTGGCTCGATGCATCATCGGGCCGGTGATGGTCCAGTGAATGTTGACCCGGCGGCCCTGAATATTTTCGAGGATACGCGTGTAGGTGGCGGGCTTGCGGCGCTCATCGTGGTGCTCGGGCAGGCCATCGACCGATACCGCGACCCGGTTGCGGGGCAGCGCCATCCACTCTATGGGGATTGGAACCACCGCGCTGGTAACCACCATCGAGAAGATACCGCGAGCGCTGAGCACCGGCAGGATCCGGCTCAATTCGCGATGCCGGATTAGAGGTTCTCCGCCGACCAGTGAGACGTGCAGCGGCCGATGCTGGTCGACCAGAGCGAGAACACCCTCGACCAGAGCATCGCCGCGCAGATCGGACAAATCGCGTAGATTCACATCGCCGCCGAGATGCCCGTCGTTGTAGGCATAGCAGCCGGGACAATGCAGGGGGCATTCGCGAGTGACTTCGATCGAGAGCATCGGGGCGCGGCCGCTGAGAATCCTGGCCCACGAAGCGAGCACTTCTCCGAGGGTCATTCCGGGGCGATACTTACCGGAGCGCATACCGTTTTCGATGCACCCATGAGGAATTTGGCCGCTGGAAAATCAGGATGAAATAAAAAACCCGGCCGCCTGGGCCGGGTCTGAACATAACAACTACGATCGCTAATTTTCTTTTCTGCCCCGCAACCGTTTCTCGAGATCGTCCGCCTGGCGGCGCAGTTCTTCGGGCAGGCGATCGCCGAACTTGGCGAAGTGCTCGCGAATACGCGGCACCTCCTCAAGCCATCCTTCGACATCCACTTTGATCAACTTTTCCACATTTGCCGGCGGAATATCGAGACCCGATATATCCAGATCTCCGCGCGCGGGCAGGCGGCCGATGGGAGTGTCCACGGCGTGCACGCGATCATCGCAACGCTCGAAGATCCACTTCATGACCCGACTGTTTTCGCCGTAACCGGGCCACAGGAACTTTCCGTCGGCGTCGGTGCGGAACCAGTTGACGTAGAACATTTTGGGCAGCTTCGCCCCGGGCTGCTGCCCGATTTTCAGCCAGTGGGAGAAATAGTCGCCCATGTGGTAGCCGCAGAAAGGAAGCATCGCCATCGGGTCGCGGCGCAACTGGCCGACTTTGCCGGCAGCGGCGGCGGTGGTCTCGCTGCTGGCGGTGGCGCCCAAAAACGTTCCGTGCTGCCAGTTGAAGGCCTCGGTCACCAGGGGCACTACGCCGGCACGTCTTCCTCCAAACAGGATGGCGTCAATGGGCACCCCTTTGGGATCTTCCCACTCCGGGGCAACGGAGGGGCACTGCGAGATGGGAGTGGTGAAGCGCGCATTGGGATGTGCTCCCTTGCGCCCGGAACGCGAGTTCCATGGGCGGCGCAGCCAGTCCATCAACTCGGCCGGCTTCTCTTCCGTCATTCCTTCCCACCAGATATCGCCATCGCGGGTCATGGCGCAATTGGTGAAGATGGAGTTGCGCGAGACCATCAGCATGGCATTGCGATTCGATTTCGAACTGGTACCGGGCGCGACCCCGAAGAATCCGTATTCGGGATTGATGGCGTAGAGCCGGCCATCGGCGCCGAACTTCATCCAGGCGATGTCGTCGCCAACGGTTTCGACGCGCCACCCGGGGATGGTGGGAATCATCATCGACAGGTTGGTCTTGCCGCAGGCGGAGGGGAAGGCGCCGGTGATGTACTTCACTTCGCCTTCGGGGCTGATCATCTTCATGATCAGCATGTGCTCGGCCATCCAACCCTCGTCGCGCGCCTGCACGGAGGCGATGCGCAGCGCATGGCACTTCTTGCCCAGAAGCGCATTGCCGCCGTAACCCGAACCGTACGACCAAACTTCGCGGGTTTCGGGGAAGTGACAGATGTACTTGTATTCCGCATTGCACGGCCAGGGAGAATCCGGGTCATTGGGGCCAAGCGGCGCGCCCACCGAGTGCAGGCCGCGCACGAACTCGCTCCGGGCTAACATATCCAATACGCGGGTGCCCACCCGTGCCATCACGTGCATGCTGGCCACCACGTAGGGCGAATCGGTGAGTTCCACCCCGGCGCGCGAGATCGGCGAATCAATCGGACCCATGCAGTAGGGGATCACGTACATGGTTCGGCCGGTCATGGAACCTGCGTACAGTTTGCGCAGGGTGGATTTCATTTTTTCCGGATCCTCCCAATTGTTGGTGGGGCCGGCATCCGATTTTGAGCGGGAGCAGATAAACGTGCGATCTTCGACGCGGGCGACATCGGCGGGATTGGACCGGACCAGAACGCAGTTTGGCCGCTTCAGTTCGTTGACCTGAACCGCGGTCCCGGCTTGCAACATCAGCCGGAGCATGGTCTGGTACTCCTCGGGCGAGCCATCACACCAGTGAACCCGGTCGGGTTTGCACATTTGGGCAATTTCTTCTACCCACTGCGCCAACGGCCTGGGAATGTTATCGCTCGCGGTTTCGACATCAATCGTCAAACTGGACATGTGAAAGCCCACCTCAAGGTGCTTGCAGGACAGAAGTCGTTATGAGTTTGTTGAGAGCTGCCTTAAACCGGAATCAGGAGGACGGGCAAGAGGCGAGAAGCACTCTCCTTCCCCGGCGTCGCGGAGCAGTCACCCCGAACCATTCGCGGACTAACTATTTTCGCTCAATTGCTGAGCGGATTCCAAGCCCCGAGCCAGATGCGTTCCGACCACCCGGTTGGTGCGAGTCGAGAAATTCTTGACCAAAGCTGGTTGCACTGCCAACGATTTGCTACTTAAGTTCATATGAGACGGAGAATCGAATTGAAGTCGCAGTGGGCGCCGCGTCCGCAAAGCAAAACGATTTTGCTAGCGAGTTGCTACGGTTGCGTCCGTGTCGGAGACGACTCCTTCGATATGCTTCAGAGTCTCATCGACGGTAAGGGAATACATTTCGCGGCCGACGCCTTCGCCGGACTCGAGCGCCTTTTTCAAGTAATGCCCGGCAATCGCGATGGCGAGAGAGTCGGTGATCATTTTTCCCGTGCGCTGGTTGTATTCGACCCAGGCAGGGTGAGGAAGGGCAACCCAGACAGTGCGGCCATCCACCAGGAACTTTACATCCACCGCGTCGGCGTGACGGGTTGAAATCGCGACGATGAGCGCCTTGTACAGGCAGTGCACCTGCTTCTTGGTCCAGCGGTCGGTGGCGGTGAAGTCGTTGTAATCCATGTCAGCTAAAACTATAGCGGAGCGGGTGTGACGCCGCAAACAGCGCCCGGGTTCGTCCCGCGACCGGCGTGGGGGGCTTGCGATCTACGGGCCAATCAATTCATCGAGCTTGGCTAGCAACGCGGAGTTGTCGGAACGCGGATACGCCAGCAGCTTCTCGCGATAGGCTTCGCGATTGAACAGAAAAGACTCGACGCGCTCCTTGTTCAGTTCGTCCCAGTACGCGCCGTAGCCCATCTTGGCGATGTAATAGGCGTTGAAAACCTGCTCAAATTGCCGCTTCACCGGCCACGCCAAGTATGGTTTTCCCAGGTAGAGAGCCTCGCTGATGAGCGAGAATCCCGCATTGGCGATGACTGCCGTGCAGCGCGTGAGATCGGCGAGAAAGGCGCCGAGATCGGGCTTGCGGAATTCGAGATTGCTTTCGCATCCCTCACGCCCGAAGCCGTAGCAGACAAATTTCTGCCGGACCCCCTTCAGGATGTCGCCCAACTCCGGGGTCGCGGAGGTCACGTAGACGAGAACAAAGTCGTCCCACGATGGCTTGCTGCGCAGTACCTCTTCGCGCAGGATGGGAGGGAACAGGAATGTCCGGTCGCGCTTCCGTTTCTTGATCTCGGGTGTGAAGAACGAAATCACCAGGCACGCTTTGACGCCTGGCGTCATGGACCGCGTCACGAGTTTGGCCGCCGTGGCTTCGCGCCGGTATTCGCGCGGGTAGGTGATGTCGGTATCGGTGAGCAGGTGCTGGTTATCGATGGCAATGACCGGCAGCCCGAGCTTGTGCCCCAGATGACAGGTGACCGGCTCGAAATCCGTCACTACCGCGTCGAGATCCCAATCCCTTGCGGCGTGTTCAAGTTTGCGGATGCTGCGGGCCGCTTGCGGCAGTTCACGCAGATTGCGCAGGATGGTCCGGCCGTAACGAACGCGGTTGCGAACGTAGGCGAGTCGCAGGCCATCGATTTCGGTGACATCGAAGTCGTCCTGCAGGTTCTTTAATCCGCGATCGAACGATGCCACATGCACACGATGCCCGCGCGCTTGAAGGTGGCGAATGACTTCGCGGGAGCGCGTCGAGTGCCCCGCACCCTCGCCGTTCACGCCGTAAAGGAGGTTGGCCATAGAAGGCTGTTTTCCGGCTTCCGCCGTCCCAGTATGGCGGTTGCGCCCCTCGCCGCCGAGTGGCGACCCGAATCCCCATCTCGTGCTTGACCCATCCCGTTCCAGCCTGTTATCAAGAAGGCCGTCTCAGGGAGAAACCCATTGCTTGCAAGTCTGGTCCGCCGCGGTGTGGTCCTCGCGTTCTGGCTGGTTGTTCCTCTTGTCTTTGTTTCTTTTACCGTTGGGCAGGCGCAACCTTCCGGATTGCGCTTTGAAGTTTCTTTTCCCAAAGAGAGGAGCGCCACGCCGCTCGATGGCCACCTGCTGGTGCTGATCTCGACCAACGCCAACGACGAGCCGCGCTATCAGATTCGCGAGGAAGCCGCCGAATCCCAACAGGCGTTCGGGCTGGATGTGAGTTCCCTGGCCCCCGGCACGCCGGCAATCGTTGATGCGTCGACCTTCGGCTATCCCACCCAGAGTCTGGAGCACCTGCCTCCCGGCGACTACTACGTGCAAGGGTTGCTCAATATTTACGAAACCTTCCACCTGGCCACCGGGCAGACGGTCAAACTTCCGCCGGACAAGGGCGAAGGCCAGCACTGGCAGACCAAGCCCGGCAACCTCTATAGCAAGCCGGTGAAGATGCATCTTGATCCGAAGTCGAAGCAGGTAATCCGTATCTGGCTCACCGAGCAGATTCCGGGCATTGAGGAAAACGCCGGGCGCGTCGATAGCCTGCTTGGCTGGGGACGCACCGGCGCGGACCATCCTCGGGACAGCCGGTGGGTCAAGCACATTCGCCTGCAAAGCGCGCTGCTCACGAAGTTCTGGGGCAAGCCCACCTACATCGGCGCGGTGGTGCTGCTGCCCGACGGTTTCGAGGAGCACCCCGACGCGCACTATCCGCTGATCGTCGAGCAGGATCATTACCACCGCGACCTGTTCCTGCCCATCGGCTTTCGCACCGAGCCGCCTTCTCCCGACATGAAGGACCACGAGCTGCAGTATGCCCGCTACAGTTACAAGTTCTACCAGGACTGGATCTCGGGGCGATTGCCGCGCGTCATCATGATGACCGTCCAGCACCCCACGCCCTACTTCGACGATTCCTACGCGGTAAACTCAGCCAGCCAGGGCCCCTATGGCGATGCCATCAACGACGAACTGATTCCCTACGTCGAAAAGCAATTTCGCGGGATCGGCCAAGGCTGGGCGCGCGCCGTCTATGGCGGCTCGACCGGGGGCTGGGAGGCTCTCGCCACCCAGGTTTTCTACCCGGACCGCTACAACGGCGCATGGGTCTTTTGTCCCGACGTGGTGGACTTCCGCGCTTATGTGACGACGAATCTCTACGAGGACAAGAATGCCTACTTTGTCGAAGGCCCCTTCACCCGCGTGCCCCGCGCGGAGATGCGCCACAATGGAGGCCTGCTCGATGCCACCATGGAAAGCGCCAATTTGTTTGAGCTGGCTTTGGGAACGCATGGCCGCTCCGGGGAGCAGTTCGACATCTGGCAGGCGACGTTCAGCCCGATGGGCAAGGATGGCTATCCTCAGCCGATCTACGACAAGCGCACCGGCGTCATTGATCACGACGTCGCCAAGTACTGGAAGGCACATTACGACCTGAGCGCGATCATGCAGCGCGACTGGAAGACGCTGGGACCGCAGCTCACCGGCAAGATGCACTTCTTCGTGGGTGAAGCCGATACCTGGTACCTCGATCGCGCGGTTCATCTGCTTCACGACTACCTGGAAACCACGCGGGACCCCTATTACCGGGGCACGTTCGACTTCGGCGCGCGCCAGCCGCATTGCTACACCGGGGCAGCGGATTCTTCCGGGCCGGCCATCTTTACCGCGCCCCAGCGCTTTCTGCCGGAGATGGTCAAGCACATGGAGGAGACCGCGCCTGCCGGGGCCGATCTGACCAGCTGGAAGTATTAGCGGCAAGGCTGGCGGGCGGCCGGGCCACCGGGTAGTCCGCCCGCTGGATTAAGGGCGGACTTTCGCGTCGTCGTTGCCCACGGATTGCGCCTACAATGGCGCTAATATGTACGGCGGATTGGCAGTGCACATGGCGGAGTCATGGAAGCAGTGGGAAGGAACTGTGGTGGACGGGTTTCGCCTGGACCAATATCTGGGCGGCTCGGATCACAGCGCGGTGTTTGCCTCGCACCGCGCCGAGAAGACCGGCGAGAAGGTTGTGATCAAGTTCGTTCCGGTCACCCCTGAAAACCTGGAACTGCAGCGCGTGAGCTGGGAGAGCGCCGCGCGGGTGGCAGATCCGCACTTGATCCAGCTGCATGGAACCGGGCGGTGCCGGCTGGGGAACGCCGACTTTCTTTACCTCGTGATGGAATACGCCGACGAGGATCTGGTGGACATCCTGCCGCACCGGGCGCTTTCTCCGGACGAGGTGCGCGAGATGCTGCCGCTGATTGTGGAGACCCTGGGCCGCCTTCACCAGCGAGGCCTGGTGCACGGCGCCGTGAAGCCCGCGAACCTGCTGGCGGTGCGCGACCAGCTCAAGCTTTCCAGCGACCACGTCTGGCCGGTTGCCACCCCCGGCCTGAAGCAGGACAACACCGGCTATACTGCACCCGAGCTGGCGCAGGGCAAGCTGTCTCCGGCGGCTGATCTCTGGAGCCTTGGGGTGACGATCTCGGAGGTGCTCACGCAGCGCCCTCCCGACGGCTCAGCGGCGGTGTCGGCCGATAGGCTGCCAGTGCCGTTTTCCACGATCGTGCGCCGATGCCTGGAAGCGGATCCGGAGAAGCGTTGCTCGTTGACGGACATCTCGCGTGCGCTTGCCGCGCCGCCGGTGGCCGGTTCCATGTCAGTGCCAGCTGCCAGGACTGCCGAGGCAAGTCCTCAAGGATTTGCTCCCACAACTGTGAACTACGGAGTCGCGGAGTCGGACGCGGCGGCCATGACGTCGGGTTCCGGACCCCGCCTGCTGAAATTGGCGGCGGCGATTGTCGTGGTGCTGATTGCGGTCTATGGCGGATCACGACTATTTCGCAGCAGGACGGAAACGTCCACCCCGGCCAATCCACCGTCGCAGTCGAGCTCACCGGCCGACAATGTCGCGGCCACAACCGACGCCACGAAACCGGTGCCCGAGCCTGCTGGCCATCAGCCAGACGTTCCGCCGTCCACTGCCGCGGCCACACCCGGTTCGGTGCTCGAACGCGTCGAACCAAATGTTTCCGCCGGTGCCCGCTCTACGATCACCGGTAAAGTCCGGGTGCGCGTCCGCCTGAAGGTGGATGAGTTGGGAAAAGTCAGCCAGGCCAGCCTGGAATCTGCAGGACCAAGCCGATACTTTGCCGGCAAGGCGCTGGACGCGGCGCGCCGGTGGAAGTTCAAGCCCGCCCAGTCCGGCGGCCATCCGGTTGCCAGCGCCTGGCGCTTGCGTTTCGAATTCGGCCGCGGGGGAACCCAGGTTTCCGCTGACCACCTTTCGCCGTAGCCGGCCGCCGCTTGAGAGTGATTGGCATCTCAATACCAGGAAACAACGCTAGGCGGATAGGAATCGGTTATTCACATTCCTTTAACACGTATATCGTAAAACGATAGGTTGACCATCGGTCGCCAGTTGACAGCTGCATCCCAGATGCAAATCGGAGGATTCATGCCCCGGGTACGCCGTCTGTTCCTTGGAAGTATCGCCGTCCTGGCTGCCGGCCTGCTGGTGGTTACTACGGCTTGCACTTCCAACAGTCCCGCGCCTTCCACCACCGCCGTCATCGGCGCGGGCAGCACCTTTATTTATCCCGCCATGAGCCGTTGGATCGAGGATTTCCAGAAATCGCATGCCGGGGTACAGATTAACTACCAGTCTATTGGCAGCGGCGGCGGCATTCGCCAGTTGCAGCAAGGGGTGGTGGATTTCGGCGCCAGCGACGCCGCCCTCACCGACGATCAGCTCAAGCAGATGACTCCGGTTATTCAACTTCCGGAAAGCGCCGGGCCGGTGTGCATCACCTACAACCTGCCCGATCTGAAAGAACCGCTGAAGCTCAGTGGCCCGACACTGGCCGGAATCTATCTGGGCACGATCAAAACCTGGCAGGACCCGGCGATCAAGAAAGACAACCCGGGCGTGGCCCTTCCGAAAGACCCGGTGGTGGTCGCGCATCGCTCCGAGAGCAGCGGCACGACCGGCATTTTTACGACCTATCTCGACAAGGTCAGCCCCGAGTGGTCCAAAAAAGTGGGAAAGGGAATGTCGGTGCAATGGCCGGTCGGCCTGGGCGGCAAGGGGAGCGAAGGGGTGACCGGGATCGTGAAACAGTCCCCGGGCTCCATCGGCTACGTCGAACTCAGCTATGCGCAGCAGAACAATTTGCCCGTGGCCGAGATCAAGAACCTGGCGGGCGAGTACCTGAAGCCCAGCGCCGAGGGCACGACCGCGGCGATTGACGCGTTTTCCGCCGACCTCGCCAAAGACGTGCGCGTTCCCATCGTCGATCCGCCGGCGACAGCAAAGGATGCCTACCCGATCGCGGGACTCACCTTCCTCATTGTGCCCAAAAACGGCAAGGACACAGCCAAAGCGCAAGCGGTGAAGAATTTCGTGCAGTACCTGATCACCGACGGCCAGGCGACCGCCGAGTCACTGAACTACGCCAAGCTGCCCCCCACGCTCCAGCAACAGGATCAGCAACTGCTAAGCCAGATGACGGCCAATGGCCAGGCGTTGAAGTAGCGTAGAACGCAATCGGGACAAGGAATCGGTTTTTCCTTCGTGTCCCTTCGTGTCCTTCGTGGTAGATCCCGCTTTTGGCTTGGGCTCACAATTCCCGGCGAGTCCGCTAATATGGATACGTGCCCGCGCAAGCCCCCACCAAATCCAAACTCAGCATCCTGCAAAGCCCTCGACTGCAAAAGCTTTCCTGGCTGGTGCACGGGTTCTCTACCCGGGCCGGAGGAGTCTCGGAGGCCTACGGGGGGGATGCCCTCAACCTGGGCTTCACGAAGCACGATGTGCCGTCCGCGGTCGAGCGCAACCGCGCGCTATTTCTGAAGAAGCTGGGCGTAGACGGCAAGGCACCTTGGCCGCTGATAACGCTGCGCCAGGTCCACTCGGATCTCATTCACCGGATCGATGCGCTCCCCGAGCACCCGCCAACCGGCGATGGCATAGTGACGGACACTCCCGGCGTGCTGCTCGCCATCCAGACAGCGGATTGTCTTCCCATACTTCTCGTTGACCCGAAAGCACGGGCAATCGGTGCGTTTCATGCGGGATGGCGCGGGACGGTGAAGCGCATCGTCGAAAAAGGGGTAGGCGAGATGCGGCGCTGGTTCGGTTCACGGCCCGAGCGCCTGCTTGCCGCCATTGGCCCGGGCATCCATGCCTGCTGTTATGAAGTTGGGGAAGAGGTGCGCGCGAAGTTCGAAACGCAGTTCAAATACGCCGCGGACTTGTTTCGCGAAGTAAAAGAGTCCGATTCCATCCACGAGAAATACCCGCTGCTGTTCTTGACCGCGCGGGCTCCCGGGCACAGCGAGCTTCCGGCCAAGCTGTTTCTCGACCTGGTCGAAGGCAATCGCCGGCAGCTACTGGATGCAGGCGTCGCCGCAAAGAACATCGCGGCCTCGCCGCTGTGCACGTCCTGCCGTCCGGACCTGCTGTTCTCGTACCGGAAGGAGCAGGGCGTGACGGGCCGGTTGCTGAGCGTGGTTGGGCTGAGAAGAGCACGCTAGCAAAGCAGTGCCGGGTGGCAAAGAGTTCGCGTGCATACCGCAACAAGAAAGAACGAGGAAAGATGAACCCGACTCACCGAGGTGCCGCGCGGTTGTTGATGGCAATCACCGTCATCACGCTTGTAGGCTGTCCGGCTCTTGCCCAGGATCATTCCGCGGAAATCGATACCATCTTCTCGGCCGCCCGCTCCAGCGACGCTCCCGGGGCCGCCGTGATGGTGATCCGCGAGGGCCGCATCGTGATGCAACGCGGCTACGGGGTGGCCGATCTGCGCACGCTCCATCCCATCGATGCCCACACTAACTTCCGCCTCGCTTCGGTGAGCAAGCAATTTACCGCGATGGCGATCATGCTGCTCGTGCACGACGGCAAGCTTCACTACGAGGATCGGCTCAGCGACGTGCTTCCTGGCTTTCCTGCCTATGGCAAGGCAATCACCATCCGCAACCTGCTCAACCACACTTCCGGGCTGCTCGATTACGAAGACCTGATGGCCAAGGAATATCCCGGCAAGCCGGACGACCAGATTCCGCAGATTCACGACGCGGCTGTGCTCGCGTTGCTCGAAAAAGTCAGCACGACGAAGTTTCCGCCGGGAACCAAGTGGGAATACAGCAACTCGGGTTACTGCGTGCTGGCGATGATCGTGGAAAAAGTCTCGGGTCAGCCGTTCGGGCAGTTTCTCCACGACCGAATCTTCGCTCCGCTGCAAATGAATCACTCGCTCGCCTATGAGAAAGGCAAGAACGAGGTCGCAAACCGCGCCTACGGTTACACCTTAACCGGGAAAGTGTGGAAGCAGACCGACCAGAGTTCCACATCCGCCACACTGGGGGACGGCGGAATCTACACGTCGCTCGACGATCTGGCGAAATGGGATGCGGGGCTGCGCGAGCACAAGCTGCTGAGCGAAGCTGAAATGAAACCGGCGCTGACTCCGGTGAAGCTTGCGCACTCGACCGCGCTCTCCCCGGAAGGGGTGCCCGTCCAGTATGGTTTCGGCTGGTTTCTGGAACCGTATCAAGGTCACAGCCGCATGTGGCACTACGGCGAGACGGTGGGCTTCCGCACGACGATTCAGCGTTTCCCGCAAGACGATCTCACGGTCATTGTGCTCTGCAACCGGGTTGACCTGAGCGCCATGCAACTGGCGCTCAAAGTTGCCGACTTGTACCTGGCGCCGGTGAGGTAACCCGATGGCGCCCGTGCCTACAGAGTGGCGCGGTTTGGAATTCGGGAGGGCACCTCGGCGGCTAAAGCCGATCGAAAAGGAGCCCGGGATCGCGGCGCTGAAGCGCTGCGCCACCCAAGTTCCTTGCTGCACCGACCGGGAAGCGAAGCTTTTAACCGCAAAGATCGCAAAGAACCTCCGCAAAGATCGCAAAGAAGTTCCACGAAAATCGCAAAGAACCTGCGCGAAGATCGCCAAGAACGTCTGCGACGATCGCCGAGAGGGCCGATACGACTTGAGAGAGGAAGGTCGATCTGCTTGACGCAGTGGGCTAGAACTGCAGTCCCTCGGCGCGCGCCAGGAAGCTCACCATCGGCGCCAGCTTCTTGCACGCCGCGGTCACTTCATTCAGAAACTTGTCGCCGCAGGCCTGGGTTGGGGTGAACTCGAGCGAGGCGATGAAGTCCTTGCGTTTCAGGTGCTCGATCATCGGATGATCTTCCCGATATCCACGCGGCGGCCGCTTCAAGGTATCGCCGCCCAGTTCCAATCCACGCGTCGCTTTCTTCCACTCCTCCGGCTTCCAGGCGATCGCGTCCCGGATCTTCGCCAACGCCCGGGGGCCCGGATGCCAGGCTCCGCCGGCCAGGAAGATCTCTTCCGGCGAGAGATGCATGTAAAAGCCGGCCCCATGAATTTCCTCGCTGGAACTCGCGTGATGGAAGCTCATGCCCACGTTGGTTTTATAGGGAGTCTTATCGGGCGAAAATCTCGTATCGCGATAGATGCGCATGAGCGAACCGCCAGTCGGCTTCGCGCTGGCCACGATCCAGGGGCTGATTTCGTGCAGCCGGAACCCGAAGTCGGTAATGAACCTTAACGCCGGCTGCCGCACGGCCTCTTCATAGCGGTCTCGATTCTTCAGGAACCACTCGCGGCGGTTATTGCGCTTGATCTGCTTCAGGAATACGAACAACTCGGGCGTGAAGTAGCACTTCGCCATGACCTTTCCCTCGGGCGAAACCAACTCAAAGAAAAAGGGCGCCCTCAAAAAGCGCCCTGGGTTTCCGGAAATGTGAACTGGTGTCTACTGTGCGGGCGGAGGAGTGGTGGGCGCGACAGGCGCCGCCGCCGGCTCGCCCTCCCCATGATTGACCAGGTCTTTCAACTCCTTGCTGGGCTTGAAAAACGGGATCTTCTTGGCCGGCACTTCCACGCGGTCGCCGGTCTTGGGGTTGCGTCCCACGCGCGGCTTGCGCTGCCGGGTGCGGAAACTGCCGAAGCCGCGAATCTCGATCTTGTCTCCAGCCCGCAGCGACCGCACGACGCTGTCAAAGATCGTCTCCACAATCACTTCGCTATCCTTCCGTGTCAGCTCCGCCAGCCGGGAGACCTCGTCGATCAGATCCGCTTTTGTCATACGCCTCTTGGCTCCGTGAAAGATTTGAAAACGTGGCTGCTGGGAGGCCCAGGCACCCCAGACCCTCTGCGGGGCCCTGCATAACCTTCTCAAATTTCAGGTACTTCGCGCAAGTTCTGAATGGGCGTCGGGTGGTTTGGTTGGGCACTGAGCATCGCGAGCGGCGGTGCGAGAAATGCACCGTGTAGACGCAGGCGCCCTCGCCTGCGTGGCCGCGCGCAGCGCGGCGGGTAGGGCGGAGGCCTGGGGGGAAGAGTCCTGAGAAAATCAGGAAATGGCCGTCGAGCTGAGCTCGATTCGGCAGGCGAGGGCGCCTGCCGCTACAAGGGCGCCTGCCGCTACAAGGCTGGGAGAGGATTCAGTTTGTGGAAGCAGCTGATTCGACGCTTTGCCGGCATGCCGCAAAGGCGACGCGCTGGTGTAAAATTCAGGAGTCAGACCTCAGGGCCGCACTCGCGGCCGAAACCTTCCGTCGGGACGTGGCTCAGCCTGGTAGAGCACTCGCTTGGGGTGCGAGGGGTCGGCAGTTCAAATCTGCCCGTCCCGACCAATCATTTCGTTTCTTCTTTTCAGGACCTTGCCGGGACGCCCATCCTTCATGTTTGGACCCGGAATGAGGGCAACGAATGCAAACGCCTGTTCTCGAGAGTTAACCCCCTGAAAAAGCAGGCCCTCTTGTGTGCCACTACCGCAAATGCTGTATTGAGCAATCGCAGGCGGCGAACCATGCTCAGAGCATGAATCGCATACGCGCAAGGACGAGTACCTTTACTTTTCTGCGCACCGAACTTCAAACCGGGCTAACCTTCGCGATGATTGCTGAGCACGCCACCGACGAGGACAAGATTAACCGCAACCGGGAGAAGGCGCGGATCGCTTGCCGGTCAGCGCAGCACTTCATGGGGCGCATCCCGCTGTCCGACAGCGAATCGGCCGAACTGCACGAGAAGCTGAAGGGACTGGAGGGGCGATTGCACCTGCTGGAGAAGGCCGTTTAAATAGCCTGGCAATCCTTGGCTCTCGTTTCTGGCTATGATCCTAACGGGTTGGAAGGAGATGGCGAACTACCTTCGGTGCGGCGTGCGCACGGTGCAAAGGTGGGAGCGAGACGGACTGCCGGTTGTACGCCCCATACCTGGATCGCACGCGCATGTGATCGCCTACTCCCAACGGCTGGATCGCTGGTTGAAGCGGTCCCAAGATGAGCTTGCGATACCCCATCTTCGGGCTGAGATCGAACGCACCCAGCAATTGCTGTTGACCCTCTCGAAAGAACGTCGGCAGATGCGCCTGCGAGTAAACGAATTGCGCAGAGAAGTCGCAGCGATCCGTGCCAGGCGCGCCAAGCAGTGACAGGTCGAGTCCTTTTGCGCCACCTCCAATCGTGAAAATTGAGTGTTGACGTCAGCAGAGTTCGGAAGTCGTAAGCTTGGGCCGAGCAGATCAGCCAGGCTGGAGAGTTAGCGGATCGCGCCGGGGCGCACCCCGGCGGCTGTGCCCTTGAGCGCGGGCTATGAACTGGCTGGCTTCCGCCGGCTTGCCGCAATAAAAACCTTGAACCTGGTTGCAGCCTTGCTGCTTCAGGAAGCGAAATTGCTCTTCGGTTTCAACCCCTTCGGCGATGGCAATCAGCTTGAGGCTCTGGGCCATCTTGATGATAGTGGTGGTGATGACCGCATCATCGGGATTGGAAGCAACGCCTTGCACAAAGGAACGATCAATCTTCAACTTCGACATCGGAAAACGCCGCAGGTAACTTAAATTGGAATAGCCGGTTCCGAAATCGTCGATGGCCAGGGTCACGCCCATGTTGCGCAGTTCACGCAGCTTCGAAAGCACGACCTCAGCATCCGAGATGAGGATACTTTCGGTAAGCTCCAGTTCGAGCCCTTCGGCCGGCAGGCCGGTGTGGCTCAGGGCAGTCTCGACCGAGCGAACGAACTCCTCCCGGCGCAGCTGGAAGGCGGACACATTGACCGCCACCTTGAGCGAAAAGCCCTGCTCCAGCCAATCTCGCGCCTGCCGGCAAGCGGTGGTTAATACCCACTCTCCCAGTGGAATGATCAGGCCGGTATTCTCGGCGATGGGTATAAAAGTAGCGGGTGAAATAAGGCCCAACTTGGCATGCCGCCAGCGCAGGAGCGCCTCCGCGCCAACGATATCGCCGGTGGTGAGATCCACTTGCGGCTGGTAGGCCAGCGAGAGTTCGTGGTTCTGCATGGCGCAGCGCAAGTCGTTCTGCATCGCGAGCCGCTCGACCGCGCGGGTGTGCATGTCTTGCGTGAATAACTGAAAGCCGTTCCGCCCATTGTCCTTGGCCCGGTACATGGCGGCGTCCGCGTTCTTCAGCAAGGTTTCGCCATCGATGCCATGGTCGGGAAAAATGCTGATGCCGATGCTGCAGGTTACGCTGAGGGACTGATGGTTAATGATCATCTCCTCATGGATTCGCTTGAGGAGACGGTCGGCGGTGACGGCCACGTCGGCCACGTCTTTCACCCCGTTCAACACCAGGACAAACTCGTCGCCGCCCAAGCGCGCCAGCGTATCCTGCTCGCGGGAGATGGTTTGAAGGCGTTTGGCGGTGTCTTTCAGGAGGAGGTCGCCGGCCGAATGCCCGAGAGAGTCATTGATGGTCTTGAATCGATCGATATCGATGAACATCACGGCCACAGCTTCGCCCCGCCGGCGAGCCCGGGCCAGGGTGGTAAACAGGCGGTCGTTGAACAGCGCCCGGTTGGGGAGTCCCGTGAGTGGGTCATAATAGGCCAGGGTTACCACTTGTTCTTCGGCAGCTTTCCGGTCGGTAATATCTTCGACCGTGCCTTCAAAGAGCGGGAGGCCATCGGCGCCTTGTACCAAGCGAACGTTCGCCATCATCCATCGCTTGCTCCCGTCCTTGCAAAGCACCTCAGCCTGGGCGTTCTCAGCGAGACCTGTGCGCTGGATTAACAACTCGAACTCTTGCATCCTGATGGGATTGCAGAAGAGCTGGCGCCCGATGTTCGACACCTCGGCGATGAGTTGCTCGGGCGAATCGTAGCCGAGCATTCGGGCCAGGGCCGGATTCGCGCTTAGAAATCGGCCATCCAGGGTGGACTGAAAAATCCCGATGATGGCGTTCTGAAAGATGGCCCGATACTTCTCTTCGGCCTGGGTCAACTGTGCCTGGCTGGCCGCCAGCCCCTGGGTGGCATCGTTGAGTTGCTCCTTCTGGCGGACGACCTTCTGTTCCAGTTCGAAGGCGCGGGCCCGGATGCCATCTTCCACCTCCTTTTGCTTACTCAGGTCCGTGACCACCAGGCAGGTGCCGTGCCCACAGTCCCCCAGCGGCACGCTACTGAGGCTCAACTGCACGGGTAGAGTGCGGCCATCCTGCCGCAGCTCAAACTCTCCCTTCACGTCGGCCTTGAGCCCCATGCGGCGCAGCGATTCGAATCGCGGCCGCTGATTTTCGACCACCAGAGACCCGAACCGTGAGCCGACTAACTTCTGCGCCGGATGACGAAGCATGTCGGCCAGTTTGCGATTGCAGAACAGCATGGTGCCATCGGAGTTCAGGGTCGCGGCCCCTTCATTCATCCGCTCCGCCAACAAGCGGTACGGATCATCCGGGCCCTGGAGGGTAAAGATGCGGCTGCCCTGGGGCCCATTCACCACGATGGCATCCACCTCGCCGGAGTGAATGGCGTCCAGGGTCGCTTCCAGCTCGGCAATCCGGGCTTTGCTTTCCTCCAGTTGCCGGTGAAGAGTCGTGGTGGGTCGCTTCGCCATAGTGGGTTTACTTATGGTTTCCGCCTTAAGTCCAATCCGAAAAGCACGTGTTCATGATCGGAGAGGTCGCCGACCAGGCGCCGCAAAGGCAGGGGCAGCTTCTTCACCAGGGTGGGCGCGGCGATGATTTGTTCGTGTTTTGCCAAGGCCGGCGTCTGATAAATGTCGATCACTTCCAGATCGAATTTTCCCTCGAGATGCTGATGACAGATGGCATTGATGTTGACGATCGCTCGACGGGAAAGTGTGCTTGCCCCGGTCACGTAGAGCCGCAAGACGTATTGTCCTGCGGGATGCGTTTTCTTTGCGGTAACAGTAGTTTTTCGCTTCCTACCAGCCATAGCAATTACCCTCGCGCTTGCAGGTCAAGACCAACGACTACGCGATCCACGTCGGACAAGTCCCCGATCATTTTTTTCAGTGGGGGCGGGAGCCGGCGCACCAGCGTCGGAACCGCTAAAATCTGGTCTCCGGCCGCTAAACGGGGTTTTTTGAGGAGGTCGACGATTTCGAGGCGGTACTTGCCGGCGAGATACTGCTCGCAGATCTGCTGCAGGTTTTCCAAAGCGGCAATGGAACGGGGTGTTTGTCCCGCTATGTAGAGGCGTAGGTCCCAGACCTCGCCAGATGCTTTGTTTTTTCGGCCGTTCCCCGACGTTCTGTTCCGTCTCATCCGTCGCACTCCTTGATCCGAGGGCCCCTGGCGGCAACCGGGCAAAAACGGCCGGCTCGAGCCTTCATTCGTCGTTTGCTATGTCGTCCGGCTGCTCTGACGCCACGTAAAGGGCGCCGCTTGCCCCGCCGACCGGCCGCCCTCACTAAGTGGGGAGCCAGACTGCCATTGCCGGGAACCGACCCACCCGAAACGCGGACGCTGGTTTCCGGGAAGAAGCCCTAGCCGCCTGGCATCGTGGCCACGCGAGCGGCACCGGGGCATTCCCGGGCTGAACGCAAGCCAGCCTGGCATGCAGCCCGTACGCCATACTTGTCATATCCAAGGCGGCAATCTGTGATAGTCGGCACAAGTGGAGGAACCAAAAGGGAGGGCCGTTCCCGCTTTGGAAAGGGCTTGTGAAGGAAGCCGGAAATGGTCCGGACCATGGCGGCGGAAGGGTCGACGGTTCTGGTTACCAAGGGGCAATTGGCAAGTTCGACGCGGAACGCGCCGGTTCGGCCGCGACCTTATGGGCATTCCTGGTTTCCCTTGAAGCAAAAAGCGAATCGATTTTTTTTCACAGCAATCGTTTTCCTGCACTTTTTATTCGAAAATTAACGCAGCATGTTTCAATTGCGGTTGCTTTTAGCCGGAACCTCGTTATGATGCTGGTTAAGCACGCATCCCGCTCTGAATGAGTAGTAAATGACGCAATATGTGTGGCACCCCCAATACGCAGAAGCGATGCTGGCAACCAGCCCCAATCCGCGCCAGATCTCGATCGCGGAGCATGCGATTGAGGCGCGTCTGCAGGGTTCTCTGCAGGATCAACCGGTGAGCCATTCCGAAATCAGCGCCATTCGGTACGCGTGGCATCACTTGCGCCTTTTGAAAAGAGAAATAGAGAGGCTCGAAGTGAAGCGGGAGAGCCAGCCCGCGAGCGGTGCCGTCTCGGCACGCCCAAACCAGCACGCCGCTTGACGCTCGATACCGTTGCCGGCCTTCGCAGCATCCATCTTTTTATATGCAGGGAGGACGGGAAGGCGGGGTCGCCGCTTGGCGCACACCGCGCCGCACCTTGAGTTGTGCGCTGAGCCAGCTTTCCAGCCGGAAGAACTGTACTGTATCTATCCTTTTCATGGATAAAACGCTATGATTTTGTCTCAATTCATGGGAAGTGAGAATCGATGAATCAGTACGCTTGGCAGGCACCCTACGCGGCGGCGATGCTCGAGCCACGCCCCAGTCAAAAGCTCATTTCAACCGCCGAGACTGCGATTCAGGCTCGACTGCAGCAGTCGTTGACCGGGCATCCGATAAGCCCGCACGAACACCAGGCCGCCAAAGACGCGTTGAACCATCTGCGACTTCTGAAGCGGGAGGTGGAAAAGCAGAGACTGAACAGCTAAGCAGCGGAATGGTTCGCCGGTCCTGACGGAAGGTTCGTGGCATCATTTCCGGCCAGGATGCCGCTGTGCATGCCAGTGTGTATGCGGATGGCAAATGGCCGCTGACGTGTTCGCACTGACCCCTGAAATCAAGGGCTCGAATCGCCTGCCGGCCTTTATAAAGCGGCGCGGAGCGTGAGCACCTCGGCCAGCCCGAGCACCACCGCATAGGTGGCGAAGAGAAATGCGCCGTACCTGCCGCCTGACGTCTCTTGCAGGCGTGGCATGAACGTCGACCAATGCGACAGCACCGCTGCCTCGCCGATCATGCCGGGGATGGCCAGCAGGAGCATCGCCGATGCCCAATCGGCGGGCGCGACGCGGCGCCACCTCAGGATCGCAATGCAAAGAACCGCCGACACAACCGGCGAAGTCAGGAAGGCGAACCAGTAGCGGAAGCTCGTAGTTTCCAGGAAGCCACGCCCATAGTAGGCATAGTAGATGGTTCCGAGGACCCAGATGAGGAGCCCCAACGCCAATAAGACAACAATCTCGGATGCTTTCATGGCCACTCCTCCTGTCGCGCGATGTACCAACCGGTACATTTGTGCTAAAGATGTACCATATGGTACATGCGAGCGCAACCCGAAAGAAAACCCGACCGGGCCGATCTCCTGGACCGGTGCCTTGCCGCCTATGTTGAGGCGGGAACCCTCGACCTGAGCCTGGACCAGTTGGCCGAGCGCGTGGGAATCAGCAAGCGCATGCTGATTCACTACTTCGGCGGCCGCGAGCACCTGGAAGAGCGCGCCGTCGCGCGCCTGGAGGAGAGATTGCGGGCGCAGTTTGCCCCCGAAACTTTCCCCCCGGGAATCTCTGCGGAGGCAGTGATGGCGGCGCTTTGGGAGCGAACTACCGCTCCCGAAGCCAAGGGCATCTTGTTGCTGGTGATGGATATCTCGCGGCGCGCGTGGAACGGCTCGCGGAGGGCGAGAGCCTTCTATGCCGGGCAACAGCGACTCTGGGTGCAGTTGCTCATGAAGTTTCTGCCCGATCGATCGACGGTGGAAGAAGTCCTGCAATTATTCCAGGGCGCGGTGCTTGCGTACCTGATCACCGGCGACCCGGGGCCCGGCAAACGGTCGTTGATGCGCATCTTCCGGCGCAAGCCGAAACGCGGGAAGGCAACACCCAGGGCCAGGCAGAGTTGAGCGATCCTGGCAGTCGACTGCCCGGATGCGCGGGCCGAGGTTTTGCGCTCAGCCAGCACGATCGCGCTGAACATCCTGAGATCAGGGTGAACGGAGAGGGGCGCTTCCGGACTACAGCACCATGGTTTTTCTCGAGGGCGCATGTTCTGCCAGCAAACGCAAAACTTGCAGGGCGGCATTCATCGAGTCCAATTCAGGAGCCCGGCCCGCGAGGTTGGGCAACTCGGAAAGTTCAGCAATGCGCGCCGCAATGGCGGTTGCCGCAGTTTCAATCCGGCTGGAGAGCCGGCTCAAATCGCTCTCCATCACCGCGAGCTGGTAGGCCTCTGCCCAAGGCTGGTGCTGCAAAGGTTCAGACGCCATCGGTTCGTTCATGAACCACCTCTACGAGCCACGGCAGTCGCACGCCGCTGACATTAAAGGCGGAGCATAGCACGAAGGTACAGGCCAGGGAATCAGGTCCTTTGCGCAGGACCCTGAGTGCGCCGGTACGATCCACGATCGTTGCCGGCAGGAACAATCGTGGTTTCGGAGGCCAATCTTCACCGGCGGAATTTTCGCCGGGGGGCGGGCGCTCGCCGAATTAACTATCTGTTTAGATAGTTTATTAACCGTACGGTTAGTTCGCAATGCGCGCGGCTTCGCCGCCGGGGCCGTCGTGAGGCCGTCGGCTGTTATGCATGTGATTGAGGAGTAAGGAACAACTTGCCGGGCGTTGGCTTGTGCATAACGTTCGCCGCTTCTGGCAGGGCGATTGCTTGGAGCTAGTGCGTGAGAAACACGTTGGTCCGGCCGCGTCGGAATCAACGGCAGGAGGAGAGTATGAAGCTCGCCAGAGGAATGATGATGAAGGCCGCGTTGCTGGCAACGCTGGCACTCCCAACGCTGACGATCCCGGCTTTCGGCCAACAGGAGGTTGACCCGACCTGGTACAACCCGTGGCCCAACGCGAATAAGACCGCGGTGCAGCAGCCGCAGGCGAAGCCAACTCCGCATAAGAACGACAAGAGCAGCCCCAAGGTGAAAGCTGAAGCCGGAGCGCAGCCCAAGAAGTTGAAACAGGCGCATGCGCAGGAACCGGCCCATACTGCGGAGGCGCAACCGCCGCAGGCCGCCAATTAGCAGCCTCGGTTCGTTTCTCTTCAGCTGAGTGCTCTACGCGCCGGCTGCGGCAGTTGCGCAAAATCGCACCGTCGAAGCATCCGTTCGAAGTGCGAACGTCATTACGGGTGCCGGTGCAGAACGTGGGTCGCGATATCGGGCCAAAACTCCCGAAACACATTGGTGAGGGCGTCGCGACCCATGGCCCAGCCATATTTCACGGCGAGCGCTCCGGCGGTGCGATCGCTGGAGGGATAGTAGGTGGTCGAGATCCCCTGAGCCATGGCCCGGCCAAACACCTCGGAAGCATTGAAGGTGTTGTGCCCGTGGTAGTCGGGCGTGATCAAAATTCGTGAAGCGGCATAGATCCCGCGCTTCCAGAAGCCGCCTTCGCCCATCGCGTAATAGCGCACATCCTGGTGGAGCAGGGTGGGCAGGGCGAAGATGACAAGGTAGTTGCCGGTCGTCTTGTCGACGAAGCCGCGCCAATAATATTCACCATAGCCTTCAATGCCATGGCCCAGCGCCGGGTGGGCGTTGGTCGCCTCCGCGAGCCCAGACGTAATCCCAACAAAGATGAACGAGGAGTAGTCGAAGCTGTTCTGGGTGGCGATCATAAAAGCCTGCTTGGCAGTGGGCGGTGGCGGGATGGTGCCCGCGCTCACGGCGCGGAAGTTCGGCATCACCCCAAGGATCCGTTTGGGTTGCTGGCGGGAAACAGGAATGGTGGCCGGCGCGCCCTCTCCGCTCGGGGCGTTCGGCAGGCTCCCGTCTCCAGCTGGCGTTTCTTGCGCGGCGGTGGGTGCAGAGGGAGCCTTGCTAACTGACTGAGCGGGTGTTGTGGACGGGGAAGCGGTTGTGCCGGCGTCGCTTTGTTGGCCGAACGCACCAATGCTCGACAGAACAAGTACGAACCCGAGGATTATGGGCAAGAAGAAATCCTACCTTCAACCAGAGTTTGGCGGATGCCAGATTCTAGCCATGGACTTGAAGCGCGTCTATGGCAGTCTGTATCCAGATGATGTCGAAGGTAACTTCGGGTTAGGCGCGAGTTTCTGCATGCCGCAATGTAAAGATAGATAAATGGGCGCGGTCTACTGCGGTGGTCTGATTGCAATGGATTGGGTTCGGCTCAGGCAGCCACTGCGAGTTCCCGCGCTACCAGCGCCAGACGCTGGTAGGAAGCAAGCCGGTCGGCATGTTCGTAAGTGTCGGTGACCGCGATGACCTCGTCCGCGCCGGTCTGGCCGATCAGTTTCTCCAAGCCGGCGCGGACCGTCTCATGCGAGCCGACGATTGCCGCACGCAAACGGCTGTTGACGGCCGCTCGTTCCATTTCGTTCCATAGCGAGTCCATGGAGTCGACCGGAGGCAACACTTGCACCGGCTGATTGCGAATCAAGCGGAGAAAGCGCTGTTGCGAGGTGGTGAACAGATGCTGAGCCGCGGCGTCCGAGTCGGCGGCGATCACCGGCACGGCCACCATCAGGTATGGGCTCGGAAGGGCCGCGCTCGGCTGGAAACGCTCGCGGTAGAGCCGCACCGCGGTGGGCAGATACTCCGGCGCGAAATGCGCCGCGAAAGCAAAGGGCAGTCCCAGGGCCGCCGCCAGTTGCGCGCTGAAGTCGCTCGAGCCCAGCAGAGTGATGGGCACGTTGCTTCCTTGCCCGGGAATCGCCTTTACTGCGTGGTCAGGCCGCTCCGGTCCGAGGTAAGTGCGCAGTTCCTCCAGCAGCGCGGGGAAATCGTCGCCCGTCTGGTGATTCTCGCGCCGGAGCGCGCGCATGGTGAAGAAGTCACCGCCGGGGGCGCGTCCCAGTCCGAGGTCGATGCGTCCCGGATACAGCGCCTCCAGCGTGCCAAACTGCTCGGCCACCACCAGCGGTGCATGATTGGGCAGCATGATGCCTCCGCTGCCCACGCGAATCGTGCTGGTCGCGCCGGCAATGTGCCCGATCAGCACCGAGGTAGCCGCGCAGGCCAGTCCGGCGATGGCATGATGCTCGGCCAGCCAGTAGCGCTTGTAGCCCCAAGCTTCGACGTGCTGCGCCAGATCCACCGAGCGTGCGATCGCACTGCCCACGGATTCTGCTGGCCGCATGCTCACCAGGTCCAAAACCGAAACCGATAGCCCATTGGTCATCGAGTGATTAGATACTGCCGGGCAGCGAAACGGTGCGGAGCCGGGCAAGTGGGGTGTTTCGTGTGCGAGCGGTAGAGACGCGGCCGCGCCTGAGACGGGGCAAGCCCCGTCTCTACCCCCGGTTGAGTTGGCTACGCAGTACTACTTTTCCGGGCTGGTCGGAGCCGCGCCAGTTCCGGACGCCGCGTCCAGCGCCAGGTTCAGTTCCAGCACATTCACCCGGGGCTCGCCCAGCAGTCCCAGGTCGCGCCCGCGAGTGTTCTGGTTGACCAGTTCCCGCACCGCAGTTTCCGACAGCCCGCGCTCATGCGCCACCCGCGGCACCTGGAATTCCGCCGCCGCCGGCGTGATGTCGGGATCCAAGCCGGACGCCGAGGTAGTCAGCAGATCGACCGGCACGGGTTCATTCGGGTTCTCATTCTGCAGGGTGGCTGCGTCGTTTTTCACCCGATCGATCAGCTTCTGGTTGGTTGGCGCCAGGTTCGTTCCACCGGAATTGGCTGCGTCGTAACCGTTGCCCGCGACCGAGGGCCGGGAATGGAAATACTTCGCGCCGGTGAAAGCCTGACCAATAATGCGCGATCCGATCATTGCGCCATTTCGGGAGATCAGTTGCCCGTTGGCCTTGTCATGAAACAGCACTTGCGCCAGGCCAGTGACCACCAACGGGTAGATGATCCCGAGCAGAATGGTGGTGGCAAGGGTCATCCAGATCGCAGTCAGCAGTTGCTTCTTCATGGTAAACTCCTCAAGCCCAGCGCGCGGCCGTGATCAGCACGTCAATCAGCTTGATTCCGATAAACGGCGCAATCAGGCCGCCTACGCCGTAAATCAGCAGGTTGCGCCGCAACAGCGCCTCGGCGCTCATGGCCTGGTACTTCACGCCCTTCAGCGCCAGCGGAATCAAGGCAACGATGATGAGCGCATTAAAGATGACCGCCGAGAGCACCGCCGACTGCGGCGTCTTCAGGTGCATGATGTTGAGCGTGTTCAGGACCGGGAAGGTCGCGGCAAACATCGCCGGAATGATGGCGAAGTATTTCGCCACATCGTTGGCGATGGAGAAGGTGGTGAGCGCGCCGCGGGTCATCAGCAACTGCTTGCCGATTTCGACGACTTCAATCAGCTTGGTGGGATTCGAGTCCAGATCCACCATGTTGCCCGCCTCTTTTGCCGCCTGCGTGCCGGTATTCATGGCTACGCCGACGTCAGCTTGCGCCAGCGCGGGGGCGTCGTTGGTGCCGTCGCCGGTCATGGCGACCAGTTTGCCGCCGGCCTGCTCGCTGCGGATCAGTTTCAGCTTTTCTTCCGGCGTGGCTTCCGCGAGGAAGTCGTCGACGCCGGCCTCACGCGCAATTGCAGCCGCCGTCAGCGGGTTGTCGCCGGTGATCATCACCGTGCGAATACCCATCGAGCGCAGCTGCGCGAAGCGGTCGCGAATGCCGCCCTTCACCACGTCCTTGAGGTGAATGACGCCCATGGCGCGCTGATTTTCCGCGACCACCAGCGGGGTTCCGCCCGAGGACGCAATGCGATCCACGGTCGCGCGCACTTCCGGCGGCATCACGCCGCGGTTCTGTTCGAGGTAGCGGGCGATCGCGTCGGCCGCTCCCTTGCGGATGTGCCGTCCGTCGAGATTGACTCCCGACATCCGGGTTTGGGCAGTGAAGGGGATGAACTCGGCTTCGTGGCTCGCCAGTTCGCGTCCCCGCAGCCGATATTTTTCTTTCGCCAGAACAACAATGGAGCGGCCCTCGGGCGTTTCATCGGCGAGGGAAGAAAGCTGTGCCGCATCGGCCATCTGGGCTTCTGTGATGCCGGGCGACGGCAGGAACTCGGTCGCCTGCCGATTGCCAAAGGTGATGGTGCCGGTCTTGTCGAGCAGCAACGTGTTCACGTCGCCCGCCGCCTCAACCGCACGTCCCGACATGGCCAGCACGTTGTGCTGCACCAATCGATCCATGCCGGCGATGCCGATCGCCGAGAGCAGCCCGCCAATCGTGGTCGGAATCAGGCAGACCAGCAGCGAAACCAGCACAAACACGGTTTGCGGCGACCCGGAGTAAATCGCGAAGGGCTGGAGCGTGACCACCGCCAACAGGAAAATAATGGTCAGCCCCGCCAGCAGGATGTTGAGCGCGATCTCATTGGGCGTCTTCTGCCGCGAAGCGCCTTCCACCAGCGCGATCATGCGATCGAGAAACGTTTCGCCCGGATTGGACGTGATCTTAACCGTGATGTGATCGCTCAACACGCGCGTGCCGCCGGTCACGGCCGAGCGGTCGCCGCCGGCTTCGCGGATGACGGGGGCCGATTCGCCGGTGATGGCCGATTCATCCACCGACGCCACGCCTTCGGTGATTTCGCCATCGCCGGGGATCAGTTCTCCGGCTGAAACCGAGACCAGGTCGCCGGCTCGGAGCTTCGCGCTCGCCACCTGTTCGATGGTGCCGTCGGCCTTCATCCGGTTGGCGATGGTTTCCGACTTGGCGCGGCGCAGCGTTTCGGCCTGCGCCTTGCCGCGGCCCTCGGCCATGGCTTCGGCGAAGTTCGCGAACAGCACTGTGAACCACAGCCAGAGGGTGATTTGCAGATTGAAGCGAAACGCCGCGTGCGGATGCAGGATCAGCAGGATGGTGGTGACCACGCTGCCGATCTCCACCACGAACATGACGGGGTTTCCCATCATCTTGCGCGGATTGAGCTTGAGTACCGAGTCCCAGGCTGCACTGCGAACCAGCTTGGCGTCCCAAAGAGATTTGCGATGTGGATTGCGGCTCGACATAGATTCCTCAGAAGGTCTTGCCCGCATACAGGAGCAGGTGCTCCAGGATCGGGCCCAGGCTAAGCGCGGGGAAGAAGGTCAGCGCACCCAAAATCAAGATCACGCTGATCAGCAGAACCGAGAACAGCGGAGTGGTGACCGGGAACGTTCCCAGCGACGGCGGCACGTACTTCTTGCCCGCCAGGTTTCCGGCGATGGCCAGCATCGGGACGATCATGAAGAAGCGCCCGATCAGCATGGTGAAGCCAATGGCGACGTCGTACCAAGCATTGGTGGCAGCCAGGCCGCCAAACGCCGAGCCGTTGTTCCCGGCCGCTGATGTGAAGGCGTATAGAATCTGGCTCAGTCCATGCGGGCCTGGGTTGGTGATGGCACCCGTGCCGAAATCCTTCACCGCCGAGATGCCGGTCAGCGACAGGATGATCAGCGGAAAGACCAGTGACACCAGCATCGCCATCTTCACGTCGTAGGCTTCGATCTTCTTGCCCAGGTACTCCGGCGTTCGCCCCACCATCAGCCCGGCGATGAACACCGCCAGCACGACGTAAATCAGCACGCCGTACAAGCCCGCGCCGACGCCGCCGAAGATGACTTCGCTGAGCATGATGTTGACCAGCGGAACCATGCCGCCCAGCGGCGTAAACGAATCGTGCCAGCCGTTGATGGCGCCGCAGCTGGCATCGGTAGTCACGGTGGCAAACAGGGCGGAGTCGGCAATGCCGAAGCGCACTTCCTTGCCCTCCATGTTGCCGCCGGCCTGGGAGGCAGTTACGCGCTGGTTGACGCTTGCCGGGTACAGCGGATTGCCGCGTGCCTCCGCCCAATAGGCGGTGGTCGCGCCTACCAGGAAGAGCGCGGCCATTGCGCCCCACACCGCCCAGCCGTGCGCTGCCGACTTCGTCATGCGCCCCAGCGTGTAGGTGAGGCCTGCTGACACGGCAAAGATTGAAAACATTTCGATCAGGTTGGAGAACGGAGTCGGATTCTCGAATGGATGCGCGCTGTTGGCGTTGAAGAAACCGCCGCCGTTCGTGCCCCACTCCTTGATAATTTCCTGCGATGCCACCGGGCCTTGTGCGATCGTCTGGGTGGTCACCGGGTCCATAACCGGCTTGCCGTCCGGGCCTTGCGTCGGCTTGCCGTCTGCGCCCAGATGCGGCACCTGCTGCGGCTCCACCAGCTTCACGGAATCGTAGGCTTTGAGGTTCTGCACCACGCCCTGTGAGACCAGCAGGAGCGCTCCCACGAGGCTGAAGGGCAGAAGCAGCCACAACGATGCCCGCACCATGTCGACCCAGAAGTTGCCCAGGGTCTGCATCTGGCGGCGCGCGATGCCGCGGATGAATGCGATGGCGAGCGCGATGCCCGTGGCTGCCGAAACAAAGTTGTGGTAGGCGAGCCCGGCCATCTGCGTGAAATAGCTCATGGTCGTCTCGCCCGCATAGACCTGCCAGTTCGTATTCGTGGTGAACGAGGCGGCCGTGTTGAATGCCAGGTGCGCCGGGTTCACTGCGCCGAACTTCTGCGGGTTCCAGGGCAGGAAGCCCTGCACCCGCTGAATGATGTAGAGCAGCAGCATCGAGGCCAGGCTGAACAGCAGCATCGACGCGGCATACTCGGTCCAGCGCATCTCCTGGTCTTCCTCGACGCCTGTCACTCGATACACCAGGCGTTCGATAGGCCGCAGCGCCGGGTCCAGGAAAGTTCGCTCGCGGTTGAACACCCGGGCCATGTAGACGCCCATGGGCTTGGTGACGGCGAAGATCAACGCCAGAAAAACTATGATCTGAAGCCAACCGTTGATGGTCATGTCAGAACTTCTCCGGGCGCAGGAGCGCGTAGAACAAATAGACCGTGGTCAGCGCGCTCACGATAAGCATGATGAGTGATTGAGTGTCCATCGGAGCCTCCTACTTCATGTGTTCACAGAAGTGAACATAGGCGATCGATGCTGCGAAGAACGCGATCGTAATAACGACGTAGATCAAGTCCTGCATGGTCCTCTCCTAAACTTGCGCGATTGGATCCGCCTCACCAGGATCCTTCCTTTTGCCCCCACCACCAGACCAGGCCGAGGGTGGCCGTGTTCTGTTGGTTCGTGAGCACTCCCTGTACGTCGGTGAGGAACGAGGGTTGGTTCGAAAAGTCACGGCGCCACTCGTAGCGCATCAGGAACCCGTCGGCCAGCTTGTAATCGAAGGTGACAGTGTTCTCTTTCAATGCCTGGGTCAGGCCGCTGAACAGGCCGCCGCGATCAGATAGGTACTCGGCTCGCGTCGCGACGGCGATTTTGGGCGTTAACTGATAGGCGAGATAGGCGGCGCCGCCATCCACGTGGGATGGAGCCGACGACTGGCCTGGCGCCGCATTCCGCCACAAACGTTGAATGAAGTAATCGCCCTCGAGCGCTACCGTGAGCTTCGAGGTTGCCTGCCAAGTCGCGTAACTGTCGAAGATATGCGTCCGCCCGTCGGGTGCGGGACGGATGGCTTGAAAACTGAGATCCGGCTGGACTGGGATCGGACTGGTCGGCGGCACCGCGACACGGTCCGGGTGCTCCTGCCCGAAGTAGTAGTTCATCGTCCAGGTGACGTGCCGTTGCGGCCTGGCGGTGAAGCCGAACAACTGATCTTTGAAGCCATTGGTCGCTTCCACCTGGTTGGTGCCATTCACCAGCCAGTAGTTCACGCTGAAGCGGCCGGTCACCGGGATGCTGGCCCGCAATCCCATGTGGTAGAACGGCAGAAAATTGAACCAGTAGGCGCGCGAATAATTGAACTGATCCTTGGTGTAGTTGCCTTCGAGGCCGAGCGAGCTGCCCCACTTGCCGAAGTCAAGGTTCACGCCCTTGCCGATGGGCAGCACGTAGGTGCCGTAGGCCTGAAAAATGTTGCGGTAGATCTGCGGCCGGGGTTCGTTCGCGGGATTGCCTTGCAAGGTGTCGGTCGCTTGCCCGAACTGCAGGTCCACGCGCGCTCCCCAGCGCCGGCCCGCGCTGAGATCCGGCGCATGCTCGAGAATCACGCTGGCCTGATTCAAGCTGAATTCATTGCTCAGCACATCGTAGGCGCGCAGCAGGTTGACCCGTCCCACCGGCTGATTGAAGTTGTAGGCGTAGTAAGTGTCCAGATTGAGATTCAGCGTGGTGTCGCGCAGAAAGTCCAGGGTCTTTCGGTCGTCCGGCTGCACCAGGCTCTGCGCGGCCAGCTTCGGCGGATCTTCGACGGTCCCGGCGGATTGGGCGGGAGCGGTAGAAGCCGCCGGTTGCAGTTGCTTGACCATCGCTTTCAGCTCCGAAACCTCAGCTTCGAGCTTGTCGATTCGTTCCTGCATGGACTGCATATTCTGCGCGCCGGCAGGCGACTGCGATGCTTCGGGCGTTTGCGCACGCAGCGACACCGTGCCTGTTGCAATGAGAATCAGCGCTACCCATCTGCTTGGGCTCCCCCGCTTGCCAGGCCGAACGCCTGCTTTCTCCACGGAGCGCAAGGGGCCCAGCTGTGCGCGCCAGGCGCGCCGGTGCCGCTTCGGAGAACTCGAGCGAACGCTCATGCCCTTCGTGTCCATACACAAGGCAACCAGAAACCGCAGAAAGAAACCCACCCCGGCTGCACAAAGCGCCAAAACGATATATGCCGCGTAATGCATGATCCCCTTCCTGCTGGGAAGCGAGCCCGCTCGTCCTCCCGATTAGAACTTGACCAGTAGCGCGAAGTTCAGCCGGCTCTCGGTTTTCGCCAGATCGGGATACCAGGTGTTCGCGGGCGAACCGTTGCAGGTGCTGAACCCCGCCAGGCATACCAATCCGGCCGGGTTGCCATTGTTGCCGCCGGGAGGCGTCACCCCGCCGTGCCCGGTGAAGTACGGCACATTCGCCGCGCGGTAGTTGTACTCCCAGCGGAAGGTGATGTACTGGCTGGGCATGTAATCGAAGGTGGCCGACGCATCCCACGCCTTGTAGGGATCGCCGGGATTCTCGGTGAAGTAAGGCGAGCCGGTCGCGGCGGTTGCGCCGTTGATGGGCGGCAGCAGCACCAGGTAGCGTCCCGGGTTATTAATCTTGCCTCCGCCCAGCGTGAAGCCGTACAAGTCTTTGTGAAACCACCAGCGGTTGTAGGCCATGAACCCGAGGAAGCTCTGCTTGGGATCTTTGCCGTTGCCGGTGCAGCTCACGCCCCCGCCGGTCTCGCAGCCGGCATCGCCGGTGACGGTGAACGCCATCTTGTCCATGAACCGTTCCGGCCGGTCGTAGTACTTCACCTGGATGCTGTCGTCGGTGTGGTAGCGCGTGCGATTAGGAGCGCCAAGTGCGTCGGCGCCCGCACCGTAGTTATTGAGCACGATTGAAATGTTTCCGTTCGGGCGGTACAGGATCTGTCCGCCAAAGCCAGGCCGATGATTGAAGCGGCCATACGACTGCCAGCCGTTGATAAACCACGGCTCGATTTTTAATTTCTCCGTCGGGAAGAGTTGCAGCCGCACCCCATTGAAGAACCAGGGTGTGTTCGAAGACACATACGATGGCTGATACGCCCAATTGTCGAAGTTGTAGTAGCTGAACAACCCGATATACGACATGAAAATGCCGGCATCCACGTTGACGCCGTGCATGGCATTGAAGTGATAGCCGCCGTATGCCTCCGAGATGTAGCGGTACGCGTTGTCAAGATTCCACTGGCCGCGCGCCGGGCTGGCATCATTGCGCGGCGTGGTCTGCGAGTACATGCCGAACTGCGTCATCAAGCGCGCGCGCACGTTGTCGTAGTGAAAGTCTCCTCCCACCCCGAGTTGGGTCAGTTGGACCTCGTTCGTGCGGAACACCTCGCTCGATCCGCTGATCGTGTCGTCTTGCGGGTGATGGTTCTGCAGGATGTAGTCGGCGTCAGCCCGAATCTCGGGCGTAAAGAATTTGCTGTCGAACGCCGGCTCCTTAGTTCTTGGATTGCCGGTCATCCACGTCCAGTCGGCGAAGGCAAACGGCTCGGCCTTGGCGGGGTTGGGTGGGGCCGAAGGCGGGGTTGCTTCCTGGTGCTCGGCGAGCGTCATGGCCGGGGCCACACTCGACGATGCGCCCTTGTCCGACGCTGCCGAAGGCCCGCCGCCTGCCGGCGCCGCACTGGAAGCTTGGGTACGCTGCTTTTCCAGTGCATCGATGCGCGCTTCGAGCGCGCGCACCGCCTGCCGCAGTTGGGTCAATTCATCGTCGCCGGTTGCCTGCTGTGCGCGCAGCACGGTCGGCGAAATCAACCCGGCCAGGCACAGCGCGACGCGCGCTAGCGCAAGACCGCGGCGCGCCGCCGGTCCTTTTCCGCACACCCGACCACTAACCGCTTTCCAACGAGAATGAATTTTCATAGTGAAGGTCAGTTCGCGTGCGCGTGAGCGCGGTTGAGTAACCACGGAAGCCGGCGCGAACTTCGCCGGCGATTGATGATCACACCCTCAGGAATGTTGGAGGCAATGGCAGACATAAATCAGCGGCACAGAATTGCATTCCATGCCACCGATGATTGGATCATTCAGCCGCTAAAGACCGGCTAAGAGCAAAATAAAAAGTTCGTAAAGACTGGTTAGTCGCCGGGTTCGAAGCGGTAGCCCACCCAGCGTTCGGTCAATAGATACTGCGGGTTGGCCGGATCTTCCTCGATCTTCTTCCGCAGCTGTCCCATGAAGACACGCAGGTACTCGGGCTGTTCGGTGCTGTTTGAACCCCAGATCGCGGCAAGGAGGGTCCGGTGAGGAATCACGCGATGGGGATGAGATGCCAGATACAAGAGAAGATCGAACTCTTTCGGCGTCAGTTTCAGTTCTTTCCCTGCGACAAATACCGCGCGCCTGGCAAGATCAATGCGAAACGCGCCAATCTCGACGGCTTCCTGCGTTTCCAGGTCAGGCTTCGGCCTTCGCCGCAGGTGGGCGCGCACCCGCGCCAGCAGCTCGTTCATGCCGAACGGCTTGGTAACGTAGTCGTCCGCCCCCGCATCCAGCGCCTCTACCTTCTGGTGTTCCTTGTCGCGCACCGACAGAACAATAATCGGGACTTCCGATACCGTGCGCACTTCGCGGCACAGCTGAACGCCGTCAACATTGGGCATCGAGAGGTCGGTGATGATCAGGTTGGGCGCCCAATCTTTCATGATTTCGAGCGCCATCTCGCCGCTATTCGCCACCCGAATGTCGTAGCCGTGCGCCGAAAGGCTGGTGCGCAGCACGCGCGTGATCTGCGACTCATCGTCCACCACCAGGATGTGCGGATGCTCGGCCATCAGCGCGCTTCCTGGGTCACGATGTGCACGTCAACCGCGGGCGAGTCCCGCAAAAACCGGTGAATCGCTGACAAGTAGAGATAGCGCTGCCAGCCGGTGCGCGCGGAGCGGCCGAAGATCACCTGCGTGATGTGGTGCTCGCGCACAAACTCAGACACGCCTTCGGCAACGCTTCGGCCCGTCGACCGGACAACTTTGGCTCCCAGGTTCTCGGCGAACCGGACATTCTCGGCCAAGGTGCGCTGATCCTCCGGGCTGCTGTCCCGCCCCACGTCGATGTAGAACACGTAAAACTCGCCGCCCATCGCCTGGGCCATGCGGGAACCGCGCGCGATCAGGTACTGCGCCGCCGGATTCGAACTGATGCACACGCCAATCCGCTCGCGCACGGTGTGCGCGGGCTGGGTGTCGTCTTTTTGCAGAAACGCATCCAGGCTGCGATCGACCACGTGGGTGACCTGCCGCAGCGCAAGTTCGCGCAGCGCAATCAGGTTTCCCGGCCGGAAGAAGTGCGCCAGCGCTCGTTGCGCCCGATCCACGGGATAAATATCGCCGCGGGACATGCGCTTCTGCAGCGCTTGCGGGGTCAGGTCGGCCATCACGATTTCATCGACCCGCTGCATCACCCAGTCAGGAACCGTCTCGCGCACCTGCACGCCGGTAATCTGCAGGACTGTCGGCCCGACGCTTTCCACGTGCTGCACGTTCATGGTGGAAAGCACGTCAATCCTGGCGTCGAGCAATTCGATGACGTCTTCATAGCGCTTGGCATGCTTGCTGCCCTCGATGTTGGTGTGAGCCAATTCATCGACCAGCACCACCGCCGGCTTGCGGGCCAGGATGGCATCGACGTCCATCTCATCAAACAGCGTGCCCTTGTACTCCAGCTTGCGGGGCGGGACGCGCTCCAGTTTGGCCGCAAGCTCCGCGGTAGCCTTGCGCCCATGCGTCTCCACTACGCCAATCACCACATCTTCGCCGCGGCTGGCGCGCCGGATGGCCTCGCTCAGCATGTTGTAGGTCTTGCCGACGCCGGGAGCGTAGCCGAGAAACAATTTGAAGATTCCCTGCGCTTTGGCCGGTGATACTTCGTCCAGCCACTCTTCCGGAGTCTTGGTCATGGCGCCTTATTCTCGTTCGCCGCCTCTCGATTTGTCACGCCCATCGTACAATGCCTGCGTGCCGCCACGATCCGGGACGCAAGCTACGCGCTACATCGTATCGCTGGGAGCCATTGCTCTCATCACGCTGCTGGCCTACCGCCTGCGCGTCAATCCCACCACCGTAGCCTTGATGTTCCTGGTCGAAGTGCTCCTGGCGTCCGCTTACTGGGGACTGCGCTATGCCATTGTCCTGGCGGTCATCGCCACCGCCGCTTTCAATTTCTTCTTCCTGCCTCCGATTGGTACATTTACCATAGCCGATCCACAAAACTGGGTCGCGCTCCTGGCCTTCCTGGTGACTGCCTTGGTGGCCAGCAACCTCGCCGAGCGGGCCCGCCGCGAAGCGGAACGCGCCAAACAGCGACGCCGGGAAGTCGATCGCCTGTATGCCCTCAGCCAGCGCTTGCTGGCCTCGGACAACGTTCTGGAACTCTTGAACGCCCTCCCGAAGTACCTGCAGGAATGCTTCTCGGTGGACGGCGTGGCCGTCATGGTCGCGGATCAGAACACGGTGTACCGCTCCTCCCCCGATGTGCCCATCGATGACAACCTGCTGCGTTCGACGGTTCTGCGCGGGGAACCGAACAGCCAGGCGGGCGCCTCCTACGTACCGCTACGGCTCGGGGTTCGGACCGTGGGTGCGCTGGGGGTGCGCGCGGAGGACCTGTCGCGCGAGACGCTCGATGCCATTGGCAGCCTGATGGGACTCGCCATCGAGCGCGCGCGGGCTCTCGAGGCTTTGAGCAAGCACCGCGCCATGCAGGAGAACGAACGCCTGCGCTCGGCTCTGCTCGACTCCGTTACCCACGAGTTCCGCACGCCGCTCACCAGCATCAAGGCCAGTGTGACCAGCCTGCTCGCGCCCGAGTCCCTCGATGACAAACAGCGCCGGGAACTGCTGACCGTCATCGACGAAGAAACCGATCGCCTCAACCGGCTGGTGGGCGAGGCCGCCGAGATGGGCGAGCTCGACTCCGGCGCATTCAAGCTGGATTTGCAGGAAGACACCATCGACGACGCGCTGCGCCCGGCCCTGCAGGACGCGCATTGCTCCCTCGACGGACATCCCGTCGAGGTCGCCATCCCCGGAGATCTGCCGCGAGTCCGCATGGACACCAATCGCATCCGCGAGGTTTTCATGCATCTGCTGGAAAATGCCGGCAAGTACTCCGGCCCGGGAGCGCCGATCAAAATCACGGCCGAGGCCGAGGGCGACAAGATCGTAGTGAGCGTGGCTGACCGCGGCCCGGGAATCGATTCCTTCGAGCAGGCGCTGATCTTTGACAAGTTTTATCGTGGCCGGCACCAGCGCTATGCCGCGCCCGGCACGGGCATGGGACTGGCCATCTGCAAGGTGATTGTCGAGGCGCACGGCGGCGCGATTGGCGTGGTCAGCCAGCTGGGCAGCGGTTCGGTCTTCTCGTTCAGCTTGCCGACTCAAAACGGGCCGCGGCGCCCAATCGCCTAGTGGGACGGTGGGCGGCGAGATTTTATTGCGTTCGTCGCACCCGGCAACTTCATCCAAAACCATATCGGTATACGACAGAAACATGCCCACAGGCCGTTCATCCTTCCACCATCCGGAGATCAACCTTGAAAACTGCGAGAAGTCTCTTGGTGTCCTCGTCGTTGGCAGCGATCATCGGCCTCGCCGTTCCGTTGATCGTGTGCGCACAGAGTTCGTCGTTTCATCACGCCCCCGCCTCCGCCAAACAAATGAAAAATCCTTACGCCGGTCAAGCGAGCGCGGTTCGCGCCGGCCGGGCGCTCTTTGAGCAGAAGTGCGCCGCCTGCCATGGACCCTCCGGTGCCGGCACCGGCAATGTGCCGGCGTTAACCGAAGGTCCGGTCAAGACCGCGGCTCCGGGCGAAGTGTTCTGGTTCATCACCAAGGGTGATGTCACCAACGGCATGCCGGCGTGGGCCAGTCTCCCCGAGTCCCAGCGCTGGCAGTTGGTGAGTTTCGTGAAGTCGTTGAGCCGCGGCGACACCGCGCCTTCCAAGGGTAAGACCGCCGCCGATGATCCTTCGGCCTCGGATGCCGCCGCCCTCGCCAGCAAAATCAACGCCCCGCCGCCCGCCGCGCCGTTCACCGACTTTCGCGTCGAAGCGCCTGGCCGCACGCACCAGATCACAGTGAAAGATCTGCCTGCGCCCTTCGCCACCAAGTCCGCGGCTAATGGCCCAAAAATGGTCCCGCGTCCAGCGGATGCCTGGCCCAAAGCGCTGGCCGGCTTCACAGTGAACTTGTTTGCCGATGGTTTTGAGGAGCCCCGCCTGGTCCGCACTGCGCCCAACGGCGACCTGTTCCTCGCCGAGACTGGCGCGGGACAGATTCGCGTTTTCCGGGGACTCACCAGCGATGCCAAGCCGCAGCAGACTTCGGTTTTCGCCACCGGATTGAAGCGTCCTTACGGCATTGCGTTCTATCCCCCGGGCGACAACCCGGAGTATGTGTACGTGGGGAACACCGACGCGGTCGTGCGCTTCCCGTATCACAGCGGCGACCTGAAAGCTTCCGGGCCGGCCCAGCACATCGTCGATCTGCCCAACGGCAGTGGCCACTGGACCCGTGACATTCAGTTCACTCCGGACGGGAAAAAGATGTTCGTCGCCGTCGGCTCCGCATCGAACGTCGACGATCCCGACACCACCCCCGAGGAAAAGAATCGCGCCGACATTTTGGAATTCAACCCCGACGGCACCCGCATGAGCGTTTACGCTTATGGAATCCGCAACGCCGGCGGCGGTTTGCTAATGGACCCGAAGACCGGCGAGTTGTGGTGCTCGGTGAACGAGCGCGATGGCTTGGGTGACAACCTGGTTCCCGACTACATCACCCACGTTCAACCCGGCGGTTTTTATGGATGGCCCTGGTGGTATATGGGTGGACATCAGGACCCGCGTCACAAGGGCGCCCATCCCGAACTCAAAGACAAAGTGATCACGCCCGACGTTCTGCTGCAGGCTCACCATGCCTCGCTCGAGATGACGTTGTACGATGGCAAGCAGTTTCCCGCCGAGTATCAGGGCGATATCTTCGCCGCCCAGCATGGCTCCTGGAATCGGGCCGTCCGCACTGGCTACGAGGTCATTCGCGTTCCCCGCCACCAGACCGGCCACGCCAATGGCGACTACGAAGACTTCCTCACCGGCTTTGTCTTGCCCGACGGCAACGTGTGGGGACGCCCGGTTGGAGTCACCGTCGCGCCAGACGGAGCGCTCATCGTGACTGACGACGGATCGAACTCCATTTGGCGTGTGAGCTACACAAAATAAACCGGAGGTAGGGGCCGGCGCCTCACCGGTCCGCCCGGGCGAGGCCCGGCACCCGCCCGGGCGCCCGTGCATTGCCTTTTCCCGCACTTTCCTCAATCATGCTTGCGGTCATCGATTCGAGTCTGTCCTGGCCTGATTCCACACAGGCTGGAACCCGTGGAGGAAAACGTGCGCAGGCAAGCCATCCTGGTATTCGTCACGGTTGCCGCATGCGCGGCGCTGCTGGCCGCATCCACCAAGCTGGTCATGAGCTGGAAAAACCCGGGCTACACTGCCCCGAATTTCCACCGCATGCTGGTGCTGGGCATGAGCGACAAAACCGAGATCCGCGCCGACTTCGAGGATGCTCTCTCCTCCAGGATTGCACGCCCCGGCATCGAAACCATTCCCGGCAATCAAATCCTGCTGCGCCCCGAAGGGGCTACCGTGAATCTCGACTACATCAAGTCCCAGGTGCGCTCCAACCAGATCGACTGCGTCATCGTTTCCCGGCTGGTGAAGGTCGATAAAAATATCAAGTACGTTCCCGGTCAGACCTACTACCTCCCCTACCCGTACTACGGAAGTTTCTATGGCTATTACGGAGCCATCTACCAGCAGGTCTATACGCCGGGCTACCTGCGCGAGGAAAAGAAAGTTCGCATCGAGACCAACCTGTACTCCACCAGCGGCCCACAAGGCGAACTGGTATGGACCGCCATCAGCGACACCTTCGACCCCGCGTCCGCCAAGAAGGCCATCGATGGCGTGGTGAAACTGGTCGTTAAGGAACTGGAGAAGGAGAAGGTGATCTAGCGCGCTGCCGCGAACCTTCGACGGACGGAATGGCCGCCTGGTGCGCCGTGCCGCAAGCGGCCGGGGACTTCTCCGGAAAATTGCGCTCGAGGTTCTCGCGAGACCAGCATATTTCGGCGGACGTCCCCGGCGCATCTTGGCGCTTGACCCGCGTGCTCACAGAAGAATAGAGATCAACAAAGGTGGGGGAATTCACGGTGGGGTAAATGTCAGCAGCGGCGAAACCAGAGGCATAGTAGGTTTTGTCGACGCGAGTTCCAACCGAAACGCGATTCTACCTGGTAGGGTTCAGTCCCGACGGTAGGTTGTCGCCGCTGCTGAGATTTACACTATCCTGATCGTGACCGCGCATGCTGTGACCGGCGTCACAGGGTGCGGTTCGCCGATTACCATCGCGTCCCAGCGGATCTCAGCGATTCGATCCCCGCCCTCACCAGTATCCTTTAAACAGGAGGTAGCAAGGTACGCTCGACTTTCCCGCCGCATGCGCCTGGAGGGAGCAGGTAAAGGTTCGGCAATCGTGAAATATGGGAATGTAAGGTCCAACAAACTTCTTGTGGCTCTCTTTCTGAATGAGCCCATCCGCCTGGGCCACCGTCATCGGGATCGGCTTCCCGATCACGTGCCCGTACCCTGGCGCCTTCGCGTAACGATACCCCAAGGGCGGCATGCCGAGCGGCGGAAAGGGATGCATTCCCGACAACCGTTCGATGTTGCCGTAAGAATCTTGCAGAGAAATCTGCCCGGCATCAATGAAAGGGATGGTCGCCGGCCCGAATCCGATGGTGACCTTGCCCGTCGAACTCTCCACTTCCAGCCAGTGATGCGAGAACGGCCCGCCATGTTTCTCCCGCATCTCGAGAATGACGATGCGCGAGGGTTCCTCGATCACGGGCGCCGGGTCAAACTTCGCGGCTGCATCGGCCGGAGCGGCGGAGGAACCCGGCAGGAAACAATCGACGAATCCAAGGCTGCAGGGCTTCGCGCTTTCCTGTAGAAACGGATGCGAGCGGAAGGGTGCGATCAGCCGTCGTAATACCTTGCCGGGCCACGCCGCCGCCGAGGCTGAGCCGGACAAGGTCGGCACAGCCAGCAGCAGGCCCAGCAACCAGCCCGCGCGTCTCAGCCGACCGCTGCGGACGGTGTCAAGGCGCTGCCCTCGGTACGCTGCTGATTCTTTTACTGGCATTCGGTCGGTCCCCACTAGGCCGACTCCGCGATACAACTGCTCCTTACGGCGATGCTTCGAAATGAATACCCCGGCAGCTGTACGGCTGGGCCACAACCGTTGAAGCCGCCGACTTCGATGCTTTTCCCCAACTTTCTGGCTTCAGTATTTCTGCGCTGTGCCCCACCGTCAAGTGCCCGAATCGCGCTATCCACGAATCCGGGTAGAGACAAAAAGGCGAGCCCTTTCGGGCTCGCGATGGGAGGGGCCGGCACTCATGCCGCCTCGTCACGAATTACAGACCGCACTTTATCCGCCAGTTCAGGACTGATCTCGCTCACCTGGTGTACGGTTCGCGCATGCTCAGCTGCCTGCTGCAGAACGTCTGACTCCGATTCTCCGTGGGCCACATAGTCGCAGCCGGGGACGATATCGGCGCAACGCAATATTTTGCTCATACCAGACCTCCTCACGGGTCCCGCGGAGTCTAGCACGAAACAGTCTTATGCGTGTTCGGCCAACGCCCCCTGTTCGGCCATAAAACCCAGGACGATCAGCGTTGCGTCATCCTGTAATTGCGAATCGGAGAACCGCTTCACAGCGCTGAGTACCTGGTTTTTCAGCGCTACCGGGTGTTGCCTGGCATTGCCCCGTGCCAAATCCAGCAGACGGTCCTCGCCGAATTCTTCTCCCGCGGCATTCATCGCTTCGGTAATGCCATCGGTGAACAGCAGGAGCCGATCCCCCGGCGCAAATTGCAGCACCGATTCCTCATAGTTCCATTGCGGAAATACGCCGAGCAGGGCGCCATTGCTGTCCAGCTCGCGCACGGCCCCGGAATCATTTACGACGAACGGCGGCAGGTGTCCCGCGTTGGTGTAATGCAAGGCCCCGTGCTCGGCATCGAGCACGCCATAAAAGAGGGTGACGAACTTTCCGCTTGCGATGTTCGAGCACAGCACCGCGTTCACCCGGCTGCACAACCACGCCGGCGAATCCGCATCGGAAGCAAAAGCCCGCACCGTCGCCTGGACATTGGCCATCAGCAGCGCCGCTGAGACGCTCTTGCCCACCACATCCGCGATGCAGATGCCCAGCTTCGTGTGGCTGAGCTTGATCACATCGAAGTAATCGCCTCCGACGGTACGCGCCGGCTCCCACGCCCCCACAATTTCAAATCCAGGAAGCTGGGGAATCTCCTTGGGCAGCAACGCCATCTGGATTTCCCGCGCCCGCGCCAGTTCCTGCTCCTGCATCTCCCGTAGCAAAGCCTCGTTCTCAACCGCCCGCTCCAGGTCCAGGTTTCGGCGCTCCAGCCGCTGCTTGGTCGAGAGGTAAAGGTGGGTGGCAATCCCAACCACAATCGTAGCCACGAAGGGGAACTTCCAACCCGAGCGCAATTGATCCAACAGCGATCCCCGGGCCCCTTGCAAGATGTATACCAGTGCTACCGACGACGCGACCGCCGCTGGCGTCAAGGCAAACAACGCTGTCAGGTAGGCCGCCCAGGAGCGGGCCAGGCTCTTGCGGCCATCGGGAAAGGGAAGCTGCTCCTGGACCAGCATCGTAAAGTTGCCCAGGAATAGCGTGTAAATCAGAACGATCTTGAGTTCCACGTTCTGGCCAATCGCCCAGAAGATGGCATAAATGACCACCGCGATCGCCACGTACAGCTGTTGCTGACGCAGAAACCGCTTCCAACCCGGGGCAAGCGACGGGAAAGCCATACGATGCCACGGCAATTTTGCCCGGATCTGCCAGGTTCGTCTGTGACGCATGCACCTCGAGAATCAGTCCGCCCCGCCGGCATCGTCGGCCCTTCAAATACGCCGGCTTGGGCGTATACTCTGCCATGCCGCTGGCGTCTCCCCCCCGGCATTCTGGCTCCGCGCCTTGCTTGTGGGATATGGATCCGGTTACCAACAACACCCCCGCGCTGGCCTCTCCGCCGGCTATACCCGCGCGCATCCCGAGCCCCGAGCTGATTCGTCTCGCCGAGGCGTTCTGCAGCGGCACCGATCCAGGGTCCCACTATCGCCGCCTGGGCCGCCTGGTCCACTGGATGCAGCAGCGCGGGATCTCCAACCACAACTACGAACAGCTGTTGGCGCTGGCTCAATACCTGCGCGCGAATCCCGAGATGCGCGCTCGCTTTCACGCGAAGCTCGGCGAGCTGCTGAAGCAGGTGCGCTCGATCTCGCTGTTCGCCGAAAGCGGCATCCCGTCCGACGTCAGCCTGTTTTCCGAGATCATCCGCCGTATTGTCGGCCGCATCTTACCCTCGGCCCGCAGCGACACCGACGCCGCCAAATTCCTCACCCGCCTTTACTCGTCCAATCGCCACGCGCGCCACTTCGCCGAAATGCCGCCCGAAGTCTTCGAAGTTATGGCGACCGTATGCACTCCCCAGGACGACCCGGAATTCTGGGAGCAACCGCGGCAGGATCTCCGCGAGGCGGTACGGCTTCTGGCGGTGCGCGCCAGCAGCCTTGGGCTCAAGCCCGAGTTGCGGCAGAGGAGTTCTCCCGACAGCGTGTTCCATTCTCCGTTTTACCGGCTGGTGAGCCGCACCGAGGACCTGCTTCGCGCCAACCCCGACGAAACCCGCCAACGGATCGTCGATTGGCAGGGCGACGTCGAGCGCTGTCGCGAAGAGATGGCCGCCGTGCATCGCCACATGGAAAACTCCGGCGTCAGTGTGGGACTGGTTTTTGACCTGAAAAAGATCGAGGCCTGCCTCACGCGCATGGAGGCGCTCCTGATGGTGCTGTACGCTCCCAACTCCGAGGAGCGCATCCTGGCCGTCCACTCCTTGCTCGATCGCCTGATCGCGGGGCGCCTCTCCGACGACAGCCTGGGCGCCTACCTTCGCGACAACCTCAACCTGGTGGCCCGCAAGACCGTCGAGCGCACCGGGCGCAGCGGCGAGCACTACATTGCGCAGAGTCGCGACGAGTACCGCCTGATGTGGCTGGCGGCGCTGGGGGGCGGCCTGCTGACGGTATTCACCGCCGCCGTCAAGCTGCGCATCCTCGACGCGCACGTGCCGCCGTTTGTCGAAGCCTTCGCCGCCGGCACCAACTACGCCATCAGCTTCATCCTGCTGCAGGTTTTTCACCTGGTGCTCGCCACCAAGCAGCCTGCGGCCACCGCCGCTACCTTCGCGGGCATCGTGCGTGACCGTCGCGGCGAGGAGCGCTCCAGCAAGTTCGCCGACTTCGTCGCCCGCATCACGCGTTCGCAGCTGGCCGCCGCGTTGGGCAACGTGATTGCCGTCAGTCTCGGCGCCATCGCCTTCGAAAAGCTGTGGTCCGTGTTCTTCCGCCAGTCCTACCTGGTGAACGAGTCCGCCGAGCACGTCTACGAGACGCTGCACCCGTTCGTCTCTCTCACTTGGTTTTACGCGATCATCACCGGAGTGATTCTCTGGCTCGCCGCCCTGGCAGGCGGCTGGTGCGAAAACTTCGCTGTCTTCTACCGCCTGCCCGAAGCGATTGCCGAACATCCCCTGGGTCTGCGCATCGGCGTCGACCGCATGCGCGCCATCGCCCGCTCTATCGATCGCAACCTCGGCGGCTGGTGCACCAGCATCGTGCTCGGCTATCTGTTGGGATTCACTCCGGAAATCGGCCAGTTCTTCGGGCTGCCGCTCGACGTCCGCCACGTGACGCTCTCCACGGGCACGCTCGCCCTCGCCGCCGCTCACTTCGGCACCCACAGCCTCAGCGACAACTGGTTCTACCACGCCGTCGGAGGCATCGGAGTCACCTTCGTCCTCAACCTGTCGGTGAGTTTTCTGATCGCTGCCGTCGTCGCCTTGCGCGCCTACAACGTCCGCTTCAACGAGCAACTCGAAATCTTTGCCTATCTCTGCAAGGCCGCCGTGCGCTCTCCCCTGCGATTCATCTTCCCGGTCGACGATCGCCGCCAGCCCCGCCCTCCCAAGGCCGGCGCGGAGGATGCTTCCACCAATCGTCAGAACGCCGCCGCCGACTAAGCCGCTTCTCCGCCTACTGCGACCCCGGCCCCTTGACGCTGAAGTGGCTCGCCGCGCAGCGCCACTCGCCTCCCAGGTTGACCCAGGTATCGGTGAACCTCCCCCGCCGCTCGTACGCTTTCCCCTTGTCGTGACCCTTCTCCAGATACGCTCCGGTCACAATCGCCGTGTTTCCGTACATGTGGACCGCCATGTCCTCGGACTGCAGCACCTCGGGCCGGTACGACGTGTCCCGCACCGAAGCCAGCATCTGCTGCTTATTCATGGTGTAGCCGTCGGCGACCGTCATCACGAAATCATCCGCCAGCAGCAGGTCCACGGCGTGCGCGTCATTGTGCAGTTCTGCCTGGTTCCACGAATTCTCCAGCGCGATGATCCGCGACTTCTCCTGTGCCGTCGCCGGTACCCAGGCGCACAGCGTGAGTTCCAGAAACACCGCTAGAAAGAGGACCGCCCAGCATCGTTTCACGAGCTCCGTTCTCCCGCCCCGCCGGGCTTTCCGCCGGCTGGCACCGAGATTAGCGCAGCTTCCACTACTCATTGGGTACAGGTACCAAGAAGGGCACTTTCCTCTAGCCTTTTACTTCCCGACAATGTGAGCAACGGATCAGCCCGCGCCACGAAGACCATTTAGGGGAGAAGTACGCAATGGCCAGGCACGTAGTCCTCTATTTCGACGACCAGAACGATGCCCTTCGTTTCGCGCTCGCAGCCGGCTCGGTGATGGCGGGCGAAGGCCCCACCGAAGCTACCGGCAAGCTCATTCAGGAAACCCAACGCGCGCGCCGCATCAAGCTGGATGAAGCCATGAATTCCGGCCACCCGGAATCTGTCCCGGCCGAACGCCGCCCGTCCTCGCGCTGATTCGCGGCCTTTTGTCCTCGGCAATTTCCCGTATAAAAGAGGAGGCGCCCCGGCCTGCCAGCTGGAGCGCCTGCTGTGCGACAAGGAGGAGTTGCTTCTAAGGGAAGAACGCCCGGCGCCCGAGTCCTTGCGCAATAATTCGGCTCGCGCCTCCGCTTTTTCTCCGCAACCGTCCCGACCCTTGGCCTAGTCCGCCGCGCTTCGCCGAACCGTGTACATCTCCGACAGATACACGACCTCGGGCTGGCCCATCACCCCGGCCTCCTTCATCTTGCTCTGCAGTTCCGCGCTGTGCATATAGCGCTGCGCCAGGTCGCCATTCTCCCACTCAAACAACAGCGTGAGATCGTTGTCATCTTCCGCATTGCGGAAAATCCGGCAGCTGCGCTCTCCGCCTTCATGGCGGAAATCCATCGCAGCATCAAAAGCCGCCCGCCACTTCGGGTAGTCGGCGATCTTGTGGTGAACCAGTACGTTGATCATTGCAGACTCCTTCCTCCACATTGCAGGTATGAGGCCCCCAGGAACAAGGACGCTTTGCACGCGGCTCTGCGTTGTGTGCCAAAACGGGAAAAAACCGGCCGTCCGGCCTAGTGCCGCGCCGACAAAATGGTGAGAATGTCCTTCAACCCCTGCCGGATGTGGCGCAACTCCGGCGCTCCCTGCCCCGGGAAGGGCAAGGCGACCTGCTTCTTCTCCTGCTTGTGCTCATCCCGCAAATGCTGCCGCGCTCCCGCGATGGTGAACCCCTCTTCGTACAGCAGTTGCTTGATGCGCAGCACGCTCTCCACATCCCGCCGCCGGTACATGCGCTGTCCAGTGTTGCTCTTCACCGGCTTGAGCTGCGGAAACTCGGTCTCCCAGAAACGCAACACATAGGCTGGCAGCCGGCACAGCCGCGCCACCTCGCCAATGCGGAAGTACAGTTTTTCCGGGATCAGAATCTCAGTGCTCTTGCTCGAATTGCCCTTCTTCTTGGAACTCATGATCTGCCGACGGGACGCCAGTTCTCAGAAGGATCCGAACTCGCTCCATGTTTCTAGCACGACCACCTTCCCGGAACAACCCCCCTTCGTACTACGCCATGCCACGAAGGTGCCGGAACGTCGTCGGTCCTCGGCTGTCGGTCGTCGGGCCGTGCAGCCGTTGGTCCTTGGTCGTTGGTCGTTGGCTATTCGTCGTTGGCTGTTCCGTGGACGGACCCTACTCCAACATAGTGCCCCACGACAGCTTTGTGATCCGATTGCTTCGGCTCCGAACTCGAACCTGTTCTCGCCACGGCTGCCCACATCGCATCAGCCCAAGCCGACGACCAACGACCAACGACCAACGACCAACGACCGACGACCAACGACCAAACTAAAAAAGCCCCGCAGGAGGTGCTTCTCCCGGGAGCTTTTAAGAATTCCTTTGGGCCGTGCGCGGTATCGTCCGCGCTCAACGGTTAGTGTTTCTTTTTCTTCTTTGCAGCCTTTTTCTTGGTTGCCATTGAAGTGTTTTCCTCCGTGAACTTTTTTCCCTTGCAAGGTGCTTGATTCGGTTTGGGCGCCTTGCCCTTTTACCGATGCAGCCCAAGAACTAGTATGGGCTCACCTATTAGCCCAAAATATTGCGTCACTGTTACATTAATGTCAATACATTTCTTGCTTCCCGTGTGGCGCGGACACTCCCGGTCCGCCCAAAGTGTCCCGCTCTACGATCGCCTCGTGCGCAGATGCCCTTTGGTCGGAGCTCCTCACCTCGCCCTGGACCTCAGGTACACTGACGCTCGCCAAACTTCCGCCATGCCCCGCGATCCCATCGAACTCGAGGTCTTCAAGAATCTCTACCACTCCATCGCCGAGGAGATGGGCGCCGCCCTGCGCCGCACTGCGTTCTCGCCCAACATCAAGGAGCGCCGCGATTATTCCTCCGCCGTGTTCTCCGCCGACGGCGACCTGATCGCCATGGGCGACGACATGCCCGTGCATCTCGGCTCCATGCCCATGTCGGTGCGCGCGGTCCTCGATTCGCTCCAACTCGGCCCCGGCGACGTCGCCCAGCTCAACGATCCCTTTTGCGGCGGCACCCATCTTCCCGACATAACCATGGTCGCGCCCGTCTTCCTCGCGCGCGCCCCCAAACCCGCGTTCTACGTGGCCAATCGCGCCCATCACGCCGACGTGGGCGGCATGTTTCCTGGCTCCATGGGTCCCTGCCGCGAGATCGCGCAGGAAGGAATCCGGATTCCTCCCGTGAAACTGGTGAACTCCAAAAAAATGGATCGGCAGGTCCTCGACATT
>Ga0126373_10000109_pt1 | contig 60113 bp, 57 predicted proteins | sample PanSoiMetPlot_11_FD_92545 | JGI IMG/M metagenome (GOLD analysis project Ga0126373, IMG submission 92545) | Tropical forest soil microbial communities from Panama - MetaG Plot_11 | ecosystem: Environmental > Terrestrial > Soil > Tropical forest > Bulk soil | place: Panama | collected 2016-02-17 | reverse complement strand
GGCCAGCTGGATGCGTTCAAGGCCCTCGCCGATTCGCTGGGCGCGCAGCTGCGGATTACCCGGCTGCGGCCGTCGGGGCGTGGCGCGGACGTCTGGGATTCGCTGCACCCGACCGCCGCGCAGCAGCGCGAGCTCTACGACTGGCTGGTCGCGCACGGCGAGAACGTGCTGACTGGCGACTCGTTCTTCCATCTGGCGGGGTACGGGCAGGGTCTGCCCGGGCTCAACATGTGCGGGGCGGGCCGGGTGGTGTGCCTGATCGACCCGGTCGGCGACGTGTTCGCCTGCCCGTTCGCGATCCATGACGCGTTCCTGGCCGGGAACGTCCGGTCGCCGGGCGGCTTTGCGGCCGTGTGGCGTGAGTCGCCGCTCTTCGCCGAGCTACGGCGGCCGCAATCTGGCGGTGCGTGCGCCTCGTGCGGCGCGTTCGACGCGTGCCAGGGCGGCTGCATGGCGGCGAAGTTCTTCACCGGGCTGCCGCTGGATGGCCCCGATCCGGAGTGCGTGCGCGGATTCGGCCAGGAGGCGCTGGCTGTGGTCGATGCGGCTGCGGCCCCGCGGCCGTCCGGCGACCACTCGCACCGGACGGCCAGCCCTCACAGAACGGACCGCTCTCGGCGCGCGAGCGGGCCGGTGCCGGTGTCGATCGGACCGCGTCCAGCGGACGCGCTGGTGCCGGGCCTTGCCGGGGCACTCGGCCGGCGGACCGCCCCCGCGCACGCCTGCGACGAGAATCCGCTGGCAGGCTTCACGCCCAACGCCGTGGGATAGCCGATGGGCCACATTGGGCAGTTCGGTGCCCCGCTATTGGCCGCAAGGGTCCCACCACGCCCGCGCTTCGGTCGTGAGGCGGGTGCTGCCCGCCCGATCCGGTTGCCATGAGCCAGGTCAGCGGGGCCAGCCAGACCGGCCGGGTAGCCCTGATCACCGGTGCGGGCCGCGGGATCGGTGCGGCAACAGTCCATGCGCTCGCCGCCGGCGGCTGGCGAGTCCTCGCCGTGGACCGTGCGGCCGATGACCCGGCGCTGCCCTACGGGCTGGCGAGCGAGGCCGAGCTGGCCGCGGTCGTGGCCGACGCCGGGACCGTGGCCGGCACAGCAGGCCAGGTGGCGGGGTTCGTCGCCGACGTACGGGACGCGGGCGCGCTGGCGTCGGCGGTGGCCGACGCCGAGACGCGCTGGGGCGGCCTCGACGCGGCGATCGCGTGCGCCGGCGTCATCGCGGGCGGCCTGCGGCAGTGGGACGTGCCGCTGGACCAGGAACAGGCCGTGCTGGACATCGATCTCGGCGGAGTCCTCAACCTCGCCAGGGCCGCAGTGCCCGCGCTGCTGCGTCGTCCCGCGCCGCGGAGCGGACGGTTCCTCGCGGTCGCGTCCGCCGCCGCGACCCGCGGCCTGCCGATGCTGGCCGCATACTGCGCGGCCAAGTCAGGCGTCGCAGGCCTGATCCGCGCGCTCGGGGCAGAACTCGGTGACACGGGCGTGACCGCGAACGCGGTCAGCCCCGGCTCGACCGCCACTCCGATCCTGGACGAGACCGCGCGGCTGTACGGCCTGACCAGCGCGGCGGATTTCGCCCGCAGCCAGCCGATGGGCCGGCTCGTCGAGCCGGCCGAGGTCGCGGCCGTGCTCGCATTTCTCGCCGGTCCAGGCAGCAGCGCCATGACCGGCGCCGTGGTGGCGGCGGACGGCGGACTGGCGCTGTGAGCGAGACGCACGCCGCGGCGGCGTCAGCGGGCAATCCACGAGCGGATGCTTCCCAAGCGCGGTGCGGACCGGCGGGCCGGGCGCCATCGGCGGCGGAGACGCCGCTGCCGGCGGGCTTTGGCGTCGAGCTGGACCCGGACACCAAGAAGCTCAGTGACGGCAGCCTGTTCGGCGGATCGCCGGCGAGAGTGCTGCGCCTGACGCCGGCCGGGCACCGCGCGCTGGCGGAACTCCGGACCGGATCGGTGCGTTCGGCCAGGACGGGCGTGCTCGCCCGAAGACTTACCGACGCCGGCCTGGCGCACCCAATCCCACCCGCGTACCTTCGGGCCGCTGATCGTGCTGCGCTGTCCGTGACCGTGATCATCCCGGTCAGGGACCGCACGGCGATGCTCGATCGCTGTCTGACCGCGCTCGGTGGCGAGTACCCTGTCGTGGTCGTCGACGACGGCTCAGCCGATCCGCGGGGGGTCGCCGCCGTGGCCGCGCGCCACCGGGCGACGCTGCGCCGGCGAGACATCAGCGGTGGCCCGGCTGCAGCGCGCAACACCGGCCTGGCCACGGTCAGCACCGAGCTGGTGGCGTTTCTCGACAGCGACTGCGTGCCGCCGCCCGGCTGGATCGAGGCCCTTTCCACGCACCTGGCTGACCCGCTCGTCGCTGCCGCGGCGCCGCGCGTAGTCACCCCCAGCCCGCCCGGCTCGGCTGGGCCGGCTGGCCAGCCGAGTGCCGCAGCCCGGTACGCGGTCGCGTGCGGCAGTCTCGACCTGGGCAGCCGCCCGGCCAGGGTTGCCCCAGGCACGAGGGTCTCCTACGTGCCCACCGCCGCGCTGCTGGTCCGTCGGGTCGCGCTCGACGGCGGGACGGCGGCCCGCGACGTATTTGATCCCGCCCTGCGTTATGGAGAGGACGTAGACCTAGTCTGGCGCCTGCACGAGGCCGGCTGGCGGATCCGGTACGAGCCTGCGGTGCAGGTTCCGCACGAAGGCCCGTCCGGCTGGCCGGGTCTGCTGGCCAAGCGGTTCCGCTATGGCACCTCGGCGGCCCCGCTCGCTCGCCGCCACCCAGCGAACATGGCGCCGCTCGTATTGCAGCCGTGGCCCGCCGCCGCGACGGCCGCGCTGCTTGCCCGCAGACCGCTGCTCGCTCTGGCCGCGGCCGGCGGCGGCTGGATGAACCTCACCGCGCTGGTGCGCCGGGCCGGGGTGCCGGCCGACGGCACGGCCGCCGGCACCGTCACCGCGGTCACCCAGACGTGGCTCGGCGCCGGCCGGTACGCCACCCAGTTCGCAGCGCCCCTGCTCTGCGCGGTGCTCGCGGCGCCCGGCGGCCGGACCGCCGCTCAGCGCTGGGGGCGCCGTGCCGCTGCGGCGTCCCTGCTCGCTGGACCAGCTCTCAACGCCTACCGGCAGCACAAGCCCGACCTGGACCCGGTCCGGTTCACGTTCGCGCACATCGCCGACGACGTGTGCTACGGCGCAGGCGTCTGGGCAGGCTGTGCGCGCGAGGGGATCCTGCTGCCGGTCCGGCCGGTAATCTCCTGGCGGCCGCTCGGCGTCAGCCGGCCGCCATCAGAAAAGGAGTGACCGCATGGCGAGTTCCTGGTTCGAGTCCGTGGCCGTTGCGCAGCGCCGCGCCCGCAAGCGGCTCCCCGCATCGGTCTACGGCGCGCTCATGGCCGGGGCTGAGCGGGGTCAGACTCGCGAGGACAACGTGGCGGCGTTTGCCGAGCTCGGCTTCGCGCCGCACGTGGCCGGCAATCCGGCGCAGCGGGACCTGGCGACGACCGTACTCGGCCAGCCGATCTCGATGCCCGTGATCATCTCCCCGACGGGCGTGCAGGCCGTGCATCCGGACGGCGAGGTCGCCGTCGCGAGGGCCGCGGCCGCGCGAGGCACCGCCATGGGGCTGAGCTCATTCGCGAGCAAGCCGATCGAGGACGTGGTCGCCGCGAACCCGCAGACGCTCTTCCAGATCTACTGGTGCGGCAGCCGAGACGACATCCTCGCCAGGATCGAGCGCGCACGCAACGCCGGCGCGGTGGGGATCATCCTCACTACCGACTGGACGTTCACCCACTCCCGGGACTGGGGCAGCCCGCAGATCCCTGATCGCACCGACCTGCGCACGATCGTGCAGCACTTGCCGGAGGCGGTCATCCGGCCGCGCTGGGTCGCCCGGTACGCCCGGACTGGCCGGCCACCGGAGCTGACCGTGCCGAATATGGCACCACCCGGCGAGCCAGCGCCGACATTCTTCGGCGCCTACGGAACCTGGATGCAGACACCGCCCCCGAGCTGGGACGACGTCGCGTGGCTGCGCGAGCAGTGGGGCGGGGTCTTCCTGCTCAAGGGTGTCTGCCGGGTCGACGATGCCAAGCGCGCGGTCGACGCGGGCGTGACCGCGATCTCGGTGTCCAACCACGGCGGTAACAACCTGGACGGCACGCCCGCCACCATCCGGGCCCTGCCCGCGATCGCCGAGACTGTTGGCAGCCAGGTGGAGGTTCTGCTGGACGGTGGAGTCCGGCGAGGCAGCGATGTCGTCAAGGCGCTGGCGCTCGGCGCCCGCGCGGTCCTGATCGGCCGGGCTTACCTGTGGGGCCTGGCGGCCAACGGTCAGGCGGGGGTGGAGAACGTCCTCGATATCTTCCGGAACGGGATCGACTCGGCGCTGCTCGGGCTTGGCCGGTCCTCCGTGCACGACCTGAGCAACGACGACATCGTCATCCCGCCCGGCTTTCTGCGTTCTCTCGGCGGCTAAGCGATCAATTACTCAGGCGTGAGAGTGGGTGCGTGGCCCCAGGCTGCCACGGAGGCAGGTATGACAGCTGTAATGGGCAGGTAATGACATGGCGTTTACCCGCGTGTCAGTCCCAGCCGGGAGACTAGGGGCATGACGCAGACGAGTACGTCCGGTGTAACCCCCTCAACCGGGGCGGCGCCGCTGGCCGTGGAGCTAACCGGTGTGCACAAGCACTTCGGTACCGTGCACGCGGTCGACGGCGTGGACCTCCAGCTGGCCTCCGGTGAGATCGTCGCCATCCTCGGCCCGAACGGCGCCGGGAAGACCTCCACGATCGATATCATCCTCGGCCTCTCCCAGGCCAACGCTGGCCAGGTGAAGGTCTTCGGGATGGAACCGCGCCAGGCGATCAGTCGCGGGCTGGTCTCTGCGGTCATGCAGACCGGCGGGCTGCTTCGCGATCTGACCGTCGCTGAGACGGTTGAGTACACCGCGAGCCTCTTCGCCCGCAGTCAGGACCTGGGCACCGTGCTGCGAACGGCAGGCATCAGCACCATCGCCGACCGCCGGGTGGGAAAGTGCTCGGGCGGCGAGCAGCAGCGCCTCCGGTTCGCGCTCGCGTTGCTCTCCAACCCCGACCTGCTGATTCTCGACGAGCCCACGACCGGCATGGACGTCGAAGGTCGGCGCGGTTTTTGGGCCACCATCCGTAAGGACGCCGAGCAAGGCCGGACAGTGCTGTTCGCCACCCACTACCTGGAGGAGGCCGACGCCTACGCCGACCGGGTCATCCTGCTGCGGCACGGCAAGGTGGTGGCGGACGGCACGTCGGCGGAAATCAGGGCGATGGCCGCGGGCCGGACGGTGCGGGCCACGCTGCCCGGCGCCAGCGAGGCGCTGCTCGCGCAGGTGCCAGGCGCCGAGACGGTCGAGGTGCGCGGCGAGTCCGTGTTCGTGCACTCCAGCGACAGCGACGCCACCGCCCGGTATCTGCTGACTCAGACCGCCGCGAAGGATCTGGAGATCATCGCGCGCGGAATCGAAGACGCATTTCTCGCGCTGACCGGCGACAACGCCGAGTCTGGCGCCGCTACCTCAGGAGCGACCCGATGAGCACCCCGACCATCGCCGCCGACGTAGCGGGCCGCCGCACACCTGCCCTGGGCGGCTTCAACCTCACCCTGCTCAAGATCGAGATCCGCAGGCTGACCCGTAACCGGCGCACGGTCGTCATCGCGATCGTCATCCCGGTTGTGTTCTTCCTCGTGTTCGGACTGGGCCAGACCTACGACACCCAGCGCGTGGGGCATGGGAACGTAGCGGCCTTCGTCATGATCAGCCTGGCGTTGTATGGAGCCGTGCTCGCGACGACATTCGGCGGGGCCCTTGTCTCCATCGAACGCGCCCAGGGCTGGAGTCGGCAGCTGCGGCTGACCCCGCTGTCGCCGGTCGCCTACATCGTCATCAAGGTGCTGACGGCGCTGGTGCTCGGCGCCGTCTCGGTGGCCGGTGTGTACATTGCAGGCGCCGTCACGGGCAAGGCATCAATGTCCGTGGGTCTGTGGATCGGCACAGGGTTCTCGGTATGGATCGGCTCGCTGCTGTTCGCCGCGTTCGGGCTGTTCCTCGGCTACCTGCTGCCGGCCGAGAACGTCATGCAGCTCCTGGGGCTGATCCTGGGCCTGCTGTCGTTCGCAGGCGGGCTGTTCATCCCGATCAGCCAGTTCAGCCACGAGGTCCAGGACGTGCTCAAGTGGACGCCGCTCTACGGGCTGAACCAGCTCGTGCACACGCCGCTGCTCGGAAACGGCGTGGACTGGACCTGGATTGTCAACGTGCTGGCGTGGCTGATCATCTTCAGCTGGGGCGCCGTGTGGCGGTTCCGCAAGGACACCGCGCGGGTGTGATCGCCACCCCCGCGGCCCGGCTGACCTGACCAGCCCGCAGCGTGCCCGTTACCTCCATGGGTAGGATCGCGCTACGTTTGCCCCCCGGAGGATGATCATGAAACTGGACAACGAGTTCACTGTCGGCGTGCCCATCGGAGAAGCGTGGGGGGTGCTGACCGACCTCGAGATGATCGCACCGTGCATGCCCGGAGCCCAGCTGACCGGCGTCAACGACGGCGTCTACACCGGCAAGGTGCGGATCAAGGTCGGCCCCGTGACCGCCGAATACGCCGGCACCGCGCGGTTCTCCGAGAAAGACGAGGAGACCTACCGGGCGGTGATCGACGCGCGGGGGCGCGACGCGCGGGGGAACGGCAACGCGACTGCTGTGATTTCCGCGCAGCTGGTGGCCGAGGGCGAGAGCACGCGGGTCACTGTGTCGACCGACCTGACTATCGCGGGCCGGATCGCCCAGTTCGGCAGCGGCATGATCAAGGAAGTGTCCGCCAAGCTGCTCGGCCAGTTCGTTGAATGCCTGGAGGGCAGGCTCGGCGGCAACGTCGCCGAGGCCCGCGGACAGTGGGCGGCGGCTCCATCTGCGCCTGTCACGGAGGAATCAGCCCCGGTTCCGGCCGCCGCGTCAGTGAGCCAGACCCAGGCGGTGCCGGCTCCGGCAGGCTCCGTTGCCGCGACGGCCGGGGTGGCCGCCGGTGGCCCGGAGCCCGCTGCGCTCGACCTGATGAGCGTGGCCGGCGGCGCGATCTACAAGCGACTCGTCCCCGTCGCGGCCGCGCTCATCGTGCTCGGCCTCGTGATCTACCTGATCGTCCGCTAAGGCTGAGGAAGCCCTACTGCAGGTGGGGGGTGCGTCCGGCGGTGAGCACCTCCGCCAGGTTGTAATGCACGGGCTCCTCCAGCTGGTCGAAGCCGCAGGACGCCGGGTCACGGTCGGGCCGCCAGTGCACCCACTGCGCGGTGTGCCGGAATCGGGTGCCCTCCATGTGCTCGTACCGGACCTCGGCCACACGCTCGGGCCGCAGTGGGACGAACGATAGGTCCTTGCCCGCATTCCACCGGCTGCCCTCCGCTTCGCGCGGATGGCGCGCGCGCGTCGGCTGCTGACCGGCTGCAGCTTCGGGCTCGGCTCCGGCGTCCACAGCAGAACCGCCGAGGCCCGGCGCCGGCTCGCCACCCCAGTTCCATGGGTGTCCCTCAAAGCTCGTCACGAGCGGCTGGACCTCGGTGAACAGCTGCCGCCGCACCGCCATAGGGAAGGCGCCGACTACCCCGACGCTGGCGAGCCGCCCGGCTGAGTCGTACAGCCCGAGCAGCAGTGAGCCGATCGCGTCCGGGCCGCTCTTGTGCACCCGGTACCCCGCCACCACACAGTCCGCGGTCCGCTCGTGTTTGATCTTGAACATGACCCGCTTATCCGGCTGATAGGTGCCGGCGAGCGGCTTGGCCACCACGCCGTCCAGGCCCGCGCCCTCGAACTGGCTGAACCAGCGCACGGCCGTGTCGCGGTCCCTGGTGGCAGGCGTCACGTAGACCGGCGCCGCGACGTCGGCCAGCGCCTCCTCGAGCACCTTCCGCCGTCGCTCGAACGGCAGTCCTGTGTAGTCCTCGTCGCCGAGCGCGAGCAAATCGAACGCCACGAACGAGGCTGGCGTCTGCCTGGCGAGCAGCCGCACCCGGCTGTCAGCTGGGTGAATGCGCTGCAGCAACGCTTCGAAGTCGAGCCGGCTGCCGTCCGCTGCCGGGATCACGATCTCGCCATCGACGACGCACCGCTCTGGCAGGCTGGCCAGCAGGGCATCGACAACCTCGGGGAAATACCTGGTCATCGGCCGCTCGTTCCGGCTCCCGATCTCCACCTCAGCGCCGTCCCGGAAGACTACCGACCGGAAGCCGTCCCATTTGGGCTCGTAGCCGAGGGCACCCGCCGGGATGTCCTTGACGGATTTGGCCAGCATCGGGGCTACGGGCGGCATCACCGGGAGATCCATCGGTCCATTCTGACGGATGCGACCGCATCGGACGGAACGGGCGGCGATGATTTCCGCTGCCGCCGGCTGGCAGACGGCCCCGGTGGCTAGTGCGGGGTGTCTGGTGTCCTGGTATGAAGGCAAGAGGGCGTCTGCAGATACCTGCGAGAGGAAGCCGTCATGAAGGTGCCGCTCACCATCGGGGACTACCTCAGCCGCGCCGCGGCCGTCTACGGGCACCGGACCGCTGTCTTCGATGAGCCGGGAGCGGTCGGGGCGCTCGGCACCATGACCTACGGCGAGCTGGACAGCCGGGCGCGGGGCATGGCGCTGGCGCTCGACGCCATGGGCATCGACCATGGCGAGCGGGTAGCACTAATCAGCCCGAACGCGGCCAAATTCCTCATCTCCTACTTCGGCGTCAGCGCGTACGGCCGGATCCTGGTGCCGGTGAACTACCGGCTGAACGCGGAGGAGATCGGATACATCGTCGATCACTCCGGATCATCTGTCCTGCTGGTCGACCCGGAGTCAGAGGACAGCCTGCGTGGCGTCAGCGCTAAGCACAAGATCGTCCTGGACGGCACCGCCGACGCTGATCTGTTTGCCGCCGCGCCGGATGGCGCGCAGCCCGCCGCCTGGGCGGCCGACGAGGACGCGACGGCGAGCATTAACTACACCAGCGGCACGACTGCCCGGCCGAAGGGCGTGCAGTTGACGCACCGCAACCTCTGGCTGAACGCGGCGACCTTCGGCTGGCATACGACGGTCACCGACCGGGACGTGTTCATGCACACGCTGCCGATGTTCCACTGCAATGGCTGGGGCATGCCGTACGCCGTGACCGGCCTCGGCGTTTCGCAGGTCATCGTCCGCAAGATCGACGGCGAGGAGATCCTGCGCCGGATCGAGGCCCACGGTGTGACGCTGCTCTGCGGAGCCCCTGCCGTGGTCGCCGCGATCCTGACGGCAGCGACGGACCGGCGAGCCGAGGGCCGGGACGTACCAGGCGCTGGCACCACCCGGATCGTCGTGGCCGGGGCGCCGCCGCCCTCGAAGACCATCGAGCGAGTCGAGGCGGAACTGGGCTGGGAGTTCATCCAGATCTATGGGCTGACCGAGACCGCGCCGCTGCTGACTATCAACCGCGCGCGGCCGGAATGGGATGACCTGCCCCCGGCCGAGCGCTCCCGGTTGCAGTCGCGGGCCGGCGTGCCGGCGGTCGGCGTCCAGATCGATATCGACCAGGAGGGTGAAGTCCTGGCGAGGTCGAACCACGTGTTCGAGGGCTACTGGGAGCAGCCCGAGGAGACGGCGAGGGCACTGGCCGACGGGTGGTTCCACACCGGCGACGGGGGACACCTGGAGGACGGCGATTACCTCGTGATCTCCGACCGCAAGAAGGACGTGATCATCTCTGGTGGCGAGAACATCAGCTCGATCGAGGTCGAGGACTGCCTGTACCAGCACCCGGAGGTCGCCGAGGCCGCCGTCATCGGCGTCCCGGACCCCAGATGGGGTGAGACAGTCAAGGCCCTGGTCGTGCTCCGGACAGCGGACGGCACCACCGAGGCGGAGCTGATCGAGCACTGCCGGTCCCGGCTCGCGCACTTCAAATGCCCGACGTCGATCGAGATCCGGGACGCCCTCGCGCGTACCGCCACCGGCAAGCTGCAGAAGTTCCGGTTGCGCGAGCCGTACTGGACCGGGCTCGACCGCAAGGTCAACTAGGCCACACCTAGAAGAAAGTATATAAATAGGGGAAAACGTAATTATCGACGTATTGTGCTCCTGGCTGGACCTCAGGGTGCTGACGAGTCCGCTCCAGCTTCACGCCCGGCGGTTGCGCGAGCCATGATCTCCCGCACGATGGGGGTCTTGGCGTCGGCGTAGTGCTGGACGTGCCGCCAGGTGCGCCCCGCCAGCTCGCGCTTGACCCGCAGGTAGGCGTCGCGGTCGTCGTCGTGGCTGCGGAGCCAGTCGCGGAACAAGATCATCCGGTCGATCTCGGCTGCCCCCGCGCTGAACACGTGCAGGTTGACGTCAGCCTCAGGGCCCTTGAACATCCGGTGCTCGAACCAGCCTGGCTCGCGGTTATGCAGCACATAGCCCGCCGCCTTCAGGGCCGAGACGTACGCGGCCTCGTCCGATGAATCCGGCACGGCGAGGACGATGTCGATGATCGGCTTGGCGTCGAGGCCCGGCACCGAGGTCGAGCCGACGTGCTCGACGCGGATCGCTAGGCTGGCGAGGGCTGCACGGATGCGACTGGCCTCGCGGTCAAACGTCGTCGGCCACCGCGGGTCGTAGGGCACGAGTACGATCGGCGCGTCACCGAAGTCCACCGGGCCCACGGTGGCCCGGCGGATGTCCTCCTCGCTCGTCTGCGGCACCTGGCGGGGCCCCCATTCGGCAGACATGGGGATATCCTCCCCGGTGAGCCGATAGCACGCACTCAACCAGAAGGGCCCGCACGTGGCGAGTTCGGCCAGTTCGGAAGGGCTGGGCGACGGCACCGCGCCGTCTTTGACCACGGTCGAGCGGCGCGGCATCGAGCATGTGCCGCACGACGACCGGTGGGGCAAGCCAAGCGGGCTGTTCTGGATGTGGGCCGGCGCAGTCTGGAACGTGGAGTTCCTCTACTACGGCGCGATCGCCGTGGTGTTTCTCGGCCTGTCGTTCGCGCAGGCCGTCGTGGTCACCCTCCTCGGCAACATCTCCTACGTGCTCACTGGGCTGGCCAGCGTGCAGGGCCCGCAGGCCGGAACCACCACCTTTACGATCAGCCGGGCTCCGTTCGGCCCGCGCGGCAACAAACTCCCGTCGCTCTTCAACTGGGTGACCCAGGTTGGCTTCGAGATCGAGGGCATCGCGTTCATTGTCTTCGCTGCGATAGTCCTGACGACGAAGGTCGGCTTCACGGCGGGCACCACAGCGAAGATCATCTTTATCATCCTGGCGGTGGCCATCCAGGCGGTCCTGCCGACCCTGGGCCACACCGCCGTGCTGAAGGTGCTCCGCTGGCTGGCTATCCCGTTCATTGTGCTGTTCGCCGTGCTCGGCGGGCTCACCGCGACCAAGGCGAACCTGCACGTCGTGTCGCACGGCGCCGGCTGGGGTCAGCTGTTCGTGTTCCTTGCCCTGGTGATCGCGGCAGGGGGCCTCGGCTTCTCGGAGAACGCGAACGACTACTCCAGGTACCTGCCGCGCACGACGGACAGGAAGCGGATCGTCGTGGCGGTGACGCTAGGCGCGGCGATCCCTTCGGCGGCGCTGGAGATTCTCGGTGCCGCTGTCGGGACAGCGGTGCCGGCCGCGGCGGACTCGCCGACGGGCCTGGTCGCCGGATTCTCGACCTGGTTTGTCGTGCCGTTCCTGATCTTCGCGATCCTGCAGTTGTTCGCCATCAACACGCTGGACTTGTACTCCTCGGGCGTGACCCTGCAGAGCCTGTTCCCGCGTCTGACAAGACTGCACTGCGTTGCCATCGACACGCTGGTCTGCGCCGCGCTCGCAGGCTATGCGGTGTTCTCGAATAACTTCTTCGGGCTGCTGACCGGGTTCCTGCTGTACATAATCCTGTGGCTAGCCCCGTGGTGTGCGATCTATCTAGTCGACAGCTGGCTGCGGCGGGACCGGTACGACCACGACTCGCTGCTCAACGAGCGAAGCAGCAGCCGCTACTTCCGTAACGGCGGCGTGCACTGGCCGGCCGTTATCGCGCAGGTCGTTGGGGGGGTATGCGCCTACCTCTGGCTGAACGCCTCGAGCGGCGGGACGCTGGCCTCGATCGGCCCGCTGTCGAGCCGTACCAGCGGTTCGGATTTCAGCGTGTTCATCGGCCTGTTCGTCGCGGGCGCCGTCTACTACCTGCTCGCGCGCGGTGCCGTGCGCGCAGAGGGCGAGGCGACGCCGGTGCCCGCCGCACGCTAGGCGGCAGAACCGCGAGAACGTCCGCGCGCTGTGCCGCCGGCCAGCTGCTTCCTCGGCGGCGTCGATCTGGACGCCGGCTGCTAGTCGGGCTCGCTCGCCCTCGCCAGGTACGCGCGGCCGCGCGGGGACAACCGGTAGCCCACCTCGAGGCTGATGGTCAGACCGAGTGCTTTGAGATGCCGGACGTGCAGCTTATAGTCAGGCCGGTCCCAGTCGAGGTCCGCAGCCAGCACAGCAGACGACACCGCTGGCTGGGTGGCGATCTGCTCGAGAACATCGGTCGTCCACGGCCCGCGCTTGCTAGCCGCGTCCAGCCGCGCGAGCCGCTTGCGGATCGCCTCGACGTCCGCGTCCGTCAGGCCTGCGGAGCTGGCCAGCTCGTCGCGCGGGTCGGGACCGTCAAGGGGCCGGAACCGGATCGAGTACAGCGGCTGTTCCGGGTCGCCGCGCAGGTCACCGACTGCGGACCGGACATCGGGGAACCCGGCCGCTCTGGCGAGCTCGGGCGTGATCTCGTCCGGCGTGATCACCTCGATGGACTCGGCGAGCACCCGGCCGGCGCCGGTGCGGTACTCATGGCCGGCGACGACCTGGACCCGACGCCAGCGCCGGAACGCCACCGTGATGCTGCCGTCCCGGAGCCCGTGACGCAGCCGCGGCTCGAACTGCATCCTGCGACTGTACTGCCGTGGCTAGCCGCCTGCCCTCGGCTGGCGCACAGCGCGGGTGATCATCGAGAGGTCGACGGGCCGCAACGGATCGGCTCGGTCCCACAGGTCGCCCGGCACGGCATCGCGCTGCCGCACGTGCTCGTGCACGGCAAAGCCGTGCTCGCTGAGCACCGTCTGCACCTCGTCTGGTGCCAGGAAGCTCCGCCACGGCTCGCCGCCCTCGGCCGCGGCCTGGCTGACCTGGCTCACATAGTCGTCGGCGTTCTGGTCGCGCAGGCCGGCGGGCAGCATGTAATCCACGATGAGCTCGGTGCCCGGCGCGCAGGCTGACAGCGCGGCCAGCGTGGCGGAGATGGCGCCGACGTCCAGGTACATCGTGACGCCGAGACAGGCGATGACCGCCGGGACCATCGGGTCGAAACCCGCCGCCAGCAGCGCGGCCATCAGTGGGCCAACTCCGAGCTCGGCTGGTACGAATGCGACGTGCGGTGACACGGCGCTGCCCGTCGCGGCCAGCGCACGCCGCTTCCAGTTCTGGGTAGCCGGGTGGTCGACCTCGAAAACGCGGAGGTGCCTGCTGAGCGGGGAACGGACGGCGAAGCTATCGAGCCCGGCGCCGAGCAGTACATACTGGCGGACGCCGCGGTTCACGGCCTTGGCGACCCGGTCCTCGGTGTAACGGCTGCGGCATATCACCTGGCCGCGAGCGGTGGCCAGCACGGGGTGGCCGCCGTGCTCGCGGTGGTAACGGATGAGGTCGTCGGCGTAGTTGCCGAGCAGCGTCACGGCGGCCGTGTCCTGGAAAATGAACGGGGAGTGGTCGACGATCAGGTGGGCGGCGCGCGCGGCCGCCGCGAGCATAGCGGTATGACTGGGCATCGGCGAGGTATTCACAGCCGCCAATGCTAATCACTCTATTTGGACATAATACCATAAAATAATTTCTTCGGGAAGGCCAGCCGAATCACGATGTCATTTCACTTCCGCCCGGCGCGTTCGAGGGAGCAGTGCGCGAAACTGAAAGCGTGACTGGCAGCACCCAGGCTGACGGTGCGCGTGGCGTCAGCGACCACGCGGCGTGTGCCGCAGCCGCCCCGCTGGGTGAGCTGGTGGGTCCGTACGCCGGCTACCGGGATACCGGCGTGCCGCCGGCGAATCACCGCGGGTTGCCCTCGCCATGGCTGACCGTCATCTTCACGCTCGATGACATGCTGACGATCGCCGAGCATCCAGACCCGGCTCAGCCTGCGGGCAGTTTCGACACGCTGGTCGGCGGGCTGCATACCAGGCCCGCGCTGATCACGCATCAGGGCAGCCAGTCCGGAATACAGCTGGCTCTGAATCCGCTTGGCGCGCGGGCGGTCCTCGGCCTGCCAGCCGCCGAGCTGGCCAGCATCGACGTCCACGGCCACGAGGTGCTCGGCGGCTTCGCCGCGCTCGTCCAGGAGCAGCTGCGCGCCGCCGGGACGTGGGATGAGCGGTTCGCCATCCTGGATCGAGCACTTCTGTCCAGACTGCGGGCAGCTGGCGAGCGAACGGGAGTCAGCGCCGAGGTGAGCTTTGCCTGGCGTCGCCTGATGCAATCGCGTGGCACGGTGCCGGTGCGTGAGCTCGCCGCCGAGACCGGCTGGAGCGACCGGCACCTCCGCGCGAAGTTCCGGGCCGAGACAGGACTAGCGCCCAAGGCGGCAGCCCGCGTGATGAGGTTCGACCGGGCCAGGCGCATCCTGCAGCGGCGCGCGGTCGGAGGTGAGCCACTCCGGCTGGCTGAGCTGGCGGCCTCCTGCGGCTATTTCGACCAGGCGCACCTGGACCGGGAATTCGGACAGCTGGCCGGCTGCCCGCCGACCACCTGGGTCGTGCAGGAGTTCCGAAACATCCAAGTCAGCGCTGGTCAGCCATTGCCAGCCTGAGGGCATGAGCGAGAAGACACCACCACCAGGGGTATGGCCCGCGCTGCGCGCCCGCGATGCCCGCGCACTCATCAGCTTCCTCGTCGAGGCGTTCGGCTTCGAGGAAACCGTCGTCTACGGAGAGGGCGACACCATCAGCCACGCCGAGCTGTCCTGGCCACCCGGCGGCGGCATCATGCTCGGCTCGGCACGTGACCCGGCCGATGACGAGTGGCCGTTGGCACCAGGCGGCTTCGGCGCCTATCTGGTGACCGACGAGCCGGACGCCATCTTCGACAGCGCCATCGCGCGGGGCGCCGTCTCGCTGACCAGGCCGCACGACACCGGCTATGGCTCGCGGGAGTTCTCAGTCCGCGATCCTGAGGGAAATCACTGGTCCTTTGGCAGCTACCGCGGTGCTCCCCGCAGCTAGCGCCGGGGCGCGTCCGGCAGACTGGGCGCGTGACCGATCTGCCCTCTGACGCCCGTGATCCGCGTGATCCGCGTGGTCTGCGTGCCTCTGCTCCGGCGCTGGCCGCCTGGCTGGATGTCACCGCGCGCGCCGGGCGTGGCGAGCTCGCGCCGATGTGCGTGCCCGGCCACAAGACTCGCGAGGACCTGGCGGGCGCGGTGATCGCGGGTGACGCACCGTTTTACGGTGGCCTGGACACGATCAAGAACGCGGATGGCCTGCGGCTTGACGCCGAGCGGCGGGCCGCAGCGCTGTGGGGTGCTGACTGGTGCCGATTCTCCGTGGCGGGCTCGACGCACGGCAACCAGGCGCTCGCGCTCGCCGTTGGCCAGCCTGGTCAGGAAGTGATCATCAACCGGACCCTGCACCGGTCGCTGCTGCTCGGCCTGGTGCTCGCAGGCCTGCGGCCGGTGTGGGTCAGGCCCGAGCTGGATCCCGCCTCCGGGCTCCCGGCTGGGGTGGCGGTGCAGGCGGTGCGGGACGCTCTGACCGAGCACCCAGACGCGTGCGCGGTCTTCCTTGGCGACCCGAGCTATGTCGGCACGATCAGCGACCTCGCGGGGCACGCTGAGGTCGCCCATGAGGCGGGCGTCCCGCTCCTCGTCGACGCCGCGTGGGCCGCGCATCTCGGCTTTCACCCCGAGCTGCCGCCGCACGCCATCGCGGCCGGAGCCGACGCGATGGTGACCAGCGCCCACAAGGCGCTGCCCGCCTATACCCAGGGCGCGCTCGTGCTGGCCAGGACAGAGCGACTGGATGCAGCGCGGCTTGACCGTGCGTTCGACGCCACGCACACCACCAGCCCGGCCGGCTCCATCATGGCGAGTATCGACGCGGCTCGGGCGCTTCTCGCCGCCGACGGCGAGTGGCTGTGCGGCCGGCTGATCCGGGGCGTCGCCGCCGCGCGCAAGCGGCTCCGCGAGGTGCCGGGTGTCGATGTCCTGGACGGCCCCGGTGTAGAGCCGACGAAGCTCGTGGTGCTGATCGCGGGCACGGGAGCGCACGGGATCCGGGTGGAGGCCGACCTGATCGCGGCTGGCCTGCCGGTGGAGATGGCCGACCGCGACACGATCGTGCCGATCCCGACCATCGCCGACGACGAGGACCGCATCACCGCGTTTACCGACGCGCTCATCGCCGCGATCGAGCGGCACCGTGGCACGCCGCGACTGCCGGCGGCGGCCGCGTCGTGGACCGTCGAGCCCGAGACCGTGCTGGCGCCGCGTGAGGCGTTCTTCGCGGCGCACCAGACGGTGCCGGCCGCCGCGGCGATCGGGCGCGTCAGCGCGGAGCTGATCGCGCCCTACCCGCCCGGCGTGCCGGTGCTCGCGCCCGGCGAGCTGATCACTGCGGCCGCCGTCGACGCGCTGCGGGAGATCGCGGCCGACGGCGGCCGGATCGCTTACGCTGCCGATCCCAGCCTGGCGACCTTCCAGGTGATTGCCGGCTAGTCAGCTGATATCGCGGCGAACGGTGGTCCTCGCCGCGATCACGCTGACGGCGAGGGCGATCGCCGCGAGCAGCGCGGCCGCCGCTGCGAAGGGCAGCGGCGAGGCAGTGGTCCCGGCGCTGTGCGCGGGTCCGAACGCCGCGCTGCCCAGCGACGTTCCGGCCAGGGTCGATGCGGCTGTGTATGGCAGGTACGGCTGTAGGCCGTTGAACAGGTCGCCGAGGATCGACTCGATCACGATGGACCACACAAAGATGCCGATCACGACCGGGAGCTGGGCCCTGATCAGCGAGCCGAGCGCGGCGCCGATGGCCGAGAGCAACGCGGCCGCGACCACATGGCCTGCTGCGTAGCGAGCGAGGGTGCCGGCGCCGATCGGGTTGGCGTAGCCGTCCGCGGCGACGAAGCCGAGGCCGATGGCGGTGGACGTCGCCCAGCCGAACAGGCCGAACACCGAGCCGGCGATGACCGCGGCGATCGCCTTGGCCGCCAGCACGCGGCTGCGGTTGGGCGTCACGAGATAGGTGCCGGTGGCCGTCGCATGCCGGAACTCGCCGCTGGCGAGAGTCGCGCCGAGAGCCGCCGCGAACATCAGCGACCAGACGCCGCCCGTGATGATGTTGTTCACCCCGGCGGCGGTCGAGAGCGGCGGCATGTTGTTCGTGCCGGCCCGCTCCGATTCGATGATGCTGAACACCGCCGTGAGCCCGACTGCCGCGGCTAGCAGCCCGTAGCTGGCCCGGACAGTGCGCAGCTTGAGCAACTCGACTCGGATTCCCCTGATCACGACGGGACCTCCCGGGGGGCGTCGCGACCGGTCAGGCCGAGGAACACGTCCTCGAGCGCGGCACCTGCCGTGAGCTCGTTGATCGGCGAGTGCGCCACCAGGCGGCCGGAGTTGATGATGATGACGTCGTCCACGGTCTGCGCGACCTCGGCGAGCAGGTGGCTGGACACCAGGACCGCAGCCCCGTCCGCGGCGAGGCCGCGGATCAGGTCGCGGAGCCAGCGGACGCCTTCTGGATCGAGGCCGTTGGCGGGCTCGTCGAGGATCAGCACGTCCGGGTCGGCAAGTAGCGCACTGGCCAGGCCCAGCCGCTGCCGCATGCCCAGTGAGAACGTGCCGGCCCGCTGATCGGCGGCGCTGGCGAGGCCCACGAGGCCGAGCACGTCCTCGACCCTGGTCGGATCGAGGCCCGCCGCGAGGGCATGCACGCGCAGGTGGTTGCGTGCGGTGCGGCCCGGATGGCAGCTGGAGGCCTCAAGGACCGCGCCGACCTGGCAGGCGGGCGAGGGCAGGGCGACATAGGGCCGGCCGTCGACGCTGGCGCTGCCCTGGTCGGGCAGGACCAGACCGAGCAGCATGCGCAGGGTCGTTGTCTTGCCCGCGCCGTTGGGGCCCAGGAAGCCGACAACCTGGCCCGCCTCGACGGCGAAGCTGAGATGATCGACGGCCACGGTGTGGCCGTAGCGCTTGGTGAGGCCGGTGGCCTCGATGATCGCCATAGCGGCGTCCTTTCGAGTGTGACGCGCAACGCGGTGCGCCGGAACGTGCCCATGCTCGTCGCGCGGCTGCCCGCCCGTCGTCAGCCTGGAGGTCCGTCTGTGGTGGCCCCTGGGCACGCCGGCCGGGCCTGCGGAGGTCGACTCCGGGTGCAGGTCAGTGGGTCGCTTCGTCGACCTGAGGCCGATGCCGCTAGTGCGCGGCTGACGTAGCGTCGTAGCTAGCCATGACTGGACTCACGCTGCCCGCGCTCCGCCGAATGCCCGTGCCGCGCGGCTATGCGGCGGACATTGCCGTGGCGGTGGCGGTCACTGCGTTTCAGCTCGCGTTCATCCGGGCCACCTTGGCCTGGCATCAGCACCAGCAGCCGAGCGCGGGCGCGCCGGGCGTGACTGGCTACCTGCTGCTCGCGGCTAGCGGGCTGGCACTGATCGGGCGCCGCCGGTTTCCGGTGGCCGTACTGGGAGTTGCTCTCGCGACGACGCTGGCCGCGGACGCCCTCGGTGCCGGTGCCTGGTTCGCTGTGATCGTCGCTTTCGTCAGCGCCGACGTCGCGCGCAGGCGCGCTGCAGCGATCGCGTCGCTGGTCATCGGCTATGTGGTGACGTTCTGGCCGCCGTGGCGCATCGGGCAGGCAGGTCATGGCTCGGTCGAGGTCGCCGTCGGCGTTGCCGGCTGGCTGGTCGTCCTGCTCGCGGTCGCCGAGCTGATCCGGATGCGGGGCCAGCGGGTCGCGGCTGCCGAGCGCAGCCGGGCTGATCAGTTGCGCCGCCGGGCTAGCGAGGAGCGCGTACTGATCGCGAGGGATCTGCACGACGTCCTCGCGCATAACATCTCGGTGATCAACGTGCAGGCCAACACGGCTCTCCACCTGATGGACCGGCAGCCGGAGCGGGCCAGGGAGGCGCTGACGTCGATCCACGAGGTCAGCAAGCAGGCGCTGGCCGAGCTGCGGACCGTCCTGGGAGTGCTCAGGGCGGACGGGGATACGGCCCCGCGGGCGCCGAGTCCCGGCCTGGCGCAGCTAGCCGAGCTGGTGTCGGCCGTCGGCGCGGCGGGGCTGCGAGCACGGGTTGCCGTGCAGGGGGAGCCCAGGGAGCTGCCGGGCGACGTCGACCTCGCGGGTTACCGCATCGTGCAGGAGGCGCTTACCAATTGTGCCCGGCACAGCGCCAGCCGGTCGGCCGACGTGGTAGTCCGGTATCAGCCGGACGGCGTGCTGGTCCAGGTAGACGACGCCGGCCCGGCTCAGCAGCGGCTGCCAGGGAGCGACCGGGGACCGACGGGCACGGGGAATGGGATCACGGGCATGGCCGAGCGCGCGGAAGCCATCGGCGGGACCCTGTCGGCAGGAGTCCGCCCGGACGGCGGCTTCCGCGTCGTAGCGTGGCTGCCATTCGCCGGGGAGAGCGCCCGGTGATCCGGGTCGGGCTGGCTGATGATCAGGAACTGGTACGGAGCGGGTTCGCCGCGCTGCTGGACGCCGAGGATGACATGAGCGTGGCCGGTGTGGCGGCCGACGGGGCAGCCGCAGTGCGGCTCGCCGAGCGCGAACGGCCCGACGTGCTGCTCATGGACATCCGGATGCCGGTCCTCGACGGCATCGAGGCGACCAGGCAGATAGCCAGCCGGCCGGAGCTCGCTGGCGTGCACGTCGTGATCCTCACGACATTCGAGATCGATGAGTACATCTTCGACGGACTCCGAGCAGGAGCGGCCGGGTTCCTGGTCAAGGACACCGACGCGGCCGAGCTGATCCGCGCGGTGCGGGTCGTGGCCGGTGGCGACGCCCTGCTGTCGCCGGTGGTTACCCGCCGGCTGATCGCCGAGTACACCGCCAACGCGCGCCGGCCACGCGAGATACCAGGCATCGCGGATCTGACCCCGCGGGAACGCGAGGTGGTGCGGCTCATCGCCACCGGGCTGTCGAACGAGGAGATCGCGAACGAGCTCTACGTCAGCCAGTCGACGGTGAAGACCCACATCAGCCGTGCGATGACCAAGCTGTCGGCGAGGGACCGTGCCCAGCTGGTCGTCGCCGCCTACGAGGCCGGGATCGTGCAGCCTGGCTCCTAGGCGGTGCGCACAAGCCGGATAGATCTGGCATCTCATGCCATCTGTGGCGGGTGCCAGCCCGCGCCAGGGACAGCTGCCCCGAGACCGTGATCCGGCGTGCTCTGCGGGTATGCCGGAGACGTGGGGGGAGGTCTGCCATGACCGGAGGGGTTACTGCTGACATCGTGCTGCCGATCGTCATCGCGGTGGCGCTGACAACCTGGCTGTCCTTGCTCTTCTACGCCAACGCGCATCCCAGCCGCGGCCAGCACAGCGTCCAACTGCCCACAGAGGTCCGCGGCGGCGAATTCCAGGCGGTCGAGGGCGGCCGGCAGCTCATGCCGATTCCTGAGCACCGACCGGCGGTGCCTGGGCAGCGGGCGGCTGCCGCGGGGGAGAACTATCAGGTGCCCGAGCCTACGGCGGCCGCCGGTGCTGAGCACGAAGCGGCGTCGGAGGACGAGGTGGAGACGCGCCCCATGGCAGGCCACCCGCCCGTCTGACGGGTCGCGCCGTGATCAGGGTCCGTCCCTCAGCCGGTCAAGGCCATCCAGGATGAGGTCCAGCCCGAACTCGAACTCGGTCTGGTCGTCGCACCAGCCGAGGGTCGAGTCGGGGTCGTCATGGGCGACCTCCTCGAGCATTCCGGCTAGATGCGGGAACTGGCTGGCCAGGTCCTGAGGGCCGGTACCCGGGTCGGCACCGGCGCTGTCGCCCGGATCGAAGAGCTCTTGCGAGAATCCCAGCGCCCGGCTGCCGAGCGCGTGCAGGGCATGGTGGGCTACGTCATTGGAGAAGCCGCCTTGTCGCATGAGCCGCACCAGCTCATCGTGATAGCGCAGGACCGCCATGCTCATGGTGGTGCGCGTCTCAAGGACGCGAGGTGCCCAGGGGTGGCGAAGGAGTACCTGCCGGGCGGCCAGGATGCGTTGCCGGACGGCGCTCTTCCAGCTCCCTTCCCTGGCAGGCACGTCGATCTGGCCGACGACGTTGTTGATCTCGGTCACGATCACGTCAATGACCCCGTCGAGGACGTCTTCCTTCTTCGCCACGTGGTAGTACAGCGACATCGCCTCGGCGCCGAGTTCGTCGGCGAGGCGGCGCATCGTGAGGGCCTCGAGCCCGCCCTCGTCGGCGACCTTGATCGCAGCCGCCAGCACGCGTTCCCTGCTCAGCGGGAGCCGCGGCTGAGTCTCCGTCCCGCTGCCGGCCACCTGCATCAGTCCTTTCCGCGTACCTGATCGTAAAAGGTCGGCCACCTGCCCGGCGCCACCGGCGCGCCGCGGCGGTCGCGCCGCACCCGGCGATGACCTTGACAGCCTTACACCGTACGAATTAGCCTTACCTCGTGATTCTTACAGTGTAAGAAGTCGTCCCGATACCAGCCGATGGCGAGGAAGGGCAATGAAGGCGTTCGTCCTGCGCTCCTATGGATCAGCCGACCAGCTTGAGCTCACCGATGTCGACACACCGGTGCCGGCCGACGACGAGGTCCTCGTGCGGGTGCGGGCCTCCTCGGTCAATCCTTATGACTGGCATCTCATGAGAGGCGAGCCCCTAGTCGCCCGCCTGCTGCCCGGGGGCATGGGCCTGCTCGGCCCGAAGCTGCGCATCCTGGGCTGCGACATAGCGGGCCAGGTCGAGGCTGCCGGACCAGCCGTCACTGCGTTCCGTCCTGGCGACGATGTGTTCGGCCTGCTCGAGCATGGCGGCTTCGCGCAGATGGTCAGCGTGCGCGACGAGCTGCTGGCCCCGATGCCGCGGGGCCTGTCGTATGAGCAGGCGGCGGCGATGCCGATGGCGGCTGTCACGGCGCTGCTGGCGGTCAGGGACGCTGGCGCGGTTCAGGCCGGCCACGAGGTGCTGGTCACCGGGGCCTCCGGGGGCGTCGGAACGCATGCCGTTCAGATCGCGAGGGCTCTGGGCGCCTCGGTCACCGGTACCTGCAGCGCGCGCAACGCCGAGCTGGTCCGGTCCGTCGGCGCGGATCACGTCGTCGACTACGTCACCCAGGACGTTGCGCAGACCGGCTGCCGCTACGACGTAGTCATCGACGTCGCGGGCAGCCGTCCGGTCACGGCGTACCGCCGGGTCGTTGCTCGCGACGGGAGGTTCGTTGTGGTCGGCGGTCCGGCTGGCCGCTGGCTGCAGCCCGCCGGTCACGTGATCGGCTCTTTCGCGCTGGCGCCCTTCGTGTCGCCGCGAATCGCGTCGCCTGATGTGGTGGGATGCCAGGCGAAAAAAGCGGCGCTGATGACGCTCACTGAGCTCGTCGAGGACGGCAGGCTGGCGCCCGTCATCGACCGGCGGTATCCATTCGACGACCTTCGCGCGGCGGTCAGCTACCAGGAGGCGGGCCATGCCGCGGGGAAGGTCGTCCTCGCGGTCTGAAGCTCGCACCTTCGCATACGCCGCTAGGGCGGGCAGCTTCCGCAAAGAGCTACCCCCAGCCTGTGAACATCCTTGTGGATACCTTGGTGGATAAGCACCGACCTCGGGGGATAACAGATGGTTTCTTGTGGAGCCCAAAAAGAATCTTGAAATGCTTAGTAGAAAGCCCTTGCGCGCGGCGGGGCTGAGGCAGTAGAAATTCATTCACCACCTGATGGGCGGGATCCCGGAGAGGCAACTCGAAGGGAAGCGTGAAGTCCGGGCAACCGACCTGATCGCAGCCCGCGTAAGTCAGGAGGCGGGTCCGGCCAAGAACTGACTCGGCTGAGCAATCGGCAGGTCAGCGGCATGGTTGGGTCCCCTGTGAGGCCCCTGCATCTCATACATGGAGGGGCCTCACGGCTGTCTGCGCCCACCTCCGTGTGGCGCTCAACAAGTGCAGCGTGCCATTCCGTCAAGGTCTCGGTGGAATTGTCGGTATGGGTTTGAACCCGGCACTTAGGAATCTTGCGAAACCGCTTGCGCCAGACCGTTGCGGCCGGTAGAAATCACTCACGGTCACGAACGGATTCCGCCCCGGAGCAATCCGCGGACGGCACTGCCGGGTAACCGCGCCTTGCCACCGGAATCTGCAGTGATCGCAGGCCAGCCCTGGCCCCGTCGCCGAGCGATCGGCGGTCGGGCGGGCGTGGCCGGACGGGTCCCTCCGCCTCATACGCGGAGGGACCCGTCTTGTTTCGAGGTTCGGGCGGCTCATGGCGCAGGAAGACATGGCGGTCGGCCAGTGGACCGGCGCCTACAGTGACAGCGTGACCGCTCTCGGGGATCCGGGTCGCAGCGACGTGCAGGCGCGGACGGCGCGGATGCTGCGGTTGCAGGCTGGGGCCTGCCGCCAGCTTGGCAGCCCGCTGTATGGCGACCTTCTGCAGCGCGCAGCAGAGGATCTGCTGGCCGACGGTCAGCTCGGCGATGTTCTCGACGGCTTCCTCGACGACCAGCTCAAGAGCGCGCTCGCGCTGCGACTGCTCGGAGGCGTGCACGCGATCGTGCTCTCCGGCCGCGCGCCCGCGCTGGCGGCGTTTTATCCGAGCGTCGGTGGCACGCCCGAGCGCCGGCCTGGCAGTCCGCGAGCCTGGGCTGCGTTCCAGCAGGTGCTCGCCGATTTCCGGGGTGAGCTCCGGTCCTGGCTCGACCACCCGCCGCAGACCAATGAGGTCGGCAGGGCGGCGGCGCTCCTCGGCGGTCTCCGTCATATCGCGGCCGAGGCGACCCTGCCCTTCCGCCTCGTGGAAGTCGGAGCGAGCGCCGGTCTGAACCTGCGGGCCGACCGGTTCTGTGTCCCCGGACCCGCAGGCAGCTACGGTGATCCGCACTCGCCCGTCGTCTTGACCGGCGGCTGGCTCGGCGACGCCCCGCCGGACAGCCGGATCGAGGTTGTCGAGCGCAACGGCGGTGACCTGGCACCGATCGATCCGCTCACCGAGGACGGCCGGCTGAGACTCACCGCCTACATATGGCCGGACCAGGCCGAGCGGCTCGCCAGGCTGCGCGGCGCGCTCGCCATCGCGGCTCAGGTCCCGGCCGCTCTCCGCATCGAGTCGGCGCCTGCGACGCTGGCCCGCACCAGGCTCGAAGCCGGCACATGGACGGTGCTGTGGCACTCGATCTTCCGGCAGTACCTCGACGAAACCGAGCGTGCCGAGCTCGCCGTCCGGGTCGCCGAGATCGCTGCTACTGCCGCCGCGCGAGCGAGGTTCGCCTACCTCTACCTCGAGCCGTCGCGTGCGGGCGGCTGCCGGGTAACGCTGACGACGTGGCCCGGAGGGCATCGCCGGGTGCTTGGGTCGGCGCCGGCGCACGGTCTCCCCGTGCACTGGCAGGCGTCTTCCTGACAGCACGCCCGGGTTGCGACATGACGCGAAGCCTCATATCGTGCCGATGTATCAAGTCGATACATCGGACCGATAGTAGGAAGGCAGCTGACATGTCCGGCGAGCAGTTGTACGACACCATCGGTGCCACTTACACCGTGACGCGGCGCACCGAGCCGCGGATCGCCGCGCAGATCTGGGATGCCCTCGGCGATGCGCAGACCGTGCTCAACGTCGGGGCGGGCACCGGCTCCTACGAGCCGCCCGGGCGTGACGTCACCGCTGTGGAACCGTCGGTGCTCATGCGTGCGCAGCGTCCCGCGGGCGCGGCGCCGTGCGTGGCTGCTGCCGCGGAGAGCCTTCCCTTCGAGAACCAGTCCTTCGACGTCGCGATGGCTGTGTCCACCGTCCATCACTGGCAGGACCCGATCGCGGGCCTGCGCGAGATGAGGCGCGTGGCCCGCCGTGTGGTGGTGTTCACGCACGACAGCACTGCGGCCGGGTGGTGGCGTCGGTTCTGGCTGAGCCGCGACTACCTGCCTGAGGTCGCTGACCTCCTGATCGGCAGGCCTTCGCTGACCGAGCAGGCGCGCGTGATCGGAGCCCGCATCGAGCCGGTGCTCATTCCGTGGGACTGCGCCGACGGCTTCTTCGAGGCGTACTGGCGCCGGCCCGAGGCATACCTCGACGATCGTGTCCGTCGTGGACTGTCGGTGTGGGCCAGGCTGGGCCCGGACATCGAGCAGCGGGCAGTCTGCAGTCTCCGCGCTGACCTGGCGTCAGGCGAGTGGGCCGACCGCAACCGGGACCTCGTCGCTCTGGACGCGGCAGACCTCGGCCTCCTGCTGCTGATCGCCTGAACTCGACGCGGACCGGGGACCTAGGCGGGGGTCAGCGGTTCGTCCCCCGCGGCCAGCGCTGGCTGGCCGATAGCGGCGCTCGCCACCGCGAGCTCGCCGGCATCCGGCGCTGGCAGCACCGGCAGCACGAGTGCGGACGGATACCGGGCGCTGTGCTGGATCTGGTGGGTCACGGGTGCCGTCCGCGTGCCGTGCAGCGAGTCGTCCGTCCCCAGGTTCCTGGCGAAGCGCGGGTGCGCGCCACCGGCGACCTGCAACCGGATGCGGTGCCCGCTGGCGAACACGTGCGAGATGTCGGTGAGCGGCACGCGCAGGCGCCTGACCTGACCGGGGGTGAGGTCGGAAGGCGTGCACCGGACGATCTGATCGGTGAGGTTGCGGGAGCGACCGCGGGAGTCCACGTCGCACACCCGGACGAAGACGTCGCAGTGCTGGTTGTCGGAGCTCAGGTACAGCTCCACGACCGGCGCGCCGGCCACCTCCACCGGCTCGGCCAGCGTCTTCGTGCTGAACGTCAGCACGTCTGGGCGCGCCTCGATGGCGGAGTTATCGCGACTGCCGGCGTGGCGCACCGACATCACCCGGCCGCCCACCGACGGAGTCGGATCGGCCGGGTCATAGCGAAGGGCAGTGCTGGCGCTCGCACCGGCGGGGTCCTGGTCGGAAGTCAGCCCGCCGTCCGCCTGCAGGTACAGGGACTGCGCACGGGTGTCCTCGGGCGGCCAGTCCGGCAGGTCACGCCAGCGGCCCACGCCGGAGGTCCGGACGCGCACGGGCGACGGCCGGAAAGCTGCGGCGGCCCCGTTCGTGTCGGTTCCGTCGGCGTAGGCGTCGAGCCATGCCACCGTCTCCCGCAGCGCGACGCCGAGGTCCAGCGACATGTGCGACCACGGGCCTATGGTCAGGGCTGTCGGCACGCCGCGTCTGCGCAGCGCATGGTATTGCCCCAGCGTCTGCTCGACGAAGAAGTCGTGGAACCCGGTGACCAGCAGCGTCGGAACGCTCACCCGGTCCAGGGCGGACGCGGCGCTGAAGCCGTCCCAGAACGAGTCGCTGCGGTCAGGGTGGCTGAGCCAGTCCTGATACCACGGTGCGCCCGTGTGCGCCAGTTCCGCTCCGGTGGCGGAAATCGGCAGCCGGTTCATGGCCATGGCCAGCCTTCGTTCGGCGGTCAGCGTGCGCCAGACCATCGCCAGGCCGCCGAACTGTTCCTGGCTCGCCACCAGGTCACTCCAGCTCAGCAGGTTGTACAGCTCGAACGGGCCGCGGCCGAAGCCGGCGTCTGCCAGGTCGTGCGGGCTGATGTGCAGGGCCATCGCGGTGAGCTCGGGCGGCGGGTCCGCTGCGAGCGCCCACGCCGCGAAGGCCAGGTAGCTCTGGCCGACCAGCGCCAACTGACCGCTGAACCAGGCCTGGTCACGCAGCCACGTCACGGTGTCCTGCCCGTCGGCGGCCTCGTCGACGGCTGGCATGAACCGCCCGCCCGACCCGAATGTGCCGCGACAGCTCTGCAGCAGTACGTGGTAGCCGCGCTCGCTAAGCGCCAGCGCCTCGACCGCGAACTGCGGCCCGCGCCCGTACGGGCAGCGGATGAGGACGGTCGGCCGCGATTGAGCCACCAGCGGAACGTAGTGATCGGCAAGCAGGATCGTGCCGTCGCGCATCGGGACCTGCACCGAACGGTCAACGGTGATCTTGTTCCGGGCCGGCCCCAGTCGAAGGGCCCGGTTCATCGCCGCGGTGATCAGGTCCGCCCCCCTCATAGCCGTTCTGCCCTCCAATGCGCGGTAAGACCGTTAAGACCTTCTAAGGTAACGCGGGTCACCTGGCCTGGCCAGCCTTGCGGCGTCGCGGCCGCTGGTGCGGATTGGCCGTGTGGTCAACGAGAATGGACTCGTGACTGGGCTTACTGATGGCGCGGCCGCCGTGGTTTTCGACTTCTTCGGCACCCTGACTCCGGTAAGTCCGGATCAGGTGTGGGCTGGCAATGCTCGCCGCCTCGCGGCCGCGCTCGGCGCGCCCCCGGACGCGCTGCTGGCGGCGCTCGATGAGTCCTTTCCCGAGCGCATAACAGGCGAGCTTGGCGACGTGCGGCAGACCTTGCGGGTGCTCGCCGACCGGCTGGGCGTCCAGCCCTCAGCTGATCAGCTCGATGACGCCAGCCAGGTCCGGCGCGAGATCCAGGAGTCAATGTTCGTGCTCCGGCCAGAGGCACTGCCGGTGATCCGCCGGCTCCGCGCTATCGGCCTGAAGATCGGGGTGCTGTCTGACTGCACATCGGAGCTGCCGGATGCGTGGTCCAGGCTGCCGCTGGCCGGTTTGGTCGACGCCCCGGTGTTCTCCTGCATTGAGCGGACGCGCAAGCCCGACCCGAGGCTGTTCCGGACAGTAGCGGCGAACCTGCGCGCCGAGCCCGCGGCGTGCCTGTATGTCGGCGACGGCGGCGGCCGGGAGCTCACCGGGGCCAGCGACGTCGGCATGCGTGCGGTGCTGCTGGCCGGCCAGGACTGGCTCGCGCACCGCAGCACCGAGATCGGCTGGACCGGGCCGCGGATCGGTTCGCTCACCGACCTGTGCCCCTGACGGCCTGACGAATCGGCACCTGCCGCTCAGCCGCACCCTGGCGCACAATGGCAACATGGACGAGTTCGAGCGGATTGGCGCGGCGTATCTAGGCCGTCTGACTGAGGCGGACTTGCGCGCGCTTGTGCATGCCGACGAGATCTCCGCATCAGAAGCGGACACCAGGATCCAGGCGCTGCGCCGGGCGCCGGCGCTGCTGCTCGAGGTGCTCGACCGCCCGGCAGCCTCGGCCGGCCTGCTGAACCTGGCCTCCGCGGGCGACGCGCAGCGGTACACGCTCATCTCGCCGTTCCTCGTGTTTGCCGCGGCGATCCACCGGGTGGCTGCCGATATCGGCAGCAGCGGTTACGTTCCCGAGCGGGCAACCCCCCGGCTCCGGATCCCGGTCTTCGACGGTCCTCAGCTCGCTGCGTACCTGGCCGAGCCCGCGCACCGGCTGTTCCTGACCGAGCTGCTGGCGTCCTTCGCGCGGTCGTCCAGTGGCGTCATCGTGACCCAGAGCGCGCAGGGACTGCGCCGCCGCCGATGGAACGACCTCGACCTCGGGCGGCTGGCGAACCTGCTCGACGCGCTGCCCGAGCAAGAGCGGCCGCCGGTGTGGCGCCGCCTGGGTGACCTGGCGCTGTTCCTGGCCGGGGTGTTCCCGGCGGCATTGGAGCGCGCTCTGACCGGCCGGCTCGACCCGATCCGGCTGGCCCTCATGACCGGTCTGGCACCGCCATCAGGCGGCCTCGGACCCGCCGAGCTGTTCGAGTGGTTCGGCGCGAGCTGGTACCGGCTGGCCGCACGGCGCACCAGCTCGGCCCGGGAGACCGCGGCCGTGCTCCGCGACAGCGCCGACCACATTCACGAGGCACGTCGCGTCCTCAATGCCGCCGCCGACCGGTATCTGATACCGGTCAGCATCAGCTGGCTCAGCCCGCCCGACTGACGTTTTAACGGCGTGGTGGGACCAAGCCGCAACTGTGAGGTCTCAGGCAGCGACTAACGCGGGGTCGTAGGCCAGGTTGGGGCGGAGCCAGTACTCCGCCTCGGCGACCGGGACGCCCTTGCGCTTCGCGTAGTCCTCCACCTGGTCCCGGCCGATCCGCCCGACCGCGAAATACCGCGCCTGGGGATGGCCGAGCAGCAGCCCGCTGACACTCGCGGGTGGCGTCATCGCGTACGACTCGGTGAGCCCGACGCCGATGCGGCCCGCGTCGAGCAGGTCGACGAGCTTTTGCTTCTCCGAGTGGTCAGGGCAGGCCGGATAGCCGAACGCCGGCCGGATGCCCCGGAATCGCTCCGCGTGCAGCTCCTCGATCGTCGGCTCCGCATCCGGCTCGTACCAGGCGCGGCGCGCGAGCAGGTGCACGTACTCGGCGCAGGCCTCGGCCAGCCGGTCAGCCAGCGCCTTGGCCATGATGCTCCGGTAGTCGTCGTTTTCTGCCTCGTACTGCCTGGCCAGCTCGTCCGCGCCAGTCACGCAGACGGCGAACGCGCCAGCGTGGTCGTCAGCCGGGGCCACGTAGTCGGCCAGGCTGCGGTTTGGCCGGGAGTCAGACCAGGATGCTTGCTGCCGCAGCATCGGGAAGGTCGGCCCGCCGTCCATGACGATGTCGTCGCCTTCTGCATGGGCCGCCCAGAGCCCGAAGACGCCGTGAGCCTGGAGCAGGCCGCCGTCAATAATCTGCTCCAGCAGCTCGTTCGCCTCGTCATACAACTCCCTGGCCGCCGGCTGGGCCAGGATTGCCGGGAACTTCCCCTTGAGCTCCCACGCGGAGAAGAAGAACTGCCAGTCGATGAGCTCGCGCAGCCGGCGCAGATTCGCCTCGACCAGCCGGGTCCCGGTGAAGGAGGGGATGGCCAGCTCGCCGAAGCTCACCTTCTCCCGGTTCGACTGCGCCTGCCACAGCGGCAGGATGGGCCGGCGCTGCTTGTCCGCGTGCTCGGCCCGCAGCCGCTCCTGGTCGACGCCGTTGGCGCGGATCAGCTCGGCCGACCGGACCGGGTCGAGCAGGTCCGACACGACGCCGACAACACGGGACGCGTCGAGCACATGAACGGTCGGCTGCTGGTAAGCAGGCGCGATCCGGACTGCGGTGTGCTGCCGCGAGGTGGTCGCCCCGCCGATCAGCAGCGGCAGGCTGAGGCCGCGCCGCTGCATCTCCTCGGCCACGCTGACCATCTGGTCCAAAGACGGCGTGATGAGCCCGGACAGGCCGACGGCGCTCGCGCCCTCGGTGATCGCGGTGTCGAGGATGGTCGCAGCCGGCACCATGACGCCGAGGTCGATCACCTCGTAGTTGTTGCAGCCAAGCACCACGCCGACGATGTTCTTGCCGATGTCGTGCACGTCCCCCTTGACGGTCGCGAGAACGATCTTGCCCTGAGTCCGTCCGCCTGCGCCGCTGCCACCGGCGGCCTCGTTACGCTCCTTCTCGGCTTCCATGAACGGTTCGAGATACGCAACGGAGCGCTTCATCGCGCGGGCGCTCTTCACCACCTGGGGCAGGAACATCTTGCCAGAGCCAAACAGGTCGCCGACAATCTTCATGCCGTCCATCAGCGGGCCCTCGATGACGTCGAGGGGACGGTCTGCGTTGAGCCGCGCCTCCTCGGTATCGGCCTCGATGAAGTCGACAATCCCGTGCACGAGCGCGTGCGCGAGCCGCTTCTCCACCGGCGCCTCTCGCCAGGACAGGTCGATTTCGCGCTTGGTGCCTGAGCCCTTGACCGTGTCGGCGAAGGCCACGAGCCGGTCGGTCGCGTCCGGGTGCCGCTCGAAGATCACGTCCTCGACCAGCTCGAGCAGGTCGGCGGGGATGTCCTGATAGACGACGAGCTGGCCCGCATTGACGATGCCCATATCGAGCCCGGCCTTGATCGCGTGGAACAGGAACGCCGAGTGCATCGCCTCGCGGACGACGTCGTTCCCGCGGAAGGCGAACGACAGGTTCGAGATTCCGCCGCTGGTACGCACGCCGGGGCAGCGGCGCTTGATCAGGGGCAGGGACTCGATAAAGGCCCTGGCGTAAGAGTTGTGCTCCTCGATGCCGGTAGCGACGGCGAGCACGTTCGGATCGAAAATGATGTCCTCCGGCGCAAACCCTGCCTGCTGCGTCAGCAGGTCGTAGGCCCGGCCGCAGATCTGAACCTTTCGCTCGACGGTGTCGGCCTGGCCCTGCTCGTCGAACGCCATGACCACGACTCCGGCACCGAAGGAGCGGATGTGGCGGGCGTGCTGGAGGAACTCTTCCTCGCCCTCCTTGAGGCTGATGGAGTTGACCACGCCCCGGCCCTGGACGCACTTCAGGCCTGCCTGGATGACGGCCCACCGGGAGCTGTCGATCACGACCGGAATGCGAGCGACCTCTGGCTCGGTGGCGATGTAGTTAAGGAACGCGGTCATGGCCTGCACACCGTCGAGCAGGTCGGCGTCCATGTTGACGTCGAGGAGGTTGGCCCCGCCGCGGACCTGCTCGAGGGCAACGTCGACGGCGGCCTGATTGTCGCCCGCCTCGATCAGCCGCCGGAACTTGGCGGAGCCAAGCAGGTTGGTCCGCTCGCCGATCATCACAAAGCCGGTGTCGGGGCCGATCTCGAAGGTCTCGAGGCCGCTGAATGTGGTGCTGGGACGGGCGGCCGGGACGTGGCGCGGCGGCAGCCCGGCGACGGCTGCGGCGATCTGGGTCACGTGCTCCGGCGTGGTGCCGCAGCAGCCGCCCGCCACGTTGACGAGGCCCGCCTCGGCGAAGTCGCGCAGCAGTGCCGCCGTCTCGGCAGGCTGCTCGTCGTATCCGCCGAACGCATTGGGCAGGCCCGCGTTCGGGTGGCTGCTGACGTACGTGCTGGCCAGCCTGGCAAGCTCCTCCACGTGGGGGCGCATCTCGGCCGCGCCGAGCGAGCAGTTAACCCCGACGAGCAGCGGCTGCGCGTGCCGCACAGAGGTCCAGAACGCGTCGACGGTCTGTCCGGACAGCGTGCGGCCGGAGAGGTCCACGATCGTGACCGACAGCCAGAGCGGGACCTGCGGAGCGACGTCACGGGCGGCTGCGATGGCGGCCTTGGCGTTGAGCGTGTCGAAGATCGTCTCGATCAGCAGCAGATCGACGCCGCCGTCAGCTAGCGCGCCGATCTGCTCGGCGTACGCGGCGTAGACGCGGTCGAAGTCGACGGTCCGGTAGGCGGGGTCATCCACCCTGGGTGACAGCGACAGCGTCACGTTCAGCGGGCCAACCGATCCCGCCACGTAGGCCGGGCGGCCGGCCTCGTCGGCTGCCTGCCGGGCAAGCCGGGCGCCCGCCAGGTTGATGTCGCGCACGGCGCCTTCCAGGCCGTAGTCGGCCTGTCCGATGCTGGTAGCGGTGAAGGTGTTGGTGGTGGTGATGTCGGCACCAGCGGCCAGGTACTGCCGATGAAAGTCGAGCACCAGGTCGGGCCTGGTCAGGTTCAAGACGTCGGGGTCACCAGTGACGTCGCGCAGGTGATCGCGGAATAGCTCACCCCGGTAGTCCGCGGGCGTCAGGGCCGCGCCCTGCAGAACCGTGCCCCACGCTCCATCCAGCACGAGTATTCGCTGGTCCAGCGCGCTTGCGATGGCTGCGGCATCCGCCACGTTACCCGCCCCTTCCTGCCCGGCTTGCCCAGAAGAGGCGCGGATACCCGCGTGACTCTTTAGGCGTTTTTGTCCTGGTCGCCAAGCTGTCCGTCAAATCACTCCAGGTACCGGCAGACTATCGCATGGGCGCCTCGCATTTGTGTTGGTCCCCCATATTCATGGCCCATCAATTTGGGTCATGCCACAAGCGGTGGCCGGGAGCCTGGATGCATCGGCGAGCGCAGGGTCACGCGGTCGCTCCGGCGGCCGCTCGTCTTGCTGCCTATCCAGCGGAGCCGGAGCCGGTGCTAGCTCTCCGCGGCAGTTGCGTAAGCGGCGAGGAAGGTGCTCACCCCGGCGTCGGCCTGGGCGGCGAGCTCGGCAGCGCTGAATGACTGGTCACCGCAGAACAGGCTCTTGTCGACGGCCCGGCCCAGCACCAGGAAGGCGAAGTGGGAAGCCGCGACGCTGGGGTCGCCGCCCCGCAGCAGGCCGCGGGTGACGAGCCGGGCAAAGCACGTGGCCAGGGCGCTGATGGTCTGCTCGGGAGCTCGGTTGTAGTAGGCGCGGGCGAGGCCGGGAAGCTGATGCGAGGCGCCGATGACCAGGCGACGCAGCTGCAGAACCACGGGCTGCATCACCGTGGCGAGGTAGCGGACCGCGAGCTGCCGGAGGTCTTTCTCGAGCTGGTTCGTCTCGGTCAGCGCTGTGAGCTCGGCGCGGAACGGATCTCCGGCCCGGTCGAGGGCGCCGAGCACAATCTCGGTAAACAGGCGCTCCTTATCAGGGAAGTGCTTGTAGACGGTGGGCTTGGACACCCCGGCCAGAGCGGCGATCTGGTCCATGCTCGTGCCCAGGTAGCCGTGTCGCAGGAAGAGCTCGGTCGCCGCGTCGATGATCGCGCCGCGCTTGCGCGCCGACCGGTTGCCCTCGGCCAGCTCCGGCCCTCGCGGCATGCCCGGCGATGCGGTGAGCCCGCCGCCCGTGATGGTCAATGCGTCCTCCTCACCCGGATCGGTCGCGGTGTTGACGCCCGGAGTCTGTCAGGCTACTGTACCGTGTAGTTTTATTTTACTACACCGTTTAGTTTAGCAGCCGAACAGGAGGAGGCGGCGTGACTGTGCGATTCAGTGCGGTGCTGGCGGCCACCGGAGGATCCACGACAGGGATTCCCGTCCCGCCGGAGGTCATCGAACGGCTAGGCGGCGGAAAGCGGCCGCCGGTCAAGGTCACCATCGGCAGCTACACCTACAGCACGACGATCGGTGTCATGAAGGGCCAGACACTGATCCCGGTCAGCGCCGACCGCCGCAAGCAGGCCGGTATCGCGGCAGGCGACGAGCTCGAGGTGGAACTGGAGCCAGACGCCTCGCGCGCCCGCTAGCTCGTGAACTCGGCGCGCAGTGTCTGGGCAGCCTGCGCCATCGATCCGAGCTTGCCAGCCGCGGACTCGCGGGGCAGGTACTTCATGCCGCAGTCGGGCGCGAGCACGAGGCGATCGGCCGGCACGTACGGCAGCGCCCGGCGCACCCGGTCAGCGATCACGTCGGGCATCTCGACGCCTGTGTCGTTCAGGTCGATGACGCCGAGGATGATCGTCTTTCCGGTCAGGTCAGCCAGCACGGCGCAGTCGAGGCCGGACTGGGCGGTCTCGATGGAGATCTGGTCGGCCGTCGACTCGGCGAGCTCGGGCAGGAATGAGTAGCCGGACGGGCGCTCGTGGATGATCGCCGCGTATCCGAAGCACAGGTGCACGGCGGTGGTGCCCGCGCTTCCATCAAGGGCGGCATTGAGCACCTTCACGCCGTACTGCTTGGCAGCCTCGGGCCTTGCCTGCAGATAAGGCTCGTCCAGCTGGACGATGTCGGCCCCGGCCGCGAACAGATCGGCTATCTCCGCCCGCACGGCCTCGGCGTAGCCGAAGGCGGCCGCTTCCTTGCTTGGGTAGTAGTCGTTCTGCGCCTGCTCGGCCATCGTGAACGGGCCAGGAACCGTCACCTTGATGGTCCGGTCGGTGTGCGCGCGCAGGAAGCGCACGTTGTCGGCATTCACCGGGTAGCGACGGCTGATCGGACCGGTAATCCGCGGGACCGGGTTCGGGTGGCCGCTGCGGTCGAGAGCGGTGCCGGGGTTGTCGATGTCGACGCCCGCGAGTGCGGTTGCGAAGGCGTTGGAGTAGCTCTCCCGGCGGACCTCGCCGTCGGTAATGATGTCCAGTCCCGCGTCTTCCTGTGCGCGGATTGCCAGCAGCGCGGCGTCGTCCTGGGCCTGTTCCAGGTGCTCGGGGCCGACCCGCCACAACTCAGTGGCCCGGACGCGCGGCGGGAACCGCCCGGCCAGCCGGCCGCGGTCGATCAGCCAGTCCGGCTGCGGGTAACTGCCGACTAGCGACGTCGGGAAGAGCACGGCGACCTCCGGGCGCTACGGGTAGGTTCCGGCCCACAGTATGCCGGGACCGTCATCTCGGTCAGCCGCCGACCTCGGCGAGGCGCCTCGACAGGAACCTGCGCTCCGGCCCGGTCGTGACCAGGCGCAGGGCTTCGGTGTAACTCGCCGCGGCATCCTCGCGCCTCCCGAGCCTGCGGAGCAGGTCAGCGCGAGTGGCTGGCAGGAGGAAGTAGTGACTGAGGGAGCCGCTCGTGGCGAGCTCGTCGACCAGGGCGAGCCCGGCAGCCGGACCCTCGGCCATGGCCACTGCCACTGCCCGGTTGAGAGCAACCACCGGGGTCGGCATCAGCCGGTACAGCTCGTCGTAGTGCCTCGCGATCTCGGCCCAGTCGGTGTCACCTGCCAGCCGGGCCTGTGCATGGCAGCCGGCAATGGCCGCCTGGAGCTGGTACGGCCCGCCGCGGCTCCGGCGACGCGCCTGACCGAGCAGGGCGAGGCCCTCGGTGATTCCGGCGGAGTTCCACCGGGACCTGTCCTGATCCTCCAGCGTGACCAGCTCGCCGTCGTCATCGAGCCGTCCCGCTCTCCGGGCGTCGTGCAGCAGCATCAGCGCGAGCAGGCTGGTGGCCTCGGGTTCGTCCGGCATGAGGGCGACCAGCAAGCGCGCGAGCCGAATGGCCTCAGCGGTCAGGTCGAGCCGGAGGATATCGTCGCCCGCTGATGCCGAGTAGCCCTCGTTGAACAGCAGGTACAGCACCGCGAGCACGCCGCTGGTGCGCTCAGGCAGCAGGTGTGCGGGTGGCACCCGGTAGGGGATGCGGGCGTCGCGAATCTTGTGCTTGGCCCTGGTCAGCCGCTTGGCCATGGTGGCCTCAGGCACCAGGAATGCGCGCGCGATCTCCGCTGTCGTCAGCCCGGCGAGCGTCCGGAGCGTCAGTGCGACCCGTGCCTCGAGCGACAGTGCCGGGTGACAGCAGGTGAAGATGAGCCGCAGCCGGTCGTCGCCCACTCCGCTGTCATCCGGGGTTGCAGGCTCGCCGGGTACCGACAGCGCGCCCAGCTCCTGCAGTTTGGCTGCCTCGGTCTTGCTCCGGCGCAGCCGGTCGAGCGCGCGGTTGCGCGCGGTTGTGGTGAGCCAGGCACCCGGCCGGTCAGGCACGCCGTGGGTTGGCCAGCGAGCGAGGGCCGCGGCAAAAGCATCCTGAACACATTCCTCGGACAGATCCCAGTTGCCCGTCATCCGGATCAGCGTGGCGAGTACGTTTCCCCACTCATCCCGGAAGGCAGCGGCGACCGCGGCCTCGACTGCTGTCATACGCTCGCCAGGACGGGGCGCACCTCCACCACGCCGCCGGCCAGCGCGGCCGGATGTCGCGACGCCGCGTAGATGGCCTCGTCCAGGTCGGCGCACTCGATCACGTCGTAACCAAGGATCTGCTCCTTGGTCTCGGCGAACGGGCCGTCTGTTACCAGCACCTCGTTGCCGGCGTTCCGCACCGTCGTTGCGGTCCGGATCGGCTGCAGCTGGGAGCCCTCCACCAGCAAGATGCCCCTGGCGTGCATCTCCCTGGCCCAGGGCGCCCAGCACGGCTCGCCATCGTCATGGTCAGTCGCAGTGTCGTCGGCGTCTTCCTGGCCGCATACCAGCAGCATGTATCGCATCGGGCAGGCCTCCTCAGTTCCGAGGTTAAGGCCTGGCTAGCGGCCTGACAGGCCGGCTTGCTCGATTATGCCGGGAATCGCGCTCTCTGCGCCGATGGCCATCACGTGCACGCCTGCCACGCCGGGTACGTCGGCGAGCTGGGCGATGATCTCGCTGCACAGTTTCTCGCCCTCGGCCCGCAGCCGGTCCGGGCTGAGACCCGCGAGGCGCTCCGTGACGTGATCGGGGATGACCACGCCAGGGATCGTCGCCAGGTGTGCCAGCGCGCGCTCCGAGCGGACCGGGCCCACGCCGGCCAGGATGGCGCAGCGCTCGTGCAGTCCCTGGTCGCGGACCCGCTGCATCCACGCGGCGAACGCGCCGACGTCGAATACGAACTGGGTCTGCACGAACTGCGCGCCAGCGTTGATCTTGCCCGCTAGCCGCCCAGTGGCCTTCTCCGCCGCAGCTTCGGCTTCGGCCGCGCTCGCAGCCCGGCCAGGCGGATTCTCCACGGCGCCCAGCAGCCAGGACGGTGGGGGGTTCAGCTGAGCGCCCGACATGAGCGTGCCCTCGTCCCGCATGGCGGTCGCCACGCTGAGCAGCCTGGTGCTGTCCAGGTCGAAAACTGCGGTGGCGTCCGGGTGATCGCCGTTGCGGGGATGGTCGCCTGTCATGATCAGTATGTTCGGCACGCCGAGCGCCGAGGCGGACAGCAGTTCGGATTGCAGCGCAATCCGGTTGCGGTCGCGGCAGGTGACCTGCATGATCGGCTCGATCCCGGCCTGCAGCGCGGCGATGCTCCCGCCGAGGCTCGACAGCCGGACTGTCGCGCCCTGGTTGTCGGTGATGTTGACGGCGTCCACCCAGCCGCGCAGCGTCGCGGCCTTGTCGGCGATCGGCGCGGTGGCGGCGCCGCGTGGCGGGCCAATCTCGGCCGTAATCGCGAATTGGCGCGCCGCGAGCCGCTGCCGGAATGAGCTGGGTGCGCCCTCGGTCTGACGAGGATTCAGTCCGGCTTCGGCGCGATCGGGCCCGCTGCCCGCTTTGTCCGCCATGCGGGCGATCTTATCCCAGTACTGGTCGACGGCCTATGGGCGGCGAGTCGATTATCCGCGCCGCTGAGTTGTGGCTTCAGCCGAGAATGTCGGCCGTTTTCTCGGTGCTGAGGCGACGCCGTGCGACGGTTAGCCGTCCCAGGCCGGAGAGTGCTTCGAGAACCTGGGCGGCCAGCCCCGCGCCTGCCGACGTCGATTCGGCGAGGCCGATTGTCTGCACCGACGCGAGCATCGCCGGCTTGATATCGGACACGTCGCCGACGACCTGAACCCTCGTGCCCGAGTCACGGGCATGGCCGCACACCTGCCTGGTGTCCGCAGACTTCGGGTCGCCGACCACCAGCATGAGATCGCTGCCGACCGCGACGGAGTAGATTGTGCCGGCCCGGTCGGACGGGGCGTAGCACACCTCCGCGGGCACGGCGCCCCGCGCGGCCGGGTAACGCGAGCGCAGCGCGGTCACGATCGGCGCGCCAGCCTCGAGTGTCAGCCCCGGCTGAACGAGGTAAGAGATCGGCCGGCTGTCGCTGGCCGCGATGGCTGCCGTGTTCGCGGGAGTCTCGACCATGGTCACCCGGCCGGGAGCCTGGCTGATGATCGGCTCAGTCGAGGCGTGATCCGGCTGGCCGACGAGGACGAGCTGATGGCCGCGCTCCGCGGTTCGGGCTGCGGCAGCCTGGGCCGCCGCCACCAGCGGGCAGGTGGCGTCCACCACGGTGGCACCACTGCGGGCCGCCTCGGCGCGGGCTTGCTGGGTCACCCCGTGTGCGGGGAAGACGACGACGTCGTCTTGCCCTACACCATCAAGCGAGGTCGTGACGATCGCGCCGAGCTCGGCTAGTTCCGCCGCGGTTTCCGCCGGCATCGCCGTGGGCGCGAGCACGTACACGTGCCGTCCGGTCTCGCGGCCATCGGACGCGGCTTGCCTGGCCGCACTGGCCGCGTGCAGCGCGCCGCTGCACCACGGACTGCTCGCGATGAGCAGCGACCGGCTGCCGGATACCGCGGCCCATTCCTCGACCGCGCCGCGAGCGGCGCTTGCCGACAGCGCATCGCCGGATGGAGCGGCGGCGGCGATCGCGGCCGTTCCGCCGTCCTCGCGCGGGCACGTCACCAGGAAAAGCCGCGCGTCCTCATCACCGCGCCAGTCAGCACGCGGCAATGTCGCGAGCCGATTCGGCCTGCCCTTGGCTACCAGCGAGCCGGCCACCAGCGGTGCAGCCGGACAGCTGAGCAGCCCGTTCGCGGGGTCGTTAATCTGCCTCGGGACGAGAACCTCGCCGCGCTTCATGCCCGTGCTGGCTACTGGAATCTCGCGTACGTCTAGTCGGCTCATGTCATGTCAGCCGGCCCCCCGGCGATCCTGTCCCTCCGTGCCGATCGGCGTGGCGCATGCTCGCGCGCACACGACAGTCCTCCGTGTCGTGCCATGCCCTGAGTGGCGTCGTGATTTTCCCTGCGGCTGGCTAAGACTTCGTATCCGGCCGCAGACAATCGTCGCCGATCCCGGTCAGAACCCGGCCGAGTTCAGGCGTCGTTCTCGCCGCGGCGCTGCTGCTCGGCCAGGAAGCGCTCGAATTGCGCGCCGAGTTCCTCTGCGGTGGGTACCTGCTCCTCGCCTGACAGCAGGTTGTCCCGGTCGGCGGTGAACGCGTCGTATTGCTGCTCGAGCGCCTGCACTACCTCGGCGACCTCGGCCGAGCCGTCGACCTGGCGGGCGATCTCCAGGTTGGTGCGGTGCGCAGCCTCGCGGAGGGCATCGGCGGGCAGAACGAGGCCGGTGGCCCGCTGCACGGAGTCCAGCAGCGTCGCCGCGGAGGCCGGATACGCAGCCTGAGCGAGGTAATGCGGCACGTGCACGGCGAACCCGACGGCCTGCCGTTCGGCAGCGCCGAGCCGGTACTCCAGCAGTGCAGCGGCACTGCCCGGCACCTGAAGCTTGTCGACCAGTGGTCGGTAGCCGTCGATCAGGCCGGACTGGGTGGCATGCGCGGTCACTCCGAGCGGCCTGGTGTGCGGAGCCCCCATGGGGATGCCGTGGAAACTGACCGAGAGCCGCACCTGCAGGTCGGCGGAGAGCTGCAGGACTGCCGCGGCGAAGGTCTCCCATTCGCGGTCCGGCTCCAGTCCCGCGAGCAGCAGGAACGGGGTTCCTACCGCGTCACGCAGCAGCGACACCCCGAGTTCAGGCGCGTCGTAGTCGTCCCAGTGGTCCTTCGCGAACGTCATGATTGGACGGCGCGAGCGGTAGTCGAGCAGCGAGTCTATGTCGAACCTCGCTACCTGCTCGTGCTCCAGGCTCGAGAGCAGGTGGGCGGTCAGCAGTCGCCCAGCGGCGCCGGCGTCGATGAATCCGTCCAGGTAATACAGCATGACGAGGTCACCGGGTGGCTCCGGCGCTGCCGGGACTACCTCATACAGGTCAGCCGGATTGCGGGCCACGCCAGCTGCCTCCGTCCGTGCGGTTCCGTGTCAATCGTTAACAACAACGAATGCGCGCCGCCGGTAATCCCGGCGGCGGCCATCTAGGTGTCTTCGCCAGCCTCGGATCCGGCGCGGTTGCCGGTCTCCCAGCGGGCCAGCAGCCCGGCCATCTCATGACTGATGAACTCAAAATACCGAACAGTCTCGGCCAGCCGGGCGCCTGCGGGCGAGCTCTGCCCCAGCGCGTCCACGCCGTGCCGCAACTCCGCGGCCCACGCCGTGAACTGGCGATCCCGTAGCCGGACCACGTCCTGCCAGATGGCTGTCGACATCCGATAGTGCAGCCGCCGGGAGCCTGGCTCTCCTTCGGCGGTGATGAGGCCGACCTGGAGCAGGTATCGGACGCCGCTGGATACCGATGCCGGGCTCGTCTGCAGCAGGTCCGCTAGCTCAGCGGCAGTGAGGGTGCTGGAATCGGACGTCAGCATGGCGACGAAGATCCGGGCAGGTGTGCGCGGGAATCCGGCCTGGCTGAGCTGAGTGGTAAAGCGCTCGATGAAGGAACGGACCGCGGCCCGGTCGCGGGTTCCGCCGTCGCCCTGGTCAGTCGCGGACTGCCGCAGCGTGGACGGCGTGGCCGTCCCTGCTGGCTGGCTGCTCTGCTTGCTCACGAGCACGACTGGGTCAGGCTCCTGTTCCCATACGGTTCCTATATTTAGTAGTTTCTGAATTTGGTGTAGGGTTCCTGCCGTGAACGCTATCGAAGTCGCTGGCTTGCGCAAAGTCTTCGGGAAGACCGTTGCGCTCGACGGTCTGGACCTATCCGTCTCGGCAGGCGAGGTGCACGGCTTCCTCGGCCCGAACGGTGCGGGCAAGACCACCACGATCCGGATTCTGCTCGGCTTGCTGCGGGCGGACGGAGGGACGGCGCGGCTGCTCGGCGGGGACCCCTGGCACTCGGCTGTCGAGCTGCATAAGCGACTCGCCTACGTGCCCGGAGACGTGACGCTGTGGCCGACGCTGACCGGCGGCGAGGTCATCGACCTGCTCGGGAAGTTGCGCGGCGGCCTTGACAGCAAGCGACGGCGCGAACTGCTCGAGCGCTTCGATCTCAATCCGACCCAGAAGGCGCGCGCCTACTCGAAGGGCAACCGGCAGAAGGTGGCGCTCGTTGCTGCCCTCGCCTCGGATGCCGAGCTGCTGTTGCTGGACGAGCCGACATCGGGCCTCGACCCGCTGATGGAGGCGATGTTCCGGCAGTGTGCCGAGGAGGAGCGTGCCCGCGGCCGCACCATCTTGCTGTCCAGCCACATTCTGTCCGAGGTCGAGGCGCTCTGTGACCGCGTGACGATCATCCGCGCCGGGCGGACCGTTGAGACCGGGACACTCGCGGACCTGAGGCACCTGACCAGGACATCGATTGCGGCGGAACTGAGCGGCCACGCGTCCGGGCTTGCTGACCTCGCCGGGGTGCACGACCTGGTGGCCGACCCTGCCCAGGATGGCGGCAGCCGGGTCCGGTGCGAAGTCGACTCGGACCGGCTGGAGGACGTGCTCCGGCTGCTGGTGCAGGCCGGCGTCAAGACACTGACGAGCCAGCCGCCAACGCTGGAGGAACTGTTCCTGCGGCACTACGAATCGGAGCCGGCCGCCACCGGCGGGCACCCCGGCGTGACGGTCGCAGAAGCGAAAGTACCGGACGCGCGATGAGCAGGGCTGGCGCACACGCGGCGCCCGCCCGGCCGGCGGGCGCCGGGCCGGCGGCGCGGCCGGTTGATCGTCCGGCAGGCCCGCTGACCGGGGCGCGTGAGCTGCTCCGGCTCGCCCAGCGCCGGGACCGGATGCTGCTGCCGATCTGGATCTATGTGCTGGCGATCATCGCGGTCTCCGGTGGCTATGTCGTCAAGAAGATCTACAAGACCCCCGCCGATCTGGCCTCGATTGCCTCGACGGTCCGCCACGACGCGGCGCTGCTCTTCATCTACGGCCAGCTCCACGGCCACTCGCTGGGCGCGATCACCACTTGGCGCTATCTGGTCTACAGCGCCCTGACCGCCGGGCTGATGAGCATCTTCCTGGTCATCAGGCACACCAGGGCTGACGAGGAGGCTGGCCGCCTTGAGCTGGTCGGCTCCACGGTGGTCGGACGGCATGCCGCGCTAACGGCTGCGATGCTGCTCGCCCTGCTGGCCAACGTAGTGGCGTTCGTCCTGGCAGTCGTGATCTTCGTGGCATTCGGCCTGCCAGCCGCCGGTGCGCTGGCTTACGGGCTGGGCCAGCTGACCTGCGGCCTGGTATTCGCGGCGATAGCGGCGGTTGCAGCCCAGGTGAGTGGTACGGCCAGGGGCGCCAGGGCGATCGCGATCACGCTGCTCGGTCTGGTCTTCCTGCTCCGCGGTGTTGGCGACTCCGGTGCGAGCCACGGGCTGACGTGGCTGAGCTGGCTCTCGCCGATCGGCTGGGCCGAGGAGCTGCGGCCGTTCGGCGGGGAGCGGTGGTGGGTGCTCGCGGTGCCGCTCGCCGCGTTGGCGGTTCTGATCACGACTGCGTTCGCGCTGGCAGGCCGGCGTGACGCCGGAGCCGGGCTCATCCGACCACGGCCCGGATCGGCCACCGCCGGCCGGCTACTGGGCGGTCCGCTCGGCCTGGTATGGCGGCAGGAGCGCGCCAGTCTCGCTGGCTGGTCGGCCGGATTCCTGGTGGCTGGCCTCGCGATCGGCGTGGTCGGCAACGGGATCGGCAAGCTGCTCGGATCGGGCGGCGGGGCGATTGAAAAAGGGCTGCTCAGGATCGGCGGCCAGAGCGCGTTGACCAACGCCTACCTCGCCGCGTGCATGGCACTGCTCGGACTGGTTGCCGCGGCCTACGCAACGGGCGTCGTGCTGCGCCTCAGGACAACCGAGACCGACGGGCTCGGCGAGCCGATCCTGGCCTCGCCCGTCAGCCGCTATCGCTGGAGCGGCGGCACCCTGCTGATGACGCTGGCCGGCACCGCGGTGGTGCTGGTGACCGGGGGGATCGGGATGGGCCTGGGGTTCGGCCTGGCGACGTCCGGCGTGGGTACCTGGGTGTCGCGGCTGATCGTTGCCGGCCTGGTGCAGCTGCCGGCGGCGCTCTGCCTCGCCGGGTTCGCCTGCCTCGTCGTCGGGCTGCTTCCGCAGTGGAGCATCGGTCTCGGCTGGGCTGCCGTCGGGATCTGCGGGCTGATCAGCTTGTTCGGCCCGGCCGTCCAGCTATCGGAGAAGGTGCTCGACCTTTTCCCGTTCACGCACACGCCCAAGCTGCCAGGCGGCGAGCTGAGCGCGACGCCGGTGCTCTGGCTGTGCGCGGCAGCGCTTGCCATGGCCGCGGTCGGCGTAGCGGGACTGCGCCGCCGCGACCTCGGCTGATCAGTGGATCGTCTTGTGCGCGGCCAGCATCTCTACGTACTGGGCGATCTTCCTGGCCCGCGTCTCCGGCCGCTTCACGGCACCGATGCGGTGCAGGATGGAGTACCTGTTCTGGCTGCTGATCGTGGTGAAAAACGCGGCGGCTGCCGGGTTCGCGGCTAGTGCCTGCGCGAGGTCGGCAGGCACCTCGATGGTCCGCTGACCGGCGTAGGCGGCGTCCCAGCGACCATCCGCCCGCGCTGCGTCGACCTCGCGCTGACCAGCCGGCTCCATGCGCCCGGCGGCGATGAGCGCCTCGGCGTGCTCAGTGTTGATCTTCGACCACCGGCTGCCTGGTTTGCGCGGGGTGAACCGCTGAAGCCAGTGATTCGTATCGAGGCCGCGCTTCTGTCCGTCGATCCAGCCGAAGCGCAGGGCCTCCAGCAGCGCCTCCGGGTAGGAGATGCCAGCCTCGGCGCGGCCCTTGCGGGCAATCTTCAGCCAGACGCCGCCCGAGGTCGCGTGGTCGGATTCCAGCCACTGCTGCCACTCCGCAGCAGACGAGACCGACAGCACCCGCACCTCGTCGCCCGGCATGCCCGCAGTTTAGGGCCTGGTAACCGGCCCAGGTCCCGCCTCAGTCACACTGCCAGGACCTGCTAGCTGGAAACGGGCGCTGCCTGGACGTCGGCGTCAAGACTGGTCTCGAAGGCCTGGCCGATGAGCTGCCCGAGGCGCCTCATGAGGCCCAGATCCCGAGCGGGCGGCAGGTACGGGCGCGGATAGTGCGTCGATAGCATGCCGACGAGCTGTCCGCTAGCGTCCACCAGCGGGGTCGAATTGACCGACCGGAACTTCGACGCAGCAGCGATCTCCCGGTGCGGAGCGAAGTCGGGGTCGGTGCTCACGTCGGTGATGACGGTCTGCGCATGCTGCGACGCTGCCCGCCCGCAAGCCGACCCGTCGTCGTCGACGACGGCGAAGTACTCCAGGAACTCGTCGCTAAAGCCTGTCTGCAGCACGAGTACCAGCGAGCCGGTGGCCGGGTCGACGATCTGGACATTTCCCCGGTCGGCGCGCAGCAGTGAGAGCGCTTCTTCGAGACCCTCTTCGAGCACTGAGAAGCCGATCGGCGGCAGGTGCTGTCCGCGGCCGTCTACCGACTGGACTGCATCTGCCAGGGCGGCATCGAAACTGTCTGGGAGCTGGCCTGATGCGTGCTGCGAATCGCCGTTCGTCCGCTGAGGGACGATGGGCATGGCTGTCGCCATCCCTGTGTCCGCTAGCAGTTGTACCGGCTCCGTTCGACCCTTCGGCCTCGCCATGATGCCCCCCCGGGCTGCGCGGTCTTCTCAGTTTGCTAATACCAACGTAAACGCTGGTGCTAAATCATCCCGCTGCGGAAACTTTGATCGCGAAAATAATTCAGCCACGTCGCGTTGCCCTCGATTTTATCGCTTTTCAATAATTAGGCATGTCTCGCTGTAAAGGTTTCTTATTCTCATTTCTTTCGGTCATTTCTTCCTGAAAGCGTCCAAGTACCGCGCAAGGTCACAGTCAGGGCTTCGTGTAGCCGTGAAGCAACTCCCTGACCCGAACCTCCGCCTGACCACGCTCGGCTCCGGCCGCAGTCAGGACACGGGCTGCCAGGCTGTCCGGATCCCGGTAGAGCGCCAGCAGGATGTGCTCGGTCCCGACGTAGTTGTGGCCGAACTCCAGCGCGACCGCGACGGCGTTCACCAGCACAGTCCGCCCGGATTCGGACATCGGCAAGCGGCTGGCCGTCTGCGCGGCCGTGCCGGTGCCGGTGTCCGGGGCTCCGGATTGGGCGTCGGCTGCGCCGGCAGGGAGCATCGGCTCGTCCTGCGGCCCGGCCGCACGCGCCCACGCGGCGCGCAGGGCGCCCTCCACCTGAGTGCGGCTCACCTGCAGGTCGGCCAGCACCTTGGCCGCGATAGCGTCCGGGTCGGCATAAAGGCCGAGCAGCAGGTGCCCCGTCTCGATCTGCCGGTGGCCGCTGGCCATGGCTGCTGCATTCGCGGCCGCCAGCAGGTTTCGCGCTCGCGGGGTGAAGTGCTCGAACGTCGGACGGTCGGTCGATTTTGCGAGCTGCTCGGCGAGCGGGCCAGCGAACCGCTTGTGCACGGCCTGCTTGGTCACGCCAAGGGCAGCGCTGATCTCCGACCACGACCGGCCCGCCCGGCGGCAGCGGTCAACGAAGTGGCCCAGCAGAGCGTCGGTGGTCTGCTCGAGGTCGGATGCTGTCGCCGAGGCGACGGCGAGCTGACCGATGGGGTCGTCGGTCTGGGCGTCCCGCCGGACCGTGTCGATGAGTTCCTGCAGCGTTGGTGGCGGCGTCATGCGTCAACTCTAGGTTGACTACTCTCATTCGTCAACTTCTGGTTGACCAACTGTCAGGGGGATACTGGAGTCGGTGTCATCACACGAGCTGAGTCGCGCGCGCCGGGCGCTCATCCTGGCGATCTGCTGCACGAGCCTGTTCATCGTCGGGCTCGACACGACGATCGTCAACGTGGCGCTGCCGTCGATCGGGCGTGAGCTGCACGCTGGGGTATCCGGCCTTCAGTGGGTCATCGACGCCTACATCCTCGTCATGGCCAGCCTGCTCATGCTGTCCGGGTCGACCGCCGACCGGCTGGGCCGCCGCCGAACGTTCCAGGCAGGCCTGGCGGTGTTTGCTGTCGCGTCACTGCTCTGCAGCCTGGCCCCTGGCCTCGGATGGCTCGTCGCGTTCCGGATGCTGCAGGGCGTCGGCGGCTCGATGCTCAATCCGGTGGCGCTGTCGATCGTCACCAACGTGTTCATCGAACGCCGCGAGCGTGCCAGGGCCATCGGCGTCTGGGGTGCCGTATTCGGGCTGAGCATGGCGCTCGGGCCGATCGCCGGCGGCGCGCTCGTGGAGACGGTCGGCTGGCGCGGCATCTTCTGGGTGAACGTTCCCGTCGGCGTCGCGGCCATCATCCTGACCGCTCTGTATGTGCCTGAGTCGAGGGCAGCACGGGCGAGGAGGCCCGACCCGGTCGGGCAGGCACTGGTGATCGCGGTGCTGTCGAGCCTGGTCTTCGCGCTCATCGAGGGACCGGGACGGGGCTGGACCGCCCCGGGGATCCTGGCCTGCTTTTCGATCGCAGTAACCGGTCTCGTCGGCCTCATCGGATACGAACGTCGCCGCGCTGAGCCGCTCATTGACCTGCGCTTCTTCCGCAGTGCGCCGTTCTCTGGCGCGGTCGCGCTGGCTATCTGCGCATTCGCCGCCCTCGGCGGATTCCTTCTGGTGAATACCCTCTACCTGCAGGATGTCCGCGGCTACTCGCCGCTGCTGGCGGGGCTCTACGTCCTGCCGATGGCGGTGATGTCGGCAATCTTCCCGCCGGTGTCCGGCATGCTCGTCGGGCGTTTCGGCACGCGGCCGCCGCTGCTGATCGCCGGCATCTTCCTGACCGCGTCCGGCCTGCTACTCACGGGGCTCGCCAACGACACCTCGGCGGCCATGCTCGTCGGCGCCTACGTGGTGTTCGGCATCGGATTCGGCTTCGTCAACCCCCCGATCACCAACAGCACGGTGTCCGGCATGCCACGGTCGCAAGCAGGGGTGGCGGCCGGAATCACGTCCACGAGCAGGCAAATCGGCTCGTCGCTCGGAGTGGCTGTCATCGGCTCGGCCACCATTTCCGAGCTGCACGGCCCGTTCCGAGCGGACTTCGCGACCGCGAGCCACGCAGGCTGGTGGATCCTGACGGCCTGCGGGGTAGCCGTGCTCGCGCTCGGCTTCCTGGTGAGCGGCGGCTGGGCACGGGGCACCGCCCGGCGGACCGCGCGCCTTCTCATGCCCGCGAGCGACGGCGACGCGCAGCCCGACGAACCGGACACCATCGGTGGTGACTCGGAGGACCTTCAGACCGCCCGCTGAAAGTGAGCCGCCCGGCCGTTCTGGCCGGGTTAGCTCTCTCCCGGCGGTGCGGACGTCATGACCGCGAACGCCGCGCCCTGGTCGTCCGCCACAGCAGCCATCCGGCCGTACGGAGTGTCAAACGGCGGCGCGATGACCATGCCGCCCAGCTCGACGGCCTTCGCCACCGCCGCGTCGGTATCCGTCACGGCGAAGTACGAGACCCAGCTCGCAGGCCTGGAGGCCGGCTGCTCGGGCCCGAGCCCGCCAATGCCCCCCACCGGTCCGCCCGCCAGGTCGAGCGTGGCGTACTCCATATCGCCGCCGCCGATGTCGGTGTAGTCGTAGCCGAACACCTCGTGGTAGAACGCCTTGTTGACCTCGAAGCTCCGGCTCATGTTCTCATTCCAGGCGAGCGAGCCCGGCTCGTTGGCCATGCCGACGCCGGTGTGCGCCCTGGCCTGCCAGACCCCGAACGCGGCCCCACCGGGGTCGCTGGCGACGAACATCCGGCCGACGTCCATGACCTCGAACGGCTCCATCATGACCTGCCCGCCCGCGGCCGTGATCTTGGCAGCAGTGGCGTCGGCGTCGTCACTGGCTAGGTACGTCGTCCAGAAAGGCGGAGTGCCGGGGTTCATCTGCTGTCCGATCCCGGCCACTGCCCGGCCGTCGAGCATGCACATCGAATAACCGCCGGCTTCGGGCGGCCCCGCCTGGATATCCCAGCCGAACAGGCCGCGGTAAAACGCCGTCGCCTTGGCGACGTCGCCGACGCCGAGGTCGACCCAGCAGGGCGTCCCGGCCGGCCACGGAGTATCGCGAGTAACCATGGTTCCCTCCAAACCTTGCGCTGGCGCGCGAAGGTGGTCCCTGGCTCGATTGGCGAGGGCAGGGTACAGGCAGGGAACGGGGTCGTTCCACCCGGTTGCGCCGGCGCTCACGCGGCCGCCGTCGGCTAACCGGCAAAGCGGCATAACTCGCCCGCACTTCGCCGCCGCGCAGCCTGACCCGGCCTAGTCGGCGACCCGGTACTGCTCGCCGAGGCCGCCCACAGATAGCGTGCGCCGATCGAGGCGATCAGGACGCCGATGAGGCGGCGGATCACGGGGTCTGGCCCGAGCTGGCCGTCACGGTAGCCTCCCGTATCCGGATACGGTGTGAATCAGGGGGCTGGATCGCCGGAATCCGCCGGGTCCCTGGGAGGTAGCTGGTTGCATAGTGGCAGGTCAGCGGCCGAATATTCGCGCCGGGGCCGCTGGCGCACGCAGACTGGCCGCGCAGCGCTGGCCGGACTTGTCATCGCTGCGCTCGGGCTCGGCGCCGGCTGCAGCTCAGCACGCCCGCCCGCGCACGCGTCGTCGCCGCGGCCCCCGGTGAGTCATTCCGCGTCGCCTTCACCCAGCCCCAGCCCGACGCCCCCGCCGAGCGCTGCCGCGAAGGCTGCCGAGGCGGTACAGGGACCAGCCGCGACCGCGACTAGTGTCCAGCTGACCGACCTCAACCTTCAGGCCAACGAGATCGACAGCATGACGCCCGAGCAGATGGCAGGCCAGCGCGTCATCTATAGCTACAAGGGCCTGTCCCCGCCCCCGGACCTGCTGACGGCCATCGCGCATGGCGACGTTGGCGGCGTCATCTTCTTCGGGTCCAACATCGCGAGCCCGGCGCAGCTGCGCGGTGTTATCGCGCAGCTGAACTCCGCGAACGCCAGCCCGGACAACCCAGCGCACAACTACCCGCTGCTGCTCATGACCGATCAGGAGGGTGGCATGGTCAGAAGGCTGCCCTGGGCTGGGCCCAGCCAGTCTGAGGCGCAGGTCGGCGCGGCCGCGAACCCGGCCGCCGCGGCGTCCGCGGCGGGCAGCCAGTCCGCCTCGGGGCTGCACGCCGTCGGCATCAACGTGGACCTGGCGCCGGTACTGGACGTCTTTCGCCAGCGGGGCGACTTCGATGACCAGTTCCAGCGCTCCTACAGCATGAACCCGAACGTGGCGGCTGCGGCCGGCGCGGCGTTCGTCCGAGCTCAGCAGGCCGGCAGCGTCGCGGCGACCGTCAAGCACTTTCCTGGCCTCGGCGCGGCCGGCGCGGCGCAGAACACCGATAACGGGCCCGTGACCATCACGCTGCCGGCCGCCACGCTGCGCTCGGTCGACGAGGCGCCCTATCGGCCGGCGATCAGGTCGGGCGTGCAGCTGGCCATGGCGTCCTGGGCGAAGTACCCGGCGCTGGACCCGCGGCTGCCGGCCGGGCTATCGCCGACGATCATCCAGGGTGACCTGCAGGGCCGGCTCGGCTTCGACGGCGTGACGATTACCGACGCGATCGGCGCAGGCGCCCTGCGCGGATACGGGTCGCTGGGGAACAGGACCATGCTGGCCGCCAGGGCCGGCATGGACGCGCTGCTCTGCACGGCGATCAATCCGGTGCCCGGCCCGGACTGCGTGGCGGGCCTCGCCGAGGGCTACACCGATGGTGCGCTACCGCAGACCGCGTTCAAGGCCCAGCTTGCCCAGCTGCTCGAGTTGCGAGCGAGCATGGCGGAGTGATCAGCCCACGGGCGGCTTGGCTGGCGTGTAGCGAGTGAGGAAGAACCCGCGGACCGGCCAGCGGATATTGATGGTGTGGCCAAAACCCCCGAATCCCCCCGCGGTGCTGAACCGGATCACTATGCCGTCATCAGGCCCCGAGTTGGGGTCGTAGAGCGCCAGCGTCACGGCTGGGCCATCAACGGTGTAGCCGTAGGCGAGGACCTGGTGGTTGCGGCCCAGCAGCAGCGGGTTAGGCGAGGCGACAGTGACCACCCCGAGCGGGGCAGGCCGGCCGTCGTCGAGCAGCGCCCGGATCGGCGGCCACTGCCGGGAGATGGTGCGCCTGGCCAGGGCTGCATCGGACGACAGCATGCCGCGGTAGTAGCCCGCGACCCCCGCAGGAATGTGCCAGGACTCGATCAGCCGCCGGACGACGAAGCGATAGAGGGGACTGCCGGGTAGGGGCCGGTCATGCGCGGGCACCCGTCCGGCGTGCCAGTAATCGAGCGCGGCGAAGACCATGCCACCGCAGAGTCCAAGGGCCGCGTTACCGATGCCAAGGGGGCCGGCCGGCGTTCGCACCGACATCGCCGGGCCAGCTGGCCAGGAGTTGTCGAAAGCAAAACCGTGGCGTGACGGCAGGAAGCGCGCCCGTGCTGGATTCGGCGCAACGGCCTGTTGCTGACCAACTGCGCGGGCCAGCCGCACCGTTCGCGCTCGCCGACCCATGAGGTCATTGTCGGCGGGCGCCAGCCAGGCTGTCGATCGCAGCGACGTCCTCGGCCGTCAGCCGGAAGCCGGACAGATTGATGTTGGCGGCTATCCGGTCGGGATTGGCCGACTTCGGGATCACGATGACGTCGTGCTCGAGGTGCCAGCGCAGCACGATCTGCGCCGTTGTCTTGCCGTGCGCAGCGGCTATGCGTGCCAGGACCGGGTCGGCCAAGTCGGTGTTCTTGAGCCCGCTGAATCCCTCAACGACGATGCCGCGCTCGGCGTGCCCGGCCAGCAGCCGGGCATCGTAGCGGCGCGGGCCGAAGTCGATCTGGTTGACCGCGGGTGCCCGGCCCGTAGCCTTGGTGAGCTCGTCTATCTCGGCCAGGCTGAAGTTGCTGACGCCGACGTCTCTGACGTAGCCCTCGGTCTGGACGGCGAGCAGCTCGTTCCACAGCTGCCGGCGGCCGGAAGCCCTCGATGGCGGCCAGTGCACGAGCCAGAGGTCCAGGTAATCGGTGCCCAGCGCGCGCAGCGACCGGCGCAGCACGGCGCGCTCCTGGCCGAGGTCCGATGGGCGGATCTTGGTTGTCAGGAACACATCGGAACGGTCGACGTCGCTGGCGGCCAGCGCGTCGCCGACCTCCTGCTCGTTTCCGTACATCGTGGCGGTGTCGATATGCCGGTAGCCGACCGAGAGCGCTGCGGTCACGGCCGCGCGGGCCTGGTCACCGCGCAGCTTCCAGGTGCCGAAACCTACCTGCGGCATTCGGCCGGCCGGCAGCCTGACGGACGGGACTTGGGCGGGCAAGGTCATTCATCAATTATCTGCTGAGCTGGAATCCGCCGCTTCGGCCGAGGCGTTTGAGGGCTAGAGGTGACTACAAAATGCGTGACCCAAGTCACGGAACGTGGCGGTCGTCGGGCGCGTCCTACCCCGAAGTAACAAGCTGGGCCCCCCTCCCGCATTGCCCGGCTTCGTGACGACCGCACTGTTTGTTCCCCCGGAGGCCCTCATGATGCGCCTTACCTCGACCGATGCGCGGTGCGCGCTATTTGCGTCGGTTTTGCAGCAATCGGACCGGCCCTCAGTTGACGCGGTGGCCGCCGCAATCAGCGCTGCCATCGAGCATCTCGGCCTGACAGGCTGCCTCGACCTCATGGCCCAGGAGTTCGGCGACCACCCGGAGACCGCGAGCGAGCGGATGCGGTGGGTCGGCCAGCTTGAGCTGCCGTCCATCGCCTAGGGCAAGCGTGCCCGTGCTCGGTCAGCAGACCACAGTCCCGGAGCTGGCGGTGAGCTCGGCAAACATCTCGGTCAGGCGCAGCGTGACCGGGCCAGCCTTCCCCCCGCCGATCTGCCGCCCATCGATCGTCAGCACCGGGGTCAGGCCGCCCATCGTGCCGGTCACGAAGACCTCGTCGGCCGCGTAGAACGGGGTCAGGCTGTAGTCGCCGACCGCTACGGGCAGACCGGCCTCGGCCGCCAGATCGAGCACAGCCTGCCGGGTGATCCCTTCCGGGCAAGCAACCGCGGTCGGGGTCCCGAGCGCGCCGCGGGAGACCAGGAACAGATGGGTGGCGTTTGTTTCCGCGACGAAGCCGCGCTGGTCGAGCATGACCGCGTCGTCGGCGCCGGCCACGTTCGCCTCGATTTTGGCGAGGATCGACGTCAGCAGGTTGTTGTGATGGATCTTCGGGTCGAGGGTGTCCGGGGTGTGGCGGCGCGTGGTCGCGGTGATGAGGGCGATGCCGCTGGCGTCGTAAACCGGCGGCTTGTGCTCGGGCAGCACAATGAGCGTCGGGCCGGACTGATTGAGCCGCGGATCCATACCGCTGGTGAATTTCACGCCGCGGGTCAGCGTCAGCCGGATGTGCACGTTGTCGGTCATGCCGTTAGCCGCGAGGGTTCGGCGTATCTCGGCGATGATCTCCTCGTCTGACGGGATCTCGGTGAACGCCAGCGCTTGCGCGGACCGGCGGAGCCTGGCCAGGTGCTCATCAAGCCGGAAGATCCGGCTGCGGTAAAGCCGGAGGCCCTCCCAGACCGCGTCACCGCCCTGAACGACCGAGTCGAACGGGCTCACCCCCGCCTCGTCCCGGTGACTGAGCCTCCCGCCGATGCTGACCATCAGGTCGCGGTTGCGCTCGTCGAAGGTCTGCAGCATGGTCGCGCTCCTTGCGGGTGGGGGCTATCAGCCTGCCTCGGCCAGCCGGGCCAGACCGTCCACGAAAATATCGATGAGCAGCTCGAACCGCTCGTCGCGGTCCGCGTCCGCGAACTCCTCCGCCAGGCTGACCAGATTCGGAAAGCGCTCCCGTGGCAGCGCCGCGAGGTAGCCCCCGGCTGCAGCGGCCGCATCGGCAGCAGCGGCTCCATCTGGCCCGGTGCCGCTGACGCCGGTCTCGTCGATGGTGAAGCCGTTGACGGTGCTGATGAGCAGAAGGCTGGCCCGGACCGCGAGGCGGGGAGGCAGGCCGCCTGCCCGCAGGATGGCGAGCGTTCGCTCGGAGAACACCAGCGCGTTCGGGCCCATCGGAATCCGTCCGATCGAGACGCGGACCACATAGGGATGACGGAGCGTGCCGGCCCGCTGGGCGCGCGCGAGGTCCTTGATCTGCTCGCGCCACCGCGGCGGATCCGGGTCGGGGACGCTCACCTCACCGATGAGCTCATCGAAGACGAGATCGAGCAGGCCGTCCTTGCTGCCGACGTGCCAGTAGAGAGACGCGGCGCCGGTGCCGAGCTCCTCGGCGATCCGGCGCATGGACAGCGCGTCGAAGCCCTCGGCATCCATAAGCCGGATGGCCGCCGCCACGATCGCTTCCTTGCTGATCGGGTCGCGGCGTCGTCGGGCGGCCCTGGTCGGCGTCCGCTGCCAGGGTGGCGGCGGGACCGGCTCACCGGGGGAGCTGGTCGTTCCCATCGCCCCGGTGTCGCCTGTCCGGCTGGGATCGCTCGTCATCGGTCGTCGATTCTCCCTGGCCCGCCACGGCCTCCAGTTGAGGTCACCGACGAACAGCGTACTGCTCTGGAACGCCGGTTGACTAGAACACGTCACCATGATAGAACGATGTTCGAATAGAACGGTGTTCGACGGGGCGCTGCCTGGCGGCCGATTCGGGAGGACTCGAGATGACCAGCAAGACGGGGACCGGGGTCCGCAGCTCGCATGGGGCGGGCGCGGAGGCCGGCAGGGGGCCGAGGCGGCGGTGGCTGGCAGCCGCGGTGCTGACCGTTGGGGCGCTGATGGACCTGGTCGATGTGACCATCGTCAATGTCGCGCTGCCGACGATCCGGCGTGATCTGAACGCGGGCGCTACTCAGCTGGAGTGGGTGGTCTCCGGCTACATGCTGGCATTTGCCGCCAGCCTCATCATCGCGGGGAACCTCGGCGACAAGTTCGGCCGCAAGCGGATGTTCCTGGTCGGGGTCGCAGTGTTCGGGGCGGCGAGCCTCTGTGCGGGCGTGTCCGGCACGACCGGCGAGCTGATCGCGGCTCGCGTTGTGCAGGGCGGCGGAGCGGCCGCGATGGCACCGCAGGTGCTGGCCACCTTCCGGGTGATCTTCTCCGGACAGGAGCGAGGCCGAGCATTCGCGCTCTACGGGGCGATGGCCGGGCTGGCGTCGGCCATCGGGCTCGTGCTCGGCGGGGTGCTCACCGACGCGAACCTATTCGGCTGGAGCTGGCGCGCTGTGTTCTTCGCGAACGTGCCCATCGCGCTCGGTGCGCTGGCTGCGGGCGTCCGGCTCATCCCGGAGACCCGCGACCCGAAGGCTGGGCGTCCGGACCTGCCGGCCGGGGCTTTGCTAGCCGGCGGCCTCGTGGCAATCGTGCATCCGCTGCTCGAGGGCCGCGACCTGGGCTGGCCGGCCTGGACCTGGCCGGTGATGGCGGCCGGGGTGGCGGCGATCGTGGCGCTGGCGTTGCGGGAGGCCCGCGGCTTGCGGGCCGGGCATGGCCGCCGGGCCGGCTTCGGTGCGGTGGCGCCGCTGCTGCGGCCGCGGCTGTTCCGCATCCCGGCATTCGCCGCTGGCCTCGGCGTGCTGGTCGCGTGGGGCGCGGGCATGCAGGGCTTCTTCCTGACTTTCGCACTGTGGCTGCAGGCTGGCGAGCATTACTCACCGCTCAAGGCCGGCCTCACGGCGCTGGCATTCAGCGCCGGCAGCTTCGCGCTGGCGCCAGTTTCGCTGCCGCTCGCGCTGAAGTACGGGCGCCGCGTGCTGGTCGCCGGTGCGGTACTGATGGCTGGCGGTGCGGCCGGCGTCCTGGCGGTCATCAGCACTGTGGGCGTGAATGGCAGCCCCTGGCCGGTCGTACCGGGCCTGGTGGTAGCGGGCGCCGGACTGGCGCTGATCCTTATCCCGCTGGGGAACGTCGTCCTGGCGGCCGTGCCGGCCGAGGCGGCCGGGGGAGCGTCCGGGCTGTTCAGCACGGCTCAGCAGCTCGGCGGGGCGGTTGGCGTGGCGCTGCTCGGCACGATCTTCTTCGGCTGGGTGACCGCCGGGCACACTTTTGCCGCGGCCATGAGCCACAGCGCGCCGTACGCGATCGGCGCGTTCGCCCTCTGCGCCGCGCTTTCGCTGCTACTGCCGCGCACGGCCGTCAGTGAGGAGGCGCTGAACGGCGCGGACAACGACGACGCGCAGATGGCGGGCGAGCAGGTCCGTCAGTCCTGGTAGACCTCTTCCATCAACAGCACCGCGCCCTCGCCTGCGCCGTTACTCTTCAGCGGCGAGCACGTCACCGTGCAGGTGAAGGACCGGCCGATGCGGTTGATGGCGGCGACATGGATGGGGCCCGTCCGCTGGCCGCTGGCCAGGCATTCCTGTACGAGGTTGTGAACCTCTGTGGTTGGCAGGCCGAAGACCAGGTTGAAGAAGGCCTGATTGCGCACCTCGTCAGCGCGCAGGCCCCACAGTTCCTCGGCTCCCTTGTTCCAGCTCCTGACCAGCAGGCTCCGGTCCAACACCACGACGCCCGCAGCAACGCTGAACAGCACGCCTTCCAGGAATGTCCGCGCCTCATCGAGCTCGGCCGTGCGCGCTCGCATTTCCTCATTCATGGTCTCCAGCTCTTCGTTGCCTGACTGGAGTTCCTCGTTGGTCGTCTCGAGTTCCTCGTTGGTCGACTGGAGTTCCTCGTTGGTTGTCTCGAGTTCCTCGATGCTGGACTGGAGTTCCTCGTTGGTTGTCTCGAGTTCCTCGTTGGTCGACTGGAGTTCCTCGTGCGCAGTGTCGAGATCCTCACGGTTCCGCTTGAGCTCCAGCTGCACCCGGGTGGAAACGGTGGCATCGATGAACATCAGCATGGCCCCGGCGCTCAGCCCGTCACTGCCCCAGAGCGGCTGAATCTGAATGTCCCAGTACTGGACCTCCTCCGGGCCCAGGCGGAGCTCGACAGAGTTGACGCGCACAACGCGGTGCTCCGCATAGGCGCGCTCGATGAGGGACCTCAGCTCGACCGGGCGGTAGGAGATCTCGAGATCATGGAAGGGACGCGAGAGGTCACGGGATGTCATGCCGAAGACACTGCGCATCTGAGAGTTGATCAGGACCACCATGCCGTCGGCGTCGATCCCGAGAATGGCGAACGGAGCAGCCTCGAGCGCTAGATCGCGTAGCTGCCGCTTCCTGCTCACCTCGCGGATCTCCGGGCTCCCGATCGTGTCCAGGCGTATGGGCATCGTCTGATACCGAGGCACGGCCATGCCAGGCCGGCGCCGGAAGATTCGCTGGCGCATGCTGACCACCTCGAAACGCTCGCTATCGGACAGGAGCATCTCAGCCTTGCCGAGGAACAGCTCACCGCCTTCGCGCAGCGCGAAATGGAAGCGGTCGATCACCTGGGACTGCGTCTCCACGTTGAAGTACATGAGCGTGTTACGGCACACCAGCAAGTCGAGGCGGGAGATCGGGGCATCGCGGGTGATGTCGTGCCGCCCGAAGATGACCCGTCGCCGCAGCTCGGGCCGGAAGGCGAAATGCACGCCGTTCTGCTCGAAGTACTTGCTCCGTAGCTCAGATGGAATTGCCTCAAGCGCTTTGGCGGTATAGATCCCGGTCCTTGCGTCACGCAAGGCGTCCTCATCGACGTCTGTGCCGTAGATCTTGACGCGCTTTGCGGTTTCCTCGATGCCGAGTGCCTCAGCAAAGGCGATTGCGAGGGAGTACGCCTCTTCCCCGCTGGCGCAGCCCGCGGACCATACCCTGATGTCGCTGAATTTCTCCGCATCTGCGATGAGGTCAGGCATCACCTCTCGCTGCAGGTACGTCCAGGTCTCGGCATCGCGGAAGAAGCCGGTCACATTGATGAGAATCGTGTTGAACAGATGCCCGAATTCTTCGGCGCTGCTCTCTAGCCGGTCCCGGTAGTCCAGGTAGTCGGCGACCCCCGCCTCGTGCATGCGCTTGCGGATGCGCCGAGCCAGGGATGATCGCTTGTAGCCGGTGAAATCGAAGCCGCGGGAATCGCGGATGAATACCAGCAGTTCCTCAAGAGTGCTGTCGACTTCGGGCTGATCATTAGGTTGCGTCATGACAAGCTCTGTTCCGCCTCGACCAGACCGCAGATGACCTGGGCGACCTCGTCGAGAGGCAGGATGAAATCAACGGCGCCTGCGGCTATGACGGCGTCAGGCATCCCTCTGAACTCGGCGGACTCGGGATCCTCCACAATCACGGTGCCCCCACGGGACTTGACCGCGGAGGCCCCCATGGCGCCGTCGCTGCCGGTCCCCGTCAGCACGCAGGCAAGAGCCCTCGGACCATAAGCACCGGCCACGGACTCGAACAGCAGGTCTGCGGACGGTCGCAGGAAGTGGACCAGCTCGCTGCTGGAAAGCACTAGCACTCCCTCCGCCTCAACGAGCAAGTGGTGGTTCGGTGGCGCTACGTAAATCATGCCGGACTGAGCCCGGTCGCCATCGGTAGCGAGGACTACCGGCAGCTTTGCTCGCCGGCCGAGAACTTCGGCGATAATAGTCTTGTGGCGCGGATCGAGATGCTGCACCACCACCACTGGCACAGGAAATCCAGCTGGCAGACCGCCGAGAACCCGGCCAAGGGCATTTATGCCGCCCGCGGATGACGCGATGGCCACGATCTCGTAGGGCTGAGCCAGTTCACGATCGGACACGTCCGAAGCACTCATGGCAGCTCTACCGGAGCCAACAGTCGCTCATACGGCAAGAGTAGCCATCTCTACCGTCGCGCACGGCCTTGCGGCATCAGCCAGAGCCCGGTTCCGGCACGTAAGCACCGCCCGGCAGGACGTACGGACTACGCGGGCAGCGCCCGCGCGAGACCCGCTTCGGCCGGGCTCATCGGCGACTGTGATCCACCGCGCGTACTGAGGAGCTGACCGACCAGGTCCGCGTAACGCCTGATAATCCGCAGGTCCCGGGCCGATGGAGCGTGCGGGTGGGAGTAATGCGTCGATACGACTCCTACCAGCCGGCCGTCCCTGTCCACCAGTGGCGTGGACTGCACCGCGCGAAACCCTGACGCTTTTGCGATTCGCCGGTGCGGTTCGAAGTGCCTGTCTGTGATCACATCGGAAATGACAGTCTGCGCGTTGCGCGCTGCCGCCCGCCCGCACGCTGACATATCATCGTCAACTACTGCGAAGTAATCTAGAAATTCCGGGTCAAAACCGTGGTGCGCGATAATCCTCAGCGCACCAGACGCTGGATCAGCTAGCTGAAGGTTGCCGCGGTCAGCTCGTGCGAGCGACATCACAACTTCGAGCGCGAGGTCGGTCAGCATCTCAAGCCGCCGGACTCCCCGGAGCTTTGCCACCGTCAGGTACAACTGCCTGGCCAGCGTCGGCTCATCCAAGTCAAAGCGGGCACAGGCTGCGTACCGTTCGATGCGGCGCGCCCGCTCGATCTGGCCCGACACGCGCAGCCTGGCCGCAGACTTCAGAAAGGCGGCTTCTGCTGCCTCCAGCGAAACCTGGATTCTTTGGGTGAGACCCGGCGTCTCCAGCAATACCGAATTGCCGGACGAAATTTCTGCCGCGACAGCGTCCATGACAGGAATCTATCCGCAATGGCGGTCGGCTCGTAAGACCGCCCGTCCCGAATATCCAACTCCGCGCTCTTTACGAGACGGTCGCTCCCGGCAAACTGCACGTCACGCGTGAGCGAGTTCCTCGGTGGCTGGCGCCGTGCTCGCCCGGCCCGGCAGCGGCTCGTTTGATGCCGACCGCGCCGTCTTGGCGACGATCTTCGCTGCTATATCCCGTAGTTTCATGTTCTCCCGCTGGGAAGCGCGGCGCAGCGCATCGAACGCCAGATCCTCCGGCCAGCCGCACTGGGCCATGATGATGCCCTTAGCCTGCTCGATGACCGGCAGGGACTTCAGCCGGGCCTGCAGCCGTGCGTGCGCCGAGTAGCGCAGCCTGTCGGCACTGGGGTGGGCCGTCAGCCACAGCTCGTGAATCTGCTCCGCCCGGTCCCGGGCGTTGCGGATGCCCTGCAAGATGACCGCGGTGTCGGATTTGGTCGCGTGTAGCTGCTCGGCGAGGATCTGCGACTGCACGCGCGCCGCACGCGCCCGTGTGTACACCTCGGCCAGCTGGCTGTCGATGAGGCTGTTGCCTGCAGGCATGCTGTCACCATACTTGCTCGCTCATGCCAAGCCGGGCGGGGCGTCGCTGGCGATAGCAGACGCTGCGCGCTCCCATCGTGCCGTTGACCCGAGCACGCTCGGAGAACCCCACCTTTCTTCTCTGCATTTTGGCTGATTGGCCCGCGAACCGTCTAGTAGCCGCCCGCAGCAACGCTGCCAGGAAGTCTCTGAAAATCGACCGATCGGCCGGGAGGGAGCACTGGGCTGGGCTGCGAATCCAGCGTCAGTGCTCTACCTCCCGGCTCGGCAGGCACGGCCCCACCAGCAGGGGGGATTGCTGGCTCACCAGCATGGGGGAGTGCTGGTCACCGATTACCCGCCGTCTCCCCGCCTGCTGAATGTGCGCAGCGGCGGGCAGTCTGTAAGAAACCGGCCTCCTCTGGCTCCCGCGTGGCCTGCGGTGCCCCGGCCGAAGTGGAGACCTGACATAACGCAGACCCCTCAGGAGCCTGACCGTTTGCGTGTGTCAGTCCCGCGCCAGAGGTTCTCCGGGCACGGATCCGAGCGGGAAGCTCCCAGATCGGGTAGAGCTTGCGGAAGATGGGCTTGCTGCGGTCGTAGAGCCACGCCACGCAGGTGACGCAGAGTGCGTCGTCCGGGTGGTGCTCAAACCGAACCATGTTGATGGCCAGGTAGTACTTCCCGCAGCAGTGGCAGGAAGCCCAGTCGCTGGCGCCCGTGAGCGCGCTTTCCGTCACCGCCGCTCTTCCTTCCGGGAGCGGTCACCGGTGTTCACAGCGGCGGCCGTGGCGTGATCAACGGGTTCGCCGTCAGGGGGAGTCGTCCTGCGCGTGTGGAGGCGCAGCCCAAAGAGCGATGATGTCAGGCTCGACGAGGACCCTGACCGGGTTCCCTGG
>Ga0126373_10000108_pt1 | contig 60295 bp, 104 predicted proteins | sample PanSoiMetPlot_11_FD_92545 | JGI IMG/M metagenome (GOLD analysis project Ga0126373, IMG submission 92545) | Tropical forest soil microbial communities from Panama - MetaG Plot_11 | ecosystem: Environmental > Terrestrial > Soil > Tropical forest > Bulk soil | place: Panama | collected 2016-02-17 | reverse complement strand
TGCTCATTCCCCTCAGCGGTGGGCGCAACATTGCTGCCAATCGCAGCGAAGCCTGGAATGATCGCCTTGCGCTTCCTGATGCCGGGATGCATTTGCGGTACCGCTTCACCAGCTTCGATCTCATCGAAAATCATATTGATCGCTTTGATATTATCTTCCTTGTTGGTGGAGAACAGCAGATGCGCCATTGCCGTGCGCCGCGAATCCTGCATCTCGGAAAGAAGGCTATCAAGATACGACACCCCAAAACGCATTCCCATATAATGCGGATTAAGCCAGGACATCAGTCCGGTTCGCACGGCGTTTACTGCCCCATCGGCAAGGCCTTCATCGACCCGCCTAAGCTCTTGCTCTCCCACCAAACGCCCGGCAGTGCGTGGACCGAAAAATTGCGGACCAGCGCGCTGGGCCATGTCCACTTCATCCTGCGCCATGCGAATAAATTCATCCGCCGCTTTTGGATCGCCAATCGCGAGACGCATTTTTTTCTGCATCTCCTCGTTTTCGACAATGTTCTTGGATTCGCGCAACGCTTGCGCCGGGCCCTTTTGGGCATTCTTGGTGATCGCCTTGGTCACACCGATGCGATACGCCTCGCGTTCATCGGCTGACAAACCGCCCTGACGCTTGCCGGTTTCGGGGTGCGCTTCGCCATGCAGATAATCCTTAAGTTCTTCGGAACCAATCTCATAAAACCCGCGCAGCCCTTTATACATCGCATCGAGCAATCGCGATTGCCCTGACCATATCTCCAGCGCCCTGGCGTAAGCCGGATTGCTCTCTCTGGTGAGACGCTTCAATTCGTCGGAGAGTGACCTGCGCAACTCCATAATCGACTCGGTAAACTTATTGAGATGAATTTTTCCTGTAAGCTTGTCACGTGAATCCTCAAGGATGTCATCGAGACCTTCAACCGCCGAATGCATCAATTTGAGCGTCGGTACTTGTTGCACCCTGGGCGGATTGCGCATATCGAAATCGCCCTTCGGCTCTTCCGCCAGAGCCCATTCCTTGATGTTGAGCGGCTTGTTTCTGGCATCAGCCAGATTTTTTTCGATCTGGATGCCGCGATGAATGCCTTTCTGGACATTTTCATTGTTTAGAAGGCGTTCGATCAATGGCGACCAGATGCCGCCTTTCACATTCAAGCGCTGATGCTGCTGGGCCGTGCGTAGCCGCGCCCAGGCTGCTTCATGTTCCTTTTCAGAAAGCGTGAGGCGCTCGTGAGCAGCGACACGCTCCGCTTCCGCTCCCTTGGTTGCGCTTTCACGCGCCATATTCAACCGGCGCTGAGCATTTTCATGGGCCATAGTGGCGTCATCGAGCTTGCCTTGCGCAGCTTCAAGCGCAGATTCAGCTTCACGGATCGCCTGTTGCCGCGCGGCTGAGCCATAGACATTCATGGGATCAGCGCCGGAACTTTTCTGTGTGGCAAACTGATAATTGCGCTCCGCATCGGAAACCGCGTCTTGTGCCGCTCTTAAATTTTTGCTGGCGGTATTTAACGATTCTTCATGCACCGGGTGCGCCATGGTTTTCGACGCCTCAACCGCATCGTCTGCGGCAGCACGCGCTTGGCGCGCTTCCGTAAGCCTGCTTGATGTATCGGCAACATGTCCTTCGAACTGAGTGATCAACGCCTGTGTGCCGCCGCCAAAATCAAATGCTTCATCGAAAAATGGCTTGGCTGTCGCCCAACGCGAGCGCATGAAATTTTTCATCGTGTTATAAAATGATCTGTTGCTGATATAATTTTGCACACCACCGACAATGCGGCCAACGCGGCCAGACAAACGCTGCTTGACCAATTTCATACCCAGGCGACGGCCCTCGCCGCTAAGTGCTGCAGTCTCCGCAGCACTGGTCACGGCTTCTTCACCCAGGTCACTGATAGTTTTTCCCTTGCGTTCTATTTCCTCCAGCGCCCGTTCGCGCGTTACTTCATCATGTTGAAATGCCTTGCCAACTTTTCTGCTCGCCCATTCCTGATCCTTATTGCGCCATGGGCGGCGCTCGCCCGGCTTATAAAACGGGCGCTGCAGGAGATGCGCAAACGTGCTGTCCTCATCTGCCGGATTGACCAGTCGCGCGGCATAACCGCGCTCGAAAATCGTTCCTGGCTCATCGGCCTGGAACGGAGCGGCAAGCCTGCGCTTGGCTTCGGCAACCGTTCCCTTCTTCGGAGCCGGTTGCGTGCCGCCACGAAGATCGGCGGGGCCAGTCTCTGGCTCAAGCGCAGCACGGCCACGAAGATCAAATGTGGTCGGCTTCTTTGCCGTCAGCGGCCCGGCCTTGGCGGCTTTCGCCGCATCGATTTCTCTGTTTTCCCGCTGTGCCTTTTCAATCATGCTCTCGCGTTCTGGACGCGCCACGGTCTCCGCCCGTCCTGGCCCGCGAATATCGAGTGGCGTGTGCGCGCCTTCGGCCAGCTTGCCAAGCTCAGCCAGCCCTTCACCAGCCAGGAGCGGTGCACTCTCCTCCGGCAGAGCGAACATAATCCCGGTATTCACCGCATCTTCCATCTCTTGCTGCGTGTAGCGGTGATATTTGTCCGTCGTGGTCTGACCAGTGAACAGATTGTATTTTGTGATCGGTGTGCCTTCCGGCAATCCAAGATTGAAAAAATCGCGCGCCGCAAGAACAGTATGTGCTGCAGCCTTTACAGCGGTGCCGCGCATAATCCCGGCAGGAATGGACATCACCAAATTGAAAGCATCGACAGGGATCATCCCGGCAGCAACTTGTTTCTTCCAAGTCACCTTCGCCAAATCCCAAAAACCTTTATTGGCGTAAGAGTTTTCGTCCGTTCCCCACGCCGTCATCGCGTCGTTTTTCAACTGCTCCCATGATGCGTCCATTGTGCCGGTCATATCCTGCACAATGGCAGTCGAAGTATCGAGCAACGTATCTTTCTGTTGAGAAGGCGGCGGAATGTTGATGATCGGGCCGGTGTCTGCTTTCGCAACCGGCGCTGCTGGTGCTGCAGGTACAGCCGTAGCTCCGGCTGGCAATGGAGGAAGTTTCGTTTTGGTTGGTTCTGGTGGCGGTACCTGCGGTTGATCTGCAAGAACAGCACCTGATGGAAGAGGTGGGAGGGCCATTACTGTTTCACCGGAGTACCATCCTGGTAAACCCAACCGGTTCCTTCATCATTCGGCCAAATTGGTTTGCCATCGAGGGTAGCCCGTGCCGGTCCACGCGCTCCTGCGTCAAGCGGTGGAGAAGTTGGCAATGTTTCTTGAAGCTCTTTGCGCACATCAGCCGGTGCTTTCCTGATCGCTTCCGCTTCATCATTCATCGCAATTAAGCTGGCCTGAGTGACGCCATGCGGATCATTAGTTGCCATCATTTCATCCGCAGATGAACGCACCGAATCTGTCGGCATGCCGCCGCGCGATAACGCTTGTGAAAATGCAGCCTTTGCCGCCATCACGCGATTGGCAAAACTTCTTAGCGCTACATTGCCGGTTTCTTTTTCTGCAGCCTGCAGCACAGCATTGAATGACGGATAATTCGTGCGACTCAATTCTTCTGACGCCGCTAACAATTGTGGCTCAATACGTTTCATTTCCGCGATGCCAAGGCCAATACGCGCCTCAGTAACATAAACTGTGCGATACCCGGCCTTAATACCCTGGAATGAAGCATGCGCTGCAGCCTGATCGGCACCGGTCCAGCCCTTTTGCTTCATCAAATCGGCCCAATCATCGATGATAAAGGAGCGCGTCATACTACCGGATTTGTCACGGCCTACACCAGCAAAGGCACCTTCAAAATCACCTGCAAGCGCCAATTGGGCACGATAATGAATGGCATCATCGCTAAACAAACCCATGGCCGATGTGAGGTCTGGAGCAATCTTCACCATCATCGAATGTCTGAATTTCGCCTGCTCAAGGAGGCTCATTCCCTTCATCTTCTGCTTGGCTTCGTCCGAAGCCATATACTGGTGGTAAGTATTCAACTCATCGGTTTGTGCGGCAGCTTTGGTTTGCGCCACGGCCAATCGGTCAAGCGCAACAGTGTACATCTCGCGGTCATGCAAATCTGAATTTTGCGCATGCCATGCCGCGATCTGGTTACCGGTTAACTTTGCGGCAACGCTAAAGTCGGCCCGCGCTTCGGAAGCATCCGTCTTAGCCTTCTCATTAGCGGCTTTGTAGAGTTCCACCTCTGCATTATGGACCTTAAGCGCTTCGTCATTGGATGCCTTCCATTCGTTGAACGCCTGCTGGGCAGCTTCCACATCGTTCTGCCGATAAGCCTTCATCACGTTTGCTGCAGCATTCATGGCGGTTGTCATGTGGCCGCGAGTCATCAATGAACCGATACCTGCAAGCAACATCGCGGACGATCCCCATGCCTGGATCGGATCGGTGTATTGAGTTTGTGGCAACGGTTTTTCGACAAATGGTTTCGGCTCAGGATTGCGTGCCTGCTCCAACTTCACCTGTTCCATTTGTTTCTGATAACGATCCACCGCTTCCGCATCTTCACGCTCGAAAAGTTGAAGCGGGCTTTCCTTGGGTGGCGTCACCTCAACAGTCTCGGTCTGTCCTCTGAGGTCAACACCCTGCTCTGGTGTAAGCGGTGGCTTCTTTGCCGCCAGCGGGCCAGGATCGGACGTGAGTGCGGGGTCTGCCATGTTATGCCGTAGTCCCTGCCGCCGTGGTGTAGATCGGTCTGTTCATTCCGGCCAGCGCACCAGCAAAATTTCCAATACTGCTGGAAAGTGCCGCGTCTTGTTGCATGCTGGCATTCATTAATTGACCATAGAGACTGGCTCCGAGTTGACCTTCCGAGATGCCTTGCTGCAGGAGATTTTCGGCAATCTGAGCGGATTGTCCCGCTGATGAAATATCGATGCCACCAAGCTGTTGGCCGAGGGATGATGATCCCTCGATACCCATATTTGCATATTGCTGACGTGCTGAAGCGTCCGCCGCTTCGCGCGCCGCATCGATCTGCGCTTGCAATCCGGGCGGCAACACACCTGATGTCAAATAGCTGCCAAGCTGCGCACCTTGTGCGGTGTCAGTGGCCGCAGCCGATGCCACCTGCGGCGCATACTTCGGTTGCTGGTTGCCCTTCAGCATATTCACGCCCATCAATCCAGCAGCACCAAGAATCCCGGCATTGGAAGAGAGAAAATCACCGACATTTGATAAACTTGGATCGGCAATGGCTTTGCCCAAAGTTGTTGTTGGCCCGGCACTGGGGATTGAACCGATTTGAGGCAGTGGCACACTGCTTAAATCTGTTGGTGTTTGACTTGTTAGGCTGCTTGGTTGTGGCGCGACTTGCGCATTGCCAAGTCCTGGCGCAGCCGCAGCCCCACCGAGATAAGAAAAATCTGTCGGACTTCCACCAGCCGGTGTTGCGGTTCCTGTGTCCACCGCCCCCATCTGCGCCACTGTCGGCAAACCAGTAGCTTGCGTGCTTGGCGTACCAGCGGTGCCAGTGGTTGGCGTTGCGCCAACTGCGGTCGGCAGTGACGTATCAGTTGCCGCCGCCGTGGTGGGCGTAATGGTTGGCGTTGCCGGTGTGGTTGGTGCTGCTGCAGCCGTTGCAGGTGCCACTGGAGTCGTCGGCGCGGTCGTGAGCGGCGCGCCAGTCGCATCAACCGCGCCAATTCCAGCCGCTGTCGGTGTACCAGTCAAAGGCGAAATACCTGTACCCGGCACCGTCGCATCCGGCGTGAGATAGGAAAAATCCGTTCCAGCCGGTGCGGCTGCAACTCCAGTAGGAGCGGCCAAGGCTGCAGCCGATGGACCACCGCCACCTGCTGCTGGCGTTGCACCAGATGTCGGGGTTGCTGTTGGACCAAGAAAATTGCTCGCAGCCGTATTGAGTGCAGAAGTGACCAATCCACTCTCAGCACCGCCAATCGCACCCTGTGCCAAAGGCTTGCCTTCCGCTGCCGACGCAAGCGTGCCACCCGCTGTAGAACCAAGCACAGTGCCACCCAGTGCGCCTATTGTCGGGCCCAACACGGCACCACCAAGTGCACCACCGGCACCCGTCAGAAATCCCGTCTCAGCCCCTTGCAAAGGCTTCTTGGGATCAGTTGCGGCACCGATAGCGGCACCCGCCGTGCCCGCCTCCAATGCCCCTGCCGCAGTCGAACCAACCGCGCCGGTCAATGCCGCATCGGCTGCAGTAAGCCCGGCACCAATTTCACCCGCGCCTGCCGCAACGGCAGAACCAACCGCAGCGCCAGCCGACGCAACAGCATCGGCAATCGAGGCAATGATAGCCGAAATTCCCATGATACGTGCCTTTGCTAGAGACGCTTGGAAAGACCGAACTCCACCAGCGTGTGGCCCATCGACTCCAAAAGATATTTCGCTGCCGGGTGCGAAGTCTTGAGTGTGGTGTGCATCACAGTGACACCCATTTGTCTGAGCGCTCTTTCTACTTCCTCAAACAGAGCCCGGCCATTTCCCACATTGCGCTCATCGGGATGAAGCCAAAACAGATCGGACGTGCCCCACTTATGCATGGAATAATGATGATGGTTCTTGATGAAATAAATCGCATAGCCGCGAAGTATGTCCTCGTTTCGCGTCCTGGCTGAAATGATCACACACAATCCGGCATCATCGGCTCGCTTAAAGAACAAATAGTCAGGATCGAGCGGAATGCTATCCTGATAAAGCGCCAACTCTTGATGATGCGATGGGATCAAGGCTTTAATATCGTGGACGATCTGACCGTAGTTCTCGCGCTGAAAATAAAGATCGCTCACGATCCAATGCCTAAAATCTGTTCTGCGGTCTGGTGCTCCAGATAGTGAAGATAAATCCAGGCGGTTTTCTCGTTTTCATCATTCAAATCCACGTCGAGCAGATTAACACTCTGCGAACCGAGCGCCTGATCCATATCGACATGAGCCTGCTGGTTATTTTCAAGGAATCCCTTTGGATTGTTGAGCGGAATTGGATCAAGCAGATAATCAACCAGATTCAATCCGCTTTGCGCAAAAATGGCTTGCCGGATCAGCACGTGACTTTGACGGTGATGAAAAGAAAACCGATTCCACTCATGCACTGTGTGCGGCACATTGAGCAATTCCGCCAACATTACTCACCAGACCGGTTGGCATTATTCCAGACATCAGTCGCTGCCACTTCAGGAAACTCGAAGTGGTAATCACGATTCCATCCTGGGCAATTGCCAGACCTATCCGACTTGGCGGTGCCGTTGGGAGTTTGTGCAGTAAAACCTTTGGGATGCTGGCCTTCTTGAATCATCCCTTCAAAGTCACACGATTTTGGTTTTGATCTCGGCATTATAGGAACTTCACGTGGCATGATCATCTCCTCATTGATAAGCGGTGTTGTCCATATACGCGATCATCGCATTGCTAATCGCAAAATCGGGCGATTGAGATTGTAATCGCGCGCACAAGGTTGAGAACGAGAGTCCACCTGTGCCAGTGCCCCACACCGGGAAGAACGGTGGCGGTGCAAAAAACTCCGGTTGAGAAAAAAGCATGTTGGGATAGGTTGCCTCAGTGAACAGGTTGTTCGCCACGGTCTCCTGATCAATCTCAACATTGCCAAAACCTTGAACCGCAATGCCGCTTGTCACCAAGGTGGCTGAAATGTCGATACCGGCTTGATTGCTGCTCAAATCCTGCGCCTGAAGATACATCCCAAGGAAATCCTTCAGGATTAGCAACGTGTCAGTGCCATAATATTTTGTCGAAAGACGTTTGATCAGTGTCGAAGATTGCTGCGCAAACAACTGATAAATTGCGCCGCCATCGGTCCCCCAGGCATAAGGCAAGCTCTGGACTTCCTGCGTACAAATATAAGTCAGGTTGATGCTCTGACTTGTGAGCGTCCAATCCCTCTCATTCCATGTCGCCATCACATTGCGATAAGTCTGTAGTTCCGTATCGTAAATCGTCATCAAGAAAAAATAGTGTTTTACATTATAGACCGTTCCAACTGCCGAGCTTGGCGTGATGGTTGAATTGGGCGGCAAAACCGCATTGTTGAACAACACATCGAGCTTGGCCGAGATTTTGGTGGCAGAGCCGCCGTAAAGACCAAAAATCCCCAACGCATTGGCAAAGATGATTGTGCGACCGAAATCTTGAACCGAATCGCGCCACGCCACGCCAACTTGGGGATCAACGTTTTGATTTGTGAAAGTAGTGGTTGGTGGCACGCCAGTGGTTTGAATATTCGAGATGACGTTGGTGGAGCTATCACCAAAGGTATAGAGATAACCGTTCGACTGACGTGCGGCGACATATTGCTTGCGCAAAAAACGATCCGAGTTGACGAATGCCACGCCACCGTCACTGGTTGCAAAATCAGTGAGCGAGCCGGGTGCACTCACCACAAAATCGCCACCGGTCGGAATCGCACCTGGATCGTAAGGATAAAACAGCCAAACGCGGGAATTGAACGTCTCCATCGCGTTGCCAGAAATGCCAAATGGCATCATCGCAACGGTAGCATAAGCCGAATGATTGGCCCCTGCCGCCACCTGTACACTTGGTGCCGATGCGTAATTTGAACCGCTCGACGCCATCGTGACAGATGCAATCGACGTTGGCGTGAGAACCGCCGTCGCGCCAAGGCCAGTTGCCAGCGTGTCGGAAGTATTAGGCACAATTGTGATTGCCGGTGTGCCGGTGTAGCCGCTCCCTGGATTGGTGAGCGTGATCGATGTCACCTGCCCATTAGCAACATTGGCTGTGGCGGTAGCCGTTGTGCCAGAAGCCGGTGCCGAGATCGTAATAGTTGGCGGATGAAAATAACCAGAACCCGGTGCCGTCACATTAATTGCGGCAATTGTCGTACCGGTCAAATTGACGATGCCAGTAGCGCCAGCACCCTGTCCGCCAACAAATAAGATTACCGGAGTGGAGGTGAAACCGCTTCCGCCATTGACGACAGTGACGCCGGTAACGCTCCCGCCAGAGATGGCGGATGTAAGTTGAGCGGATGTGTCGCTTCCGCCACCGCTGAAGGATAATTGGACTTGATCACCGACTGCATACCCCGACCCCGGCGTGGTGACTTGAATATTTGAAATTGATCCTTGCTGGATAGTCGCGGAAAATTGCGCTCCGCTACCAGCACCTCCGAAGGCCGTGATGGTCGGGGCTGACGTGTAGTTATAGCCTGAGCCATTGATGTTGACGAAAGGACTAACGGTCCCTGCACCAAAGAGATTTTTTCCATCCCAAATCCAATAGTCGTTGGGGGTGTTGTGATTGGCGATGAGGAGATATTGGGTGCCAGACTGGGAACAGATGGGGAGACTGCCACCTGATCTGTAGAACGTGTTGGCGACACTGCTAACGGTTGTAACGGCGCGATTCGATTGCTGAACTTGAACAGCCGTGCCATCAGTGAAAAATACGATAACATAGTCGATCTGACCAAGATTATACCAAAAGAAATAGGGGAGAATTTGTTTGCCGACTGGTGCTGTATAAAGCGCTGTTCCGACATTCCATGCGGTCCTGAGATAACCATTGCCGATATGAAAGAAATTTTCCATATAGGAAAATTCCTTGTCATCAATTGCAGGTGGCGTGTCCTGCATATTGAGCCCGGCAAACGGGAATGGTGACCACAGTTTGGTGCCGGGAATGATGCCAAGGGTATTTTCTTGGCGCTGGGTAAATTGACCAGTGCGTGGCCTGCCACGCTCACCCGGCGCAGACATGACTACCTTTCATAACCGAGACGGCGGCTATTTATAAATCCCATTTGCGCAGCCTGAACCTGCTGTGCGGTGCGATTGCCTTGACGAAATTCGGTGATAAAAGTCACGAGTACAAGCTGCAGCGAAGGCGTGGAAACCAGCGTGGCGGGTGCGCTTGGATCAATCCCCTGCAAAAGAGTTTGCGCCAGCGCGACAACTGAAGCTGTTTCATCAATCGGCATTTAGACACCATGGTGATAGAAATTCGGGGTCTTACCCATATCGACCGCTGTCCGCGCAATGCCGAGACGATCTGCGAAAATATTTTCCATGATCTGCGCATCCTGATAGCGACGCGAACTCATATAGGTCAGCGAAGCGGCGAGATATTTGATCGAGTTGGAGAAGCCGAGCGGAATCGCGTCATAGTCGTTATCGCTGTAAAGGTCTTTTGGAATGCAAAAACAATCCAATTCCATTTCCATCGACTGTGACGGCACTGGAAACAACCAAAACTCTCCAGTCGAACCTTCGTTATAGGTGCTCCAATAATACGGATAAGAGGTCACCAACGTGGCGTAGGCCCGTGCGTATGCCTGCAAGTCCTCCCACGCAAGCCATGCCAAGGCCGGTCGCGGTGATCCACCCGGCCCACCGCCCCACGTGATCGCGCATGTGCAGATGTCCAGACATCCCTCGATCCCATCATGCTGCTGAGTGAGAAATGGATTGATGAAGCCTTGAAAGGGATAGCGCTCGATATTGCGCATCGCGCCGAATGCATTGGTCGAAGCGTTGTAAACCGCGCCCGGAACATTGCCAGGAAGCGCCCCAGGCTGCAGGCCACCAGGAATAATCTGCCCAGGCTGCGAAGTGGCCCCAAAAGCAGATTGCCCGGTCACCGTGCGGCGCACGCAACCAGTGCGCTGCGCACATTGACGACGTGCTTCATTTACCCAGCGCGTAAGCTGATCTTGTGACGTGAAGGCATACGCCTGATCGTGGATCAGGGTTGAGGCATCGTTGAGATACCAACCGAGGGTGGTTTGCGGCATTCACCCTCCAAAACAAAACCGGCTGCGCCCATGAACACAGCCGGTGAAGTTGCAGACCCAGTAGAAAATTTGCTCAGCCGACAAACACAAGACTGGTATCCGGCAATCCGCCCATCGTGGCACCAAGCGCAGCACCAGTGGTTGAGGTGCCATTGGTAAACACTTGCGGAACGCCAGGATAAATTCCGCCGTCAACTATCGACTGACCGGCAGCGACAATCGCACCAGCAGTCTGTGCTGCAATAATCAACCCGCTGCGCGTCTTAAGCCAATTTTGCTGCGTGGTTGGATTGGTGTAAGCCGCCGCACCGGTTGGAAATCCACCCATCGCGGAAACAGAAGCATTGGTCGTGTAACCGGCACCGCCAGTGGTCACGGTATAAGCGGTCATAGTCCAACACATGATCACAGTCGCCGCAGCACCCGTGCCACCACCGCCTGCAAATGCCAAGGTTGGCGGCACATTGCCGGTAATGGGATTGCCATGATCGATGCAAATAACACCGGTGACCGTGCCAGCGCCGGTCAAGGTGCAAACAGCAGCAGCACCATAACCAAGCGGCACATTGTTCAAACCTTCACGCGGATCATTGATAAAAGTGACCGCTGGAGGCGAAGCATAACCAGCGCCTTGATCGGTCACAGTCACAGCGGTTATTGCGCCAGCAGTGATGGTAGCGTAGCCGGTTGCCTGAATACCGCCTGCAGGCGGTGAAGCAAAAAACACCAGCGGCGGATAGGTATAATTGTTGCCAGCATTGGTGATGGTAATCGCAGTCGCCACCGCGCCGCCAACAATCGCGCGCCATAGCGAACCACCGGCAGACGGCGTGACGACCGGCGCAGAAGTGTAACCCGAACCGGCTGCAGTTAAGAGCGCACCAACCGCGCAACCTGTCTGATTGGCAAGACGGTAAGTGTTGCCGTCACTCTTGCCACGTTCCATCGATGCATTGGTATTGCCGCCGCCACAGGAACGCCAGCAGCCAAGTACCTGATCCCAATACTGCAGCGCCGTGTACTTGCCGCTGCGGCTCTGATACCAGTTCGATGGCAGAATAAACACTTGCCCCGGACCAAGCGTGACAGCGTTCGATACCAGCCCTGCTTGGCTTGCCGCTACGCCTTGCCCACCATAAAACAGTGACATTGTTTTCTCCTATTAGATCACGGCGGGTTGCGTGCCAGGAACATTCGGCCACGCTGCGCCAGTTATGCCGGTGACATGCGCGCCACTTGAAGGCTTGGCGCAGCAAATGTCGGATGCACTGATCAGAACACCAATGTCGCTGATTTGGCCGACCGGAATTTGCGATTCAAAACCAGACCAAGTGAGCGGTGCCGCTGCACTGAGATAAAGCGCGAGATAACGCGAGTTGATGATGTACATCTCGCCAAGTGGGCAGAACGGATCGAGGAAAATCGGCGTATCAAGAACGCGAATGGCACGGAAGCCAGCATTCACCACATCATCCTTGTCGTAAATCGAACGTGGACGGGTGGTAAACATTTCGAGCGACATGAAGTCGGACATCAACACTGCCCAATTGGCCGGATTCATCACGGCATAGTCAGGCGCTTCGCCACCGGCACCATTCATCACGCGGGTGAGAAGCTGAGCCATGCCAACACGCGTGGTGGGCGCGGCACCGGCAGACGGAATATACTGGCCTGTCCAATAAGGCGTACCGGTTTTGGTAATGCCGCCATAGGCCGGAACATTGGTGCCGTCATCATAGGCTTGATACAAGCTGTCCCATGCCTGGGTATTGGCATAATTGTTGGCGTACATCGCCTGAGCGTAAGACTGCTTGATCACCACGGCGGCATCGCTCATCACTGCGCGCAGCTTAGGAATAACAACTTCGCTTGACTGCAAAATTGCTTCCATGCCGAAGAAACCGACCGGCACCATGCCCAGCTTGAGATTGAATTGGGCGTCTTGAATTGCCGCCGCATCGGTCGGAAGCGGGAAGTCGCCCGCGAACGAGCCCCAGTTGAATGCCACAAACGACGCGCCTTGGATTGGAAAGGTGACTTGAGAAACGCCACCGCGTGCGGTCTGCGCATTCGCCATCAAGAGCGATAGGAGCGGGTGCGCCTGATATATCTGGACGAACACCGACGGAACGAAGGCGCGGCGTGTGATCGCCGCAAGTTGTGCACCTAGTGCTCCACCAGGGACTATGCCGCTGTTGGTGATAGGACCAACAGGACTGGTAGGAAATGCCATGACAATTTACTCCCGGTTATGCGGTGCCAAACGTGTCCCTGGTGTAACCATCAGGATCACGCACGAAATCCCGCAGTTCATTATCGAGGTACTTCACCGGGTCTCTGTGGAGGCTTTCCCACTTATCTTCTTTTTCCGCGAAGCCGTAGGTGTTGGCCTTCTGCGGCATCCAGCTTGGCAGATCGCTGGTCTGCGGCTTCGGCAACTGCGACACCACCCAGGCTGCAGCCGCAGCCGCGTCATGCACATTGCCGGTCTCTTTCATCCGGTCCAGCATCTTGGCGCGGCCAGAATCGGTTAGACCAAATTCCTGCACCGCTGCATGAATCCGACCGGCAAGATCAGCCTCCAACCTCAGATCGTCATTGGCCTTGTCGCGATCCGCGATCCTTTTGTTGAGATCGTCAATGGTCTTTTTCATGTCGGCCATTTCGGCCCTGACATCGCCAACCGGCTCCGGAATATCATCGAATTTCTTCTTCGCGGCGGCGCGCACGCCTCTACCAAGATCGCTTGGATCACTCCAAAGATCAGCAAGCAATGCGAGCGCGCGCTCTTCATGCTGCGTAAGCCGCTTTGGCAGCGGCTGCGTGACTGGCTTGCCAGTGTCTGACATTTATCTGCTCCCGGTTGCGGTGCCGCCGACATGCTCAAGGCTAAGGTGCGAATCCGTATGGCTCATTTGATTGCCCTTCGGCATGCCGGACGTGCGAGAGCCAATGCCGGTATTGGGAAACGTCACATACTCCATCATTGGATCGAGCCGCACATCGTTCACATACGCTTTGGGAAATCTGCCTTCTGCCATTGTTATGCTCCTGGGGGTGAAGGCCCGCCGCCGCCTGGAGGCGGTGTCGGCACGGCTGGTTGACCCTGACGCTGGGCCATCAGGGCATTCATCATTTGACCTTGCGGATTGGCCTGGGCATTGCGCATCTGACCGACCAACGCCTGCATCATCCCGGCCTGATCGCCACCTTCGGTGCTACCGCCCATATCTGTCATCTTGCGGGTGAGATCGCGCACAGCATTGAGCACAGCAGTGTGCAGATCGGTCCCCATAGGAAGCCCAACCATCGCAAGTTGCAGTGCTTTCAAAGCTTGATGAACGAGACTGAGCGCCTGGACACCGGCACCCAACATCGCTCTTGGCTGCATCGCCGCGCCAACACCACCTGCTGGCGGCAACCCTGGCCCAGCTCCTGGCGGACTGGCGGGTGGACCTCCACCACCTGGAGGTGGACCTGCGCCTGCACTAATCGGTAAGCCTGGAGCGGACATTTATCCTGCTAAAGCAATGCCGCTGAGCGAATGAATGGTTAGCGACCAGATCACATCGCTCAGCGGCAATCACTTATTTCCGACGACCACGACGACGACCACGCATGTGGAGTCTCCTTCTAAAAACGGCTTCGATTGCACCATTGGGAGAGTCAATCCGTATCCCTGATGCGCCGTGTGCAATATTCGTACTTGTGTTTATCGAAAGGGTCAATAATGTGGTTGTGCATTCACTACCTATGATTGAATTGGATTTAATTGAATTAAATGAAGATACCTACCAGCAAGCTTGAGCGGTTCTGCAGCGAACTCATCAAGGAGTGCTTGGTGTCGCAGCAAGCGCGTGTGCAGCGCTATATCGCCTACAAAAATATTTTCCTCATGGGCTCAGAAAATCCAGACACCGCCGCGCTTTACAACAAAACATTTGCCTACATCGATGACCTTGAATCGCTGCTCTATTCGCCAGTCTCGTTGCGCTTTCATATTGGCGAATACGACACGCCAAACACGCTCGACACCACAAAATTCCGCGTTGCCTCTTCGCATCTTCACGCCGAAGTGCGCCGCTCCAATTTCGATCAAATGATCAGCGACGCCGTGCAATGGTCACTGGTCAAAGGCAAGGCCATGATCAAACTCAAATGGGGTGCGAATGGCCTCGTACCGCTAATCGTCCAGCCAGAATTGATGGGCGTATTGCAAGAAAACCGCAACGTTATCGATAGCGACATGGAGGCGTTTGTACATGTCACGTACATCACACCTTATCAATTCAATCGCCTGATTTGGGATCGTGGTGAACGAGAACGAGCAATACTGCTAAAGAAAGCCAAGAAATATATGCGCCCGCCAAAGGGCGACGAGCCCGGCGAAGCCCAGGCGATGAAGCAGGTTATCATTGGCGGGCTTTACCCGTTCCAGCCCGCTGGCGCTAATCCATCCGGCAATGCAAGTCGCGGACTGGTCGAATGGATGGCATCGCCACAGCCAGAACTCTCGCCAAATTTGGTGCAGAACATCATGCGGCTTGATGAGTTATGGGTGTGGAATGACGACCAGAACGACTGGGCCACTTTCCAGATGATCGGTGATGACATGCTGATCACCAACGAAGATTTCGTCACCAATTCTCTAGCCTACAATCCGGCAACGGGACGAAAGTTTGACGCCCTCAAAGGTCACCATCCGTTTGTTGAGTTCTGTCCCAACAAACTTGATAACTATTTTTGGGGGCGCTCCGAAATCATTAACATCGCGCTGCTGCAGGAGGCGCTCAACAGCCGCATCAACGGCATCAACTTCATGCTCAGACTGCAAGAGAATCCACCCAAAAAATTCCGTGGCGTAGCGGGCGTGAATCAAAACGTGCTCGCCAAGCTCAGCAAGCCGGGCGGACACTGGAACGACTCGAACCAGAACGCAAACGTGGAAAACATGAGCCCGGAAATTTCCGAAAGCTTATGGCTGTCGCTCCACGAATATGAGCGCATGTTCGATGAGATGGCTGGATTGCCGCCGATTGCCAAAGGTCGCGGTGAATCTGGCGTGCGAAGCCAAGGTCACGCGGAAACTTTGGTGAGGATGTTTAGCCCCAGGTTCAAAGACCGGGCGCTGATCATAGAGCGCAATGTGGAGACTGGCGGCGGTCTCGCGCTCGATTTGTGCCGGGCACATCTACCAGACAAGATGACAGCCTGGGTATCTCCCCAAGATGCCGGAATGGAAGCCGATAAAGATACCAATGTGATTAACTTGCCACCGGTCCAAGGCCAAGTGCCGGTACGGTTTACTTTCGCAGATTTGCCGGAGAACATCCGGGTCACAATAGACAGTCATTCGTCATCGCCCGCCTTCGCAATGGAAGCGCGTGGGCTCGCGTTCGATCTCCTCAAAGTCGGCGCGCTGGACCCCGAACAGCTTATCGATCACGTAGACGCGCCCAACCCGGAAGAATTGATCGCTGGTATCGAGAGACGCGCCGCCCAGCGGGCAGCACAATTGGCTCAGCATCCTGAAGAAGCGGCTAAGATGGGTAAGAAAAAGCGGTGAAATTAAACCCCGGTGGTGTCAAGGCCACCGGGGTTTTCAAGCCGGGTGCGGTCACAGCTTGGCCCGTGTATTTTCCGGGCAGGAACCTTACGGGCGGGGATCAACGTACATGGCGTGTCCGCACAGTCAAGCGTCACTTTCGGGATCAGTGCGGTCATCCGCATCTTCATACTCATCATCAAATTCATCATCTTCGTGAATAAAAAAACCGCCATGGCATTCTAAATCGTCAAAATCTTCTGAATCGTCGCGTGGTTTGATTTTCTTGCGTGGAATAATCATTTTCGATTCAAAATCTCAACCTTGCGCAACGCCACACGGCTGTCAGGTAACACCGATTTAACGTCAACCGCCATGTTGGCGTAGCGGCCCTTGATGGCATTTTGCCCTATCATCTGCAGGCGCTTCTTCTGGCGGTTGCTAAAAACAGGATTGGTGGCCGGGGTAAAAAAATTGTCCGCCATCTTCTGCATTTGCGGCGGCAATTTGGGAGCCATGCTATCGCCCTGTCGAAGATTGTCCTTGAGATCAGTAAGATGATAATCCTCCATTGCGATCTTGGCCGCCGTATCGATAGCCTTAACCACAATCTTTTGCCCGTTTAAGGCCGGGCCGGTTTTGCCTTGAGCCAGCGATTCCTCAAAAGGCTCAATCGGAATAGGCGCGGTCGCCTGTTGCGCAGCATCCTCGCGTTTGGCTCGCTTCAAACATTTCGGGCAAGGTGGATCGGGGTAATCCGCAATATCTTCATCGTCCCCAATTTCCACCGTGCGCTTATACTTGTTCTTGCAGCGCCAGTCCTTACAGCGCAACACCAATTGATACTTCTTCATGGCAAGCCTTCTTTTATGGAGCGCCAGCCTTCCGGCTTGAAGCTGGGCGGAACGGAAGGACCGAATCTGCGCCGCCACCAGCCCACTGGTTGCCACACACCTTTTCTGAATTGACGGGTAATGTACCAGTACCACTCGCTGCCAATCTCATCGCCTTTGAGATAGATAAATTGCCCATCTTTTGGCGCATCATCCATCGTATGCCACTCACCATTCTTTGCGATCGATACAACTGGAGATTGGTCTGCCGGCGACCGTATAGGTTGTACCTGCGGATCTGGTTTTTTGGGTATCTGCGAAGCTATTTTTGTTTTGCCGTGGTCGCTCATATCAATCCTCTACTCACTTTCCAGGCTGGACCGCGCTCTGGCTCCATTTCCTCTTCCTCTGCTTTGCGCTTGAAAAAACGATAAACAATTTCATTCACTCGCTTCTGATCCTTGGTAACGGTGCCCTCTTCTTCCTTGGAAATACGCTCATAACTTTCGTTTTCCGCCACCTGCCCCGGCCTGCGCCAGTTGATCCAAGCACGCACGGCCAGAGCAGCGGCGAACACCCTGTCGTCCTTGCAGGACTCGCTGGCGGATTCAGGTGCGCCGATTTCAACCCCGTCCTGGCGCACATTGATCATCTCCAAAAGAAGCGGCTTGGAACGGATGCGCAGTTCATTGGTGACGTAAGCGCCGCGAAGCTGAAACATGATTTCAGCCTTGGTTTTCCAGTTGGTCTCGAAATTGTAAGCCCCGCCGCCTCCGGCACTACTATCGGCCCGGCGATAAATGTACCAGCGAGCGTTATCGAGTGCCTCATCCCACTCACGCTCCTGACTGAGCTTGGCATACTGCTCTGCCTTGAGCAGATCGCGTAAGTGATCCCACTCCTGCATCAACATTCGCCCAGGTCCGACAAGTTCGATGTTCACCACCGCATCTTTGTAAGCACCCGCCAAATGCGCCAACACCCAAGCGCAATGCTTCGGCTCAACCTGCGAAGTGGCGTACTCTGCGCACTGCACCATCTTGTCGGAATAAGTTCGCCATACACTGATAGCGTGCCTGTCTTTGTGTTCATTGCGGCCCCAAGCGGGGTCGCAACCAATTACATATTTGCCCTCTGGCCGTGGTTCCTCCCAAACGCGAAGCTCGATGCGATCTCGATTATTTTCACCTTCCAGGCGTTCCATTTTCATCGCCCAAAAGTCGTTGCCTAACTCGTAGCGATAGGCGTTGTAATTATACTCCGTACCATCCTCGACGGTGTAACTATCCATAATCTGCAAATGTTTATTGATGGTGCGAAGCTGGAAAAATGAATAGCCGGTTTCCAGAAATGCATCCTGCTCAATCCAAGGCTGGTTTTGCTGCAGAATGCCGCTGCCGGTCGAATCCGTTTCTTCTTTCCACCTGATCCAGGCGAGTTGCTCAGGTGTAACGACAAAACCGTATTGCTCGCGCACCAAGCGCACCCGTTCACGCTCTTCACCGGAAATACGGCGATCACCGTACTGCAGAAAGCGCCGGTCGTTCTTATCGATGTAATTTACGTCAGAAGCCCACCAGCCGATGAAAAATGTGCGTTTGCTGGAGGAATCACGCTTGCCATCCACCCACATCTGACGGAAATGATTAAATCCGTTGGCGGTACTTTCTACGATGAAGAGTCGGTTGGGGTTTTGTTGCGCCAGTGATTCCATAAACGACGCCAAAGCATCCGGATCACCATACTTAGAGACTTCAGTGAGATGCGCAAAGCTGTAACCCTTACCTTCCGCCCATGACACACCCTTCTTCTTGGTGCCAGCCACCAGAAAGGTGAGTTTTGACTTGTTGGAAAATTGAATGAAGTTTCGATTGGACGTGGTGACCGTGAACGAATCTCCAAAAAACGCCTTGGGAAACGAGCGAATGTAACCCTGCAGAATGGCGCGATTGGCATCGCGGTTGGATTCGGTGTCGGTCACCAACGCCGCCTGAGTGCCGGGATACATGGCACACCAGAACAAATCTATCACCAGTGACACCGTGGTAATGCCAAGCTGGCGGGACTTCAGGCAAATGAAGAAACGAATATTCTCTTCCAGCCCTTGCGCCATCTCATCGAGAAAACGGCGCTGCGACAGCCACAACTTGAGTGGCGAACCATCCTCATCACCCGTGCTGACCTCACGCGAATAAATCCGCAGCGGCTTAATGAATTGGTGGAAAAGACCAATCCATTTGGTTGATCTTGTCATTGGCCTTGGATTGCCAGCATTTGCGGCATGACGATCTCCTAGAGTGATTGAGCGACCAACTGCAGGCAATACGCCTGCGGATTTGCTGACGTGTAGATCGCGTTGGTCACCTGCCAAGGCTGGCCTGGGACATCAACGCTCACATTGGTTTCGTAAAACACGCGCAAAATGCGACTCGCTGGATCATAACCAGCACCTGCAACAACGGAGCCGCTGATGCTGATCGACCATACGCCATTGTAACCCGGCAGCATGGTGCTCGCACCGGCACCATTCGCCAGCCAGCGGTCTGGCGCTTCGTTCCAGGCGATGGCAGCAATGATCGGGCCAGTGCCAAGCACGGCCCAGGCATCTTGAGATTCAACCCACGCACCAGCGGCAGCAATGGCAGAGAACGAAAGTGTTGCGACGACCGCCCACTGATCCGATGCCTCTGTCCAGGTGGCTGCAGCACTGATTGGCACCGGCCCCAGCGTGGCAACTGCGGCCAACCCATCAGCGCCTTCAACCCACGCACCTGCCGCCGTAATCGTTGGCCACGCGACGGTGCCAGCCGCCGCCCATAAATCGGGCCCTTCAACCCAAGCGCCTTGAGCAGTAATCGTAGGAAAAATAGGCGAGCCGGTCGCAGCCCAAACATCTTGAGCTTCCGTCCACGCCACCGTGCCTGTGATGGCGGGCCAGGAGATCGTGGCAGAGCCAGCCCACACATCGTCTGGCGTTTCAACAATCGCGATACTGCCGGTTGGGCCTGACGGTGCAGGAACCGGAATTTCCGAGATCGCAAGCTCGGAAATCGCACCAAAGGAAAGCATGACCGATTAACTGACGCCAACGCAGATGAACGGCGGCACCCCCGAAACTGCGGTCAAAGCCGGGACTTGACCGGGCATGCCGGATTGACCAGTGGCATGATAATACGCGGCAGTCATGCCCGTGTTGGGCGTCGCCACGCCAAGCAATTCCGCAAAGCCCACTTCTGCCGTGGCCTGGGTGCAGGTGTTGATATTGCCAGCCGCCACCAGCGGCAGATAAGCCGCCCAATAAATTCCCGGCGCTTGCGGCTGCGGCACGGCAATGCTTGGACTTTGAACTTGGCCAATCGCCGTGTTGGCGGTGCCGCTTGAGCCCGCGCCCAACAGCAGATTGGGATAGGCGGAATTTGGCAAACAATCGAACAGGCCGAAACTGACGCTGCCGCCAGCGGTCGCCGCCGTGGTTTGCTGGACCGCGACAAAATAATTTTCAAACCATTGCTTGATGTAGATGGGCACAAGGGAAAGTGTGCCAGCCGCTTGCGCCGTGCCGGTCAGCGCACCTGCCGCGAGATAATTCTTATACAAACCACTATTCGCGCCAATCAAATCAAACGCATTCAAGAATTGATCAGCGGGCACCACGCACGCCACCGTGACCGTGCCGCTGAATGCCGCAATTTGCGTCGGCGGACTGGCACCATTGGATGAAGCAATCGGCGTGGCGGCCCGCGCCAAGGTCAGCGCGGAATTGGTATAGACCCCGTAATTGATCTCCCAATGCCCCGCCGTATCACTGACGCGATAGACCGCATTGTTGGTGTCGCCAATGCCGGAATTGAAGCTCTGAAACCCAGATGATGGCGCATTGGCCAGTGTGATGAGCGTGGAGCTTTGTGCAGTTGAGGTATCTTTGACCAAATCCGCATAGGGCAAGGTCATCAGGTGTTACTCGTAATTGTCAGCGAGTTGATGGTCACGGTCTGACCATTGTTGAACGCCGTACTGCTCAAGTTGAGATCGAACGTGCTGCCCACGCCCGCCGTACCATCGGCAACCGCCGTCCCGCCGCTGGTGGTAAGACGGAACCACGCCGCCGTGCTGGTAAAACCGCATATGGCCGAAGTAATGGCGTTGGCCGTCAACACGGACGGATGGGCGCTGCTCGACGCAGGCGCAAACGGCGAACCGCACGTGTGCTGCGACAGCAGATTTTGCGATGTGATCGCGGTATCGGGATTGGCCGGTTGCGCACCGTCATAGATTCTCAGCAACGCGCCGTTGCCCAGCGCCGTGACGATGGCGGCAAGGCGGGCCTGATTAAGCGCGATGGAATAGGTCGGATTATGGGCCATTTATAGCCTCCGCCAAATCACGGCACATAAGAATTGCTTTCCCAACAAAATGATGAGCAGCAATTTCGCCATGCTGGTTTCTTGCCGCACTGTCGCGCAACAAAACCGCTTCAATTTTCTTTAGCGCAACAACAATTTCATCATTAGTCATATGTCACCTAAAGACCGTAATTGTCGCGCCAGTCGCGTTGTTCCGCCTCTTCATCCTCATCGTCAGGATTGTCATCGTCATCGTCATCGTCGCCATTGGGCTGCTGCGGATCGCTTTCCTGCAGCATCGCTTCAAGAATGGCGAAATGATCTTCATCGGGCCGCTCTTTCAGATTGGCCACCAGTGAAGCAAGAAGCCGCCGCACATAAAAATCGTAGTAGCGCCATGTCGGCACCAGTTTCTTGGGATCGATGATTTGCAGATGCCTCACGCCGAGAATCGGTGCAGCAGCAGGAAGCACCATGTCATCGGGATTGAAGCCATCAGCCAAAGCAAGTTCGCGAGCAAGCTTTTCGGTTTCACTACCACTCATGACATTGCCACCTCTTCCAGGGATACCTCTTGCAGAACCGCGATGCGACACAACACACCTTTATGGATGCCTCTGCTTCGCGCCACCCGCTCGATGCGCTCCATCTCTTCAGGCGTAAACAGCGCCCCAATCATCTCAGTACGCCGTTGATCATTTTTAAGTCTCAGTGCTGGCATTTCGTCCTCCATAGCCTGTGATTTGATCCGTACACGGAAATGCAAATCGCGACAGGGTGTCGCACATTTAAGCTTGATGCCATTGACTCGACTTTTCCGAATACACGCTTTTGGTGTGCATCTCATGCAATAGATGCGAAATTTATGAGCTGGACCTGGTTCTCGCAAACCCAATGAAAATGGGCATTAGATGCACGCCGCGCGGCGCAAAAAACATCGCCTCTGAAAATGCCACCCTTGAGTTGTGCTACACTGTTCGTGCGCGTGGGCATGATGCCTTGCGCGCGGACTGTTATTTCACATCGTTAACACTGAAAGGAAGGTGGCCCATGAAACCTGCGGCCACAAGGGGACCATAATGACCAAACGCGACATGACTGACGCGCAATTTAAGGCTGCGCTAGAACGCAACAACTTCTCAGAGCCAGTATTGTTGTGGTGCATGGACAAGGAAAATCCTCATCACCACTATCCAGTCATCTACGGCAATGGGAAAATCTACCGGCGCGCATCGCTCCGCCATCTGCTGGAATGCCGGAAGCATACTGAGGAACGCAAAGTCCAGGCGGCCAAAAATCCACCGCCGCCAATTCCAGAGGAGGATCGCAAGCGCGCCAGCACAGCGCTTAAGGCGCTCAATGCTGGAATGCGCAAGTTTCTAAAATAACCAAACCCCCCACCGGTCACCCGGTGGGGGTTTTTCTTTTACTTACTCGGTGTCGGAACGTGCTGATCGCCGGTCGGCACGATCACCACCACCCAACCCGTGGCATCGGTCCACACCGGCTGGGCTTGCCAATTCTTTATCGGCTGTGGCCCCTCGCCGGGTGGAAGCGGATTGCCAGCCACTGGCGGATAGCCCGTGCCGGGTGGAAGCTCGACACCGGGTGGCCCCCAAATCGGAAAGGTCGGAACGCCGGGTGCTGGCGGCTGACCTCCTCCAGATGGCGGTATGTGAATCGGCGGTGTCGGCCATGGTCCAGGCGGTCCCCAAATTCCTGGCGGATAAAAAATCGGATGCGATGGATAACCGGGACCGCTACCTGCTGGCGGCATAAAGATCGGTGGCGTAGGCCACGGCCCAGGCGGACCCCAAATGCCCGGTGGATTGTAAATCGGGTGAGCCGGATAACCGGGCATGACTGGCGGCATGTGGATGGGCGGGCTGGGCCAAGGTCCGGGTGGACCCCATATGCCGGGCGGCTGACCGTCACCCGTCACGGGTGTAATCATGGCAAGAAATGGTTGCATGTTATTCTCCTCCTAGGGTTTAAAAAGTCTGCCCCCAGCGCGCCACGCTTTTAAGACAATAACGTGATGTCCTGACGCGGCTCGGCCCACGCCTTAGCGCGCGATCTCCCTGACTTCGATCTTCGCCAGCTTGGCGCGCGCAACCATATCGGCGGTGCCAGTGCCGCCAGGAAATGCAATCACCAGATCGGGCTTGCCCTTGTCCAGCATTTGCTGGTTGCGGATTGGTCCGGCACCCTTGCCGTAAAGCGCCCAGTCGGCGGGGAACCGCTCACAAGCAAGACGGCGCATCACGGCATATTCAATCGCCAGCCGGTCGGCACCACGCGCCGCGCCAGAAATAATCACATCATCGCGCGCGAGATGCTGGTCGAGCACCAGGAAAAGAAACTCCCGATCCTTGAAAGAACGCCCACCGCACACCAGCACACGCCGCATGTCACCGCCTTATTCATGCCGTACACGTTTTGACAGCAACTTTCTGGTGGGTGCTGGAAAGCACTGATTTATTTTTCAGCTTGAGCACAACTGGAAACCAATGCGGCGATTCGTAATGCCGCACTGCTTTAACCAACGGAAGTTTGCAGGTAACTCCGTCGATTAAATACGTCAAAACAATAGTCGGCTTCAGTTCAACAGTGCCATCCGCGAGCAGCGCCTTAATTTCAGTTACAATCTCATGACTAAGATTAGGCCACAGCACGATGTTGGAAAATTTATCACCTTTCAGCATCATGGCAGTGTCGCCTTTAGCACCCGGCAATCTGGAAACTTCGGCAAACGTTACATGGTCTCGTTGCAAAAGATCAGTCAGTGCCGACATGTCGCGACCCTCAAATTTCCAGATTTAAAAATCCGTTATTTAATCCGGAAAATCCTTCTCCCATGAAACGACTGGCGGATGCGTCACTCAACACCGCGTCCGCCAGCCCCTCCCCCGGCTGAGCCTTCACGCTGATGAGGGGCGAAGCCGGGAAACAGAAGATGTACCACGGATGTACGGAAAAGAGGAAATGCCGGGGCCCGACCGTCAACACTCGAAAGGACGAAAGAAACCAGCCTGCCCCGGCTGACGCGGTTATTTGTAACGCGGCACTCACGCCTTGCCGCGTCGTTAAGCCTTAGCGTCATAAGCAACTTCCTGCAAGGCTAAGCAGGCGGCTTATACCGGGTAGTCCAGTCCAGGCTGTCAGCCCGCTCATTGAGTTCCTTGAGAAAGCGAAAACGCGCGCGAATGTAAAAATGAAAGAAAAACATAGCCACATTCACGACTGTGCACAGAACCAATATGGCCATGCGAAAGAAACCGGAATGACCTAGCCCATACCAAACTTCCACGGCACCAAAACCAGCCACAAGCAAGGTCAGCGCCTGAAAAATATAAGAGAACATAATGTGACGCGAGAAACTACTGGCTATCGCGTGATTCATTTCTCTCCCTCTCCCGCCTGATCGCCGCGCGGGCATCCTCGATTTCCCGCGTCAGGCGATAGTAAAGACTCGTTTTTGGCGTCTCGCCAGCCTCACATTGATCGGCCCACACCACCAATTGCCTCTGGAAATCTGTCGGTCGCTTTTCAGGCTTCATTGCTTGTGGATCACCTCTGCCGGGGCCTCATCCATGGTGCCGCCAATGCGGATCATGGTGAAATGATTTTTGTCGATCTCCTGCTTCACGCACTCCAGCATGACCATGGCTTGCTGCTCATTGTCGAACACGATCTGAATTTGGACAATATTCCTGTAACGCCCGATGCACACCGGAGTGCCGTAGTCACCGGAGAGATTGTTGGTGAAATCATTCATACCTTATGGCCCTCACGGCTCCAACACGCCATTGTGAGAGTAACCAACTTGACAGGACGGACACTTGCAACTTGGCCCGCCTGCTTCGGGATAAGCATCCCGAAAGCGCTTGAGCGCAGCTTCCTCACTTTCATCTTCGCGCCTGACGGCGATGTGATGCTCGCTTTCGATATGGCGGGCAATGCCTTCACTGTCCTCAGCATCCGGCAAGCTGTCGATCTGCGAACCCAGCAATCCCTTGGTCATGATGCAAAGCTTGCACGCCCATTTCGCCATTATGCACTCCCCTGTGGAATGATCTGACCGACTACAACATAGGGACCATCGCCATCGTCGTTGATGCCAATATACCAATCGGGCGACGGCTCATCTCCCATCATGATGTTCCAGCCGGTAAAACCGAACATCTCTGCAATCATGAACACGGCAACGGGATTGGGCAGATTGCCAGGCACGCTCACGGAAAGATGACGCACCAACACAGGCGGTGATTTGTTCATGCTGTAAGAAAAAACCGCGCGATACCCAAAGTCGAAATCCAGCACATGCTCCGGATTGTCGCCGGGAGGCGGCATGCCAACGCGAAAATGATGCCGCTCCGAATACGCCATGATCTCACGCACCCGTTGCTGGTGCGCATCACCAAAAATCAACGGGCGCATTTTCACTTTTTGACTCCCTTGACTGCACCATGTGGCGGAATACGCCGGATGGCATCGAACAAATTCTGCGCGTCTTGCATGGAATCAAAATGAACAACGACTTCGTTATATTGGCACCTCACCGCAATGCGCTTGCGCAGCAGCAGGGCGATGCCGGATGCCATCATGGTTTGATTAAGTGCCTTTAGCTCCTGTTCGCTTGTCATGACCCCTCATGATGAAATGTACAACCGCAGCCCCAAATGGCCAGCCAAGAATGAGGCCAACGAGAAAACACGCCAATGATTGGTCCATACCCTTCGCTTATCTCCTAATGTTTTCATATCTTTTCCAACCAAACGCAGCAGCTTCCAGAGTGTCGATCACCTGCTGCTTGGTACGCCCAGGCGCATCATTCCAATGGTGAATGGCACGATTTCTTGAGCGCAAATGGCCACGAGCGCGAAGATAGCGCTCAAAAGCACGCTCTATCTCGGGACGAGCGGGATTCATCTTGGTCACGTGGCGGATCGCGCCCAGCGCACAAAAGCCACGCAACGATGAGCCATATTCCAGACGCACAAACCCGTAGGTGCGGATCAAATCCGCAGCTTGCAACAACACGCACGCGATGTAGTCGGGCCTCTCGATATGATCAGGCGTGGGAACTTCCGGCGACGGACGGTCTGTGTAGGGTTTAAACATTTGTTGGAACCCCTTTCGTACATGCGGAGTACAGCACCAAACACCCACAGGGCGCGGAACTCAATTGCGATTCCGAAAAAGAGATGGGCCGGGCGCTGTGCGCTGGGGGGCGGGAACAGGGGCACCGGCCCATCCGTCAGAGGGGTAGCAATCCCTGACGTGAATCAATGTACGCCGGTTGAACACAAACCAAAAGAGCGTACATTGAGGAACTCACAAATTGAGAGCGGACACGCAAAAGGAAAATCCATGGCAAAACAACCACGCCGAGACATTTACGACGCCACCATTCGCCTGCAAGTCCCGTTCGACTCCGAACATCCGGAAAGTCTGATGGCCGCAATGCAAGTGGTGGAAGCCATTGAGAAGAGCATACCTGCCGACTGCACCAGCACAATCGAAAAGAAAATCAGAAAAGTCCAAAACAATGCCGCGCAAGAGGAATGAACCGGAATTTTCCTACGATCCGGCCTGCCAGGAATTGGCCGAACATTTCCTTTGGAAAGATAAGCTCGACAATGAGCACAACAGAAAAACATTGGCCCAGGCAATCCAAACCGCAGTAGAAGATTGGTTCAACCAACATGAAAAGAACACCTGATGCCAATCTTTCCAGAACCAATCACACCGGCTTATCTCGATCACGAAACGCGCTGGTACGCGCTGATCGCAAAAGCCACGACCTTAACCAAAGGACTGACACCAGCAGAAATAGCCGAACTGAATCAACTTCGTCCCCATGTGCTGAAGAGAAGGATCGAACATGATTCTCAGTGAACAAGAAGCCAGGAATAAATGGTGCCCATTCGCACGGGTGCGCAGCGGCGTTAACCGTCATTACGACGGTACCATTATGATCTCAACATGTTGTATCGCCTCGGAATGCATGGCATGGCGCTCCACTGACGACGACATAGACATCGGCTATTGCGGCCTTATAGACCAAACAAACCAATCATGATCTCCATCACCAAAATCATAGTCGGTCAGCACTACAAGCTTGCTGGCCGCATTCATGTCGTCACCGACATCTATGGCCATCCCGCCAAACCCTACGACATGATCGTGCATCATCACGCGATCACATCGAATGTAGGACGCAAGCCACCTAAGCGCCGCACCCTGGCGAGCCTATTCGCCTTGCGCGCCTCGGAAATCCCCATCGATACATCCGATATTCCCGAAGTAACCGAACAATGGTTCAAGAACGCAAAATTGGTGTACCCGAAAAAATCGTGAGGCACGAGCAGATGACCGATCTCCGCAAAACCCTGCCGCCCCTGCCGCCTCGCATGTACGCGCTACCGCGCGATCACAGAGGCTTTCCCGTCCCCTGGTTCGTTCAATTCATGCCTGACGGCAAACCCGACTTCCGCATTCTCAACACCCAACATTTGTATCGCGCGGTCAACGAAAAGCGCTGCTGGATTTGTGGCGACTATCTCGGTGTCCACCTCGCCTTCGTCCTGGGTCCGATGTGCGCCATCAATCAAATCAATGCCGAACCGCCATCGCACCTGGATTGCGCCCTGTTTGCCGTCAAAGCATGCCCCTTCCTGATCGAGCCCCGCATGCGGCGCAATACGAAAAACATGCCGGAACATCTCCCCGCCCCCGGCATCCATCTCGACCGCAATCCCGGCGCAACCTGTGTGTGGGTCACCCGCAGCTACAAGCCATTCAAGGCAGACGATGGCATTCTCTTCAGCATCGGCAAGCCGGAACAAATCTACTGGTTTGCCGAAGGCCGACCGGCACTGCGATGCGAAGTGGAAACTTCCATCGAAGGCGGCTTGCCATCGCTCAAAAAGCTCGCGGAACAGGAAGGCCCCAAGGCAATGCGCGAGCTAGATGAGCGTCTCAAGCGGTTGCATAGGTTGCTGCCGATGGAGAAGGTGAACCACACATGAGCGAAACAACACATGCCAAATTGATCAATGAAATTACGAACAAATTGATCGATGAAGGTACACTCATTGAAGCTGGATTCGTAATATTTCTCGACAAGGAAGGATTATCAAAGGAAAGATTATCATACGAGCAAATCGAACCGTTGCGATTGGCATTCTTCTGTGGCGCGCAACATCTCTTCGGCACGATAACAACCATGCTGGATGAAGGTACGGAACCAACAGACGCCGATTTGCGCAAGATGGATTCGATCCTCCATGAGCTACAGCGTTTCGTGGAAACGCTCAAATCACGCCATGCTTCACCAAAAACCAGCGCCGCACGCGAATGACAACATCCTCGCCCAGCATGTCCTCAAGCCCAATATCGTCGCCGCCAAACAAACATGAGCGAGGTATCCAAACATCCTCATGCTCTTCAACATCAACCAGCACAGCCTTCTCGCTCACACGCGAGACATGACAGGAGAGATCAACATAATCTTCATCATGTGACGACATGGATGCCCCGCAAATATTGATCGATAAATTGCAAAGCTACGCCGACGATCCGATGTGGGACGCCCATGCCGAAATACCCAAATCATTGCTGTGCGAAACCATTGCGGCCTTAAAGGATAAACCGCCGCCATTTGACTGGTCGGACGATCACTTGAAGAAAGAATGGGATTACCAGTGGCATCAAGCTCACGCCTCGATGAAGGTGCTGGAAAGCTTCAGCGACATGCTTGACCGGGCGGCAATAGCGTTTGCCAGAAAACTATTGAGGGAGTGAACCCATGGACCAAGAAACCAGCGGCCAGGAACAAGACACGGCAGTGATCGAAAAAAGACGCCAACGCACCTACAATTTGGGAGAAACGATGAGCCAGACGATGTACCAAATCTACGACGCCACCAACGAATTGCTGCGTGATGCTGGCCTGATCAGCAAGGGTGTGATGGAAACGGTTGGCTGGCAGACGGCGGTCGATGATGTGATGATGTATTGCGGCACGTTTTCGACATCGAAAGCGCTCTCAGGGCCAGGAAGCAACGATAGCTGGTGGCGCTGGATCGAAATCATCAGCCACGAACTGTGGCGCGCCACGCCAGAAGGATTTCACAACCCGCATGATGTCGGGCATGCCGAAATCTTCCAACAGATGGCGAAGATCGTGATCAACGCACTGAATAGCGAGAGAAAATGAGCGGAGAGAGCTTAAAACAACGGCACAAGTGGGAGCCCTTGAAAGCAATAGCAACAATTGTGAGCGTTGGAGTTGGACTAACTGCAGTTATAGAAGCTGCAATAAGAATTGCTTCCGGACATTTTTAGCCATCAGCCAGGGCGCTAATCCTTCGCAAAATGCGCGTCATTAAGCTTCTGAAGCGCGTCCTCAACGTGATGAATGTCACGCATCAAATTGGTGGCGACCTTGGTGTGGCCAAGCTCCAGCGCCCGCTTGTGGCGCTCGTACAACTTGCGGCGCTGCGCCAGCCATTGATCCATGATATGCGCCTGATTGTTGTAGATGTCAGTCATCGCCACTGTCCTTGCGGATTTCCCACACAATTGCGCGTTTGCCACTGACGCTGTTGACGCGCCGCTTGCCGCTGTCGCAGATGTGACCTAGCCGCTCCAACTCCGTCAGCCTGGGCCGAACAGCCAGCACCGACTCATTCATGCGTGACGCGCACTCATCCGCCGTGAGCGGCGCACCAAAAGGCAACGCCAGAACTTTGTTGCGCAAGGTGGGAGCCTTGGCAGCCATGTCATCCGCTGCGGCACGACTTGTGCCATCACGCATCCAGCCGGGATGATCGGGATAGTGAAGATCGGGGTGCATGGGGTGCCTCGGAAGAATTTGAAATTTTCTTTGGGGTGGGGAGGCTTGTCTCCCAACTTTAAACGGTTCAAAGAGGCCCAACGGATGCCGGGGGCTCTCCCGGTCCATTTTTGAAACCAAAACGAGTTCGATTTTGGCGTTTTAATCCAGTATTTTCAGGCGTTTTTGCATTATCAGCGCATCTAACACAATAAAATCAGGCATTTCTTACGCTTTTCATTATCGCGTGATATTGGATTTGTACTAACGAAGCCTAGCGCGTGAGCGTGATACGCAATTTGAGTCATAAGGGAGTCATAAACGGACAAGCGAATAATCGAAAATACATATAATCCTTTAAAACAAGGCATTTCTCGCACATCGAGCAACTGGTTATATAGCGGTTGATATATCAAAGCGTGATACACGAAGCAGCATTCCAGCAGTCATGCTCGTCTAAGCCAATAAAACCGGGCTTTAGATGATTTTTGAAAAAACCGACTCGAAACTCGCTTTGCGTGTATCAAAAATCAAAATATTTTGCGCGCGCTTGCGCGAGTGAAACAACAGCGCGCGAAAAACCCTTATAAAATGGGCCTCAAATGCATTTACACAATCGTGTAAACACGTTTTATGTAATTCGTAAAACGAGTACCCAAAAAAATGCATCTAACCCAGCAAAAATGGCACCTAGCGCAATTCGCGATTTTTTCCGATTTTTTAAGCCATATAAAATCGATGTTTCCCGATTCTGCGCATTTTTCTCGATTCATTTAAGCCTTATAAATACTGCACCAAATGAACCGACCCTTCGATGCTCCGTACCCTGACGATTACGCCGCACCTCACGTTTTTTCTACACTGCTTACACGTGAAATAGTTTCGGCAGAGATGCTCACAATTTGCGATTCATCTAATCCTTATAATTTAAGGGTTTCCCGCGTTTTTCAATTCTATCAGTATCAATCTGTTGTAATTCGCGAATTGGCGCATTCATGTAAGTTTCTTCTCGCGGTTTTTTCGTATGTGGAATCTGCTCGCGCGGAATTGGGTCAATTTTTGCCGGAACATTATTACCGCCTAGGTACAACGCCATTGCTTCGCGCACGATTACCCCAGGAGAGACTCCACGCTCCTTAGATAAGTCATTGATTCTATGGAACATCTCACGCTTAAAGCGCGTATTTATTTGCGGCAATCCATGCCACGGGACTGCACGCCTAAGCCCTTGAACCATTTGAAAAATCCATTTTTGGCCTCTTGCTATATATAAGTGTGCTGTCCCAAACTTGAGACAAGCCTTGAGCAATGGTGCTCAGGGCTGATATCCCGCGTGCGGCAAACTAATCCGCACACAGATTAACTCGAAAGGACTCAACGTTATGTCACGCAAGGTTTTGTTTCACACGATTCCGGATTCTCAAAACACGTTTGCACGCGTTTACTCACGCAATGATGCAAATGAATTTTGCGCGCGGATTTTTTATCGCGGCAAACTTCATGCATGCGCTGATTATTTCGCAGACGACTTTGATGATGCATGCGCAACAGCAATTGCAATGCATAACCACAACGCACGCTAACTCTCACTCACAACGCAAAGGACAAATCACAAATGACTCGCACTGTTTTTGAAAATTCCATGGTTGCACATGTTTGGGCGCAACAGAATCAGCCCAGTGGAAAAAGCAACAATGGAAACTTTTTCTTCAACGGCCAAACTCTGTACTCATACGGCAGTCACTTCGTTGTCGGCCGCATTATGAAAGATAAGACCGCGCTACTCGCAACAGACTCTTACAGCATCAGCACAACGCGGCATCAAAGATACGCACACAATGCCGTGAGCGGTACATTCTATCACGTGCCAGCGCTTACCAAACTAAATCACATACTCGACTCATATGAGCACGGCACGGGAGAATCGAAAGCATCCGCGCCAAAACAAATCATAAACTTTTGTATCGAACATGCGGAAGAAATGAGTAGCGATGTTGGCGTGTATCTACTCTCACTTTGCAAAATCAAAAATCCCATTGACCGATTTGAGACAATAAAAGCTCAAGCAATTAAACAGCGCGAGAAAGAGGAGTTAGAAGCGAAAGAGGAGAACAAACGCGAGCAGATTCGTTATGGCAAAATTATCAGCACGCTTGACGATTCAGGAACGGTCCAACATCTTGCGCAAATTTTCCGCAACAGGCAAACGCTAAATGAAGCAAAAAAACTTTATCACTCACACCGTGCTCTCAAATCAGTCAAGCGCGAGAAACAAGCGCGCAAGGTTTGGGAAGTCTTACAATTGGTACGCGCTGAAATTACTCGGCAAGAAAAAAGTGAAGCGCGTAAGAATGCAAATCGATACTTGCGCCACCTCGTCAAAAACTTTCGCGATTGCAAAGTTTTTTTAGTAGAAGCATTTAACAGCAATGAATGCATAGGATCATATCACTTACGAGAATTTGGAAACACATGCTCCAAACTTTCCGAACTACCACGTTTCAAAAATCAAGCGCGCGAAAAATTTGCTGCAATCGCCGCACAATGCAATGAAGCCTACAACACTGCACTTGCAATCGAACACGCAGAGCGTGAGCGTGAGGAATTAGAACGCGCGCAAGCATGGTTTCGCGGCGACCGTGGCGCATACGCGCCACATTCAACCGTAACGCTACTTCGTGCAATCGATGTTACTCGCAGTGAGGAAGGCATAATAACAGGCGGCGAGTTACAAACGTCGCGCGGCGCAAGCGTGCCGCTCACTCATGCGATACGCGCGTTTCGTTTCATCAAGCTGATAAAGCAACGCGCAAGCGTGCAATTGGAATCCCAAACAAGCGCGGGACATTTTCCAGTTGACGCAATCGCATGGCAACGCAACGGACACTCGATACGAGTCGGACATTTCGGAATCGATACGATATGGACAAGCGGAAACTTCCGCGCTGGTTGTCACCATATCGTGTGGAGCGAAATTGAAAGACTCGCGCGTGAGCTAAATGTTTTCACGCTAAGCGAAAGCAATGAAGCTGAAACAATAACGGAAACTGCATAACGTGACGGAATGCGCAACGTGCGAAAACGCGTTGCGCATTTAGACGCGCTATTGCGTCGTACTCGAAAGGACAAAACCAAATGACTGTCACTGAAGAATTAAAAGACGCGTTTACTTACTGGCAAAGAAAATATCCGTGTGGCAATGCCGTTACATCGCTTAAGCGTGCACGTGAGGATGTTGCAAACAACGTGAAGCGCTATCCGCGCGAAATTGCGCACGGTGCACAATGCTTCAAACCGGATGCGCAAGGCTTGCAATGGTGTAACCCCGATGAAATAGGCTTACGCTTTGTTGGCTGGCAAGATGAATTGCGCGTTTCTCGTGATTCACATCAGGGCTGGTATATTCGCGCTGGTGACTGGGACGAAGTATACCGCGCTTGCGTCTACCAATTGCCAGCGCGAAACGGGAAAGCAATTTTTATTCCCGGTTATCGTGAAGGTTCAAATTCAAAACGCGGTTGGTCCGATACATGCGGTGAACATTCGGCAGCATTGGATTTTCGTGATCTGTATTCTTGTGACGATGCAGACTCTGCAAAACGTGACGCGGCGCGCACTGCAGATTCGCTCGCAGAATATGCAGCGGAAAAATCGCGCGAGTATGACGAAGCATGGCAGGCTGGCAGTCAATATTATGACTTAGGAGAAAATATAAAATCAGACCGAAAACACATTCTGCAAATCTGCGCAGAGCTTCGAAAAGCACAAAAGCAAATCACAGTTGACGCGCCAGCAATTTGTAAAACGTTGCGCGCGAACATTCGCAAACACTATCACGACATACAAAAGGCCCGCGAAGAACGCGCAGAGCTTATCGACTCCGTATGGCATGAGTACCGCGACGCATTCAACGAAGGCGCAAACGAAAAAGTTTTCAACGTGACGCGCTAATGTTGGAAGCAATTCTAGAATTGATCGGACTCGGAATCATAATCGCAATTCTCAAACAACTAACTCGAAAGGACAGAGTGTGAAAAACAAAACATTGAATGATAAAGAGCGTGAGCTTTGGGTTTTAAACGATGAAGGCCTTTACAATTGGCAACGAAGCTCACGCTTAAGCATGCGCAATTTTATCCGTGAGAATCGCGCCGAATTAGATGCATACATTAATCGCGCGCTTAATCGTAAACCAGCAAACTAAAAGGACATCAAACAATGCTTACTGAAAAAGACGTAACGCCAGCGCAATGGGATTCACTCATGAATCTTTACACTCGCCAATGCAAAGAAAGCGCAAATCCAAAAACACTGAATCAGTTTTTGGATGGCGCATGGAATAGCCCGCTACTTGGTTGCGTTATGGTGCCATGGTGCGGAATGCAAATCGGAATTGAGACTGACGGATATACGCACTCATGACTCCGCTGCAATTCGAAACAATAGGCAAAGAATTATTTGGGCCCAGTTGGCAAACTGTACTTGCCGATGAACTCCAAATAAACCGGCGCACTGTTTCACGCTACGTTTCGGGCACGTCAACCATTCCTAATCACGTGCACGCGAAACTAATCACGATACTCTCACAGCACGCGGACAAACTTGATCGGTTGGCCGCGATACTCGAAAGGACAAACTAACATGACGACTCAAATTTCGAAGCCTGAGCCCATTCTCTGGTTGAATGAATCACGCGGCATTCATATTCCGCGCGATTTTGCAAACTCGTTTATCAATCGCGAGCGTGACGTTTCCGGAGTCGATGCAGATGATTGGAAAATTCTCGAAACGGGCCCGAATCACGAATGGTATTGGGAAGCATGGGACAATATTTGCGACAATGCATGCGTGACGGATGAAAACGGAATCAAATATTCCGTTTACCAGAATGGCGATTGCTGGCTGATTCCGCACGGCATGGAATGGAGTGACCGCGATGAATTTTTCTTATGGCCAGAAGAAAATTCAGACGAAGAAAATTCTTGCGAGGAAATATGAGCACGCCAAAACCAAAATGGTTTCTCGGACAAGCATGGAAAAAAGACCGCGAGCCTCGCTCATACTATCAAGTGAGTAATGCGCAGATAGCGGCAACTGTTGTATTCGAATTTAATAACCACGACGACGCGCGCAATGCATGGGATGCCTTGAACAAAAACATTCCTGGTTATCTTGAGATGTTATTACGCGAAAAATAATCGCAGCGCGGTTTAATCCGCACACGGAATAACCCGTCACGCGAAAGCGTGGCGGGTTTTTCTTTTGTGTAGCGCACCACACTGCGCACGCGTCAAACCATGCTCTCGCATGAGACGCGCTAGAACGCGCTAGGGCTGGCATTCTCGCGGGCTAGACCATGGGCTATAGGCCTATTGCGGCCCCGTTCCTACCCTATTCCAGGGGCCATAGAGACCCAATTTAGGCCGGATTAGCCTACGGACTAAATTGCCGTGAGGACGATTTTAAAGCCCGCTGAGCCTACTTACGGCACACTAGGCTATGATAGCCAGCACGCCCGAAAAACCTCTGTACGCGCTTCCTAGAGCCCGTAGCAGTGTTAGCAGTGTCAACGGAACCAAGGTCAGACTGGCCTGGAGCAGGAAAAAGGCTAGTGCGGCAATCTGTCCCCTTGACTCCGTTAGCGCCCTTTTCTGGCCACTCTTGCTTTGACAGGTACTGGCTCCGTGCGTCCCGTGCCACGGTGCACCTTGCCCGTGCGCGCCTTCAACTTCATCTGTTTTTTCGCCATGCGATCTCCAAAATTTTCCTATGGGATGATTGTTTTTTCCATTTTTGAACTAAAACCAAATTGCGATTCAAAAATTGATTTCGCTGGAACATTTTTTCATCCAGCGATGTTTGCCGTGCGCAAAAATTTTCGCGGACACAATCACGCGTCCATTTTCATCGCGTGTAACCGCACACATTTTTGCGCGCTATCTCTTCAATGAACTTGTTGCAACGGTCGAGAGTACGCCGCGCGGTTTCTTTCGCCGCCTCGCTTTCGAACCGGCTGTCGATCATCGTCTGCCAATGACTCCGCTCTTCCAGCAATTCCGCCAGCGTCATTTCGGCAAACGGTTTTGGAATGAGATTCACCTGCTCAGCAATGCGCTTGGTCGCCGCGTGCTTCGCGCCTCTGCGCTTGCCAAGAAACCGCGCCCTCATTGCTTATCCACATAGTGCAGATACTGCTTGCCGTAGCTCGCAAGCCACGCCTTGAGGTGTTTGTCGTCCTCAAAAAACATCCACGCACCAGGTCTATTGCGCACCAAACTTGGCGAACCCCTCATCTCTTCAACGCCAACAATCTCCATCGTGCTAAGTTCACCGACGATCCAATCGAAATACTGCACCAGATAAAGGGCGTCAGCGATCTCAGCGATAACCAGACCTTGATGCGAAATTAAACGATCATCACCAAAAGTAACGAAACAACGTCCTGACAATCCGCTCATTGCATAGCGCCCGCCAGCACTTTCACTGCTGCAATCTCTGCAACATCGATCACCATCACTTTGGCCGAACACTGCCCGCCCCATTGATCGATATGCCCATCCGCTTGAACGTGGATCACGCGATGATCATCACTGAGCATGAGCGCATCGATCATCGCCACCAAAGCCTCCTTCTGCTCGGCTGGCATATGATCGACTTTACTGATATGCTCCACAGCATCATTGGAACTCTTCGCCACGAAGTTCACGCTCCAAGTCATCGAACTTTCCTCCGTGTGCTCCAGATTGCCACCATTTCAATTCTAAGCCACATGAGCAACGTAAACTGTGATGCCTTGAGGTGATGTACCGGCACACAAAACTCGCCGTGTGCGAGCTTCTCAATCGGTTCCAATTTGATTGAATTAAATTCTTTGACGATGAGGCCAAGGAGGGTCGTAGGGCGGGTTGAGGGGACGAACCAGCTACGCGGAAATCCCTGGCCTCACCAATCAAAGCTCGCAATGCGTGCTGTGCCGCATTCGGTCGCATGAATAATTATTTTCGTCAAGGATGTTCCACCGTGTTCCGCCGCGTACACGGCACCAGCATCGGAATGAGAAATCTTCCGGTCATCACCGCAACCAGATCATCGAGCGCCTCGCGAATGCGATAGGCGGTGCCCACCGGATGTGCTTCGACACCGGCAACCCGCAAGCTTTCGATCATGCTGCAGCCGTTGCCGCAAAATGCTTCCACGATCAAAAAATTCTGCCGCCCCATTTTGCCGCGCACGAATTGCAACTGCCTGCCCGCATGCTCCTGACGCTCCGTGAACGTCGCCTGTACGCCGCCATTGATCAGCGGCTGCGAACTGTCGCGCGTCCCGCCGCCCATGCGCACCGCATACCAGCGGGAAAATTTTTCTCCGCAATCGCGGCGGTCCACCGCGATGATGCCCGGCACGCGATGCTTCACTGGATCGCGCTGCCATCGCCTTTCGGCATCGGTGGTGAGCTTGCCGGTCTCGAACGCCAGCGTGAGCGGCGTTATCGCAATATTGCGATACCGCTTGGCATGCCCCGACTGCGCATCGATCAACTCGCGGCGAAACACTTGCCCCGGTCCAGGCTTCGGTCGCGGACAAGCCTCTTCGAAATTTTCCTGCTGCTGTCGCCGCGATCTCGCCATGACGCATTCCCCTAGTAATCGTTTGGTTCACGATACGGCACCGCTCCAGCCTTGATCGCAGCAATCCAATTGCGATACGGCTCTTGCTCGCTTGCCGGAATTTCACTCTCGCGCCAATGCGCTTTCCAAAATCGTTTCGGCTGCAGCCACCAGCGCAAGGGTCTGCTCACAGGCTTTCCATCGGGTCCAGGCTCCGGAAATTCAGGACCGCGCACGGGCGAACGCATGACGCGCTCATGCTGCACTTCGCTTTGCGCCAACGCCGCAAGCTGTCCACTGGTCGGGTAATACCGGTTCATCGCATTCATGCGATAGGTCGCAATCGCGACCAGCACCTGCGGCGCGCCGAAACGGAATTTTAGATCTTCGACAATCTGGTTGATGATCGTCTCCGCTTGCTCATTCGTCAGGCGGCTTCGCGGATAAACCGCCACCAGATCGGCCAGGGCTTTCTTCACTCGCGCTTTCGCCAATTGATCCGTCGTCAGAAATTCCAAGTCGCTCGTAGAGTGATCGTCGGTCATGACCATTCCCTCTCGGCTCGTCATGCCCCTTCGCGTTCAAGCACCACACCAGCCACTTCGCGCGCCATTGCTCGTCGCTGCAAACGATCTGCGGGCGCGCGCTGAAAAAAATTTGGAATTTCTCAGCCTCGACAACAGCAACGATGGGGAGGTGAAGCTCGATGATTTTTTGCTCAGCTTCGCTCAACCAATTTTGCTCGATTTTTCTCCCCTGTTCCCAGCCCCTGGTTCCTTCCTTGGTTCTGGTTCCTTCCTTGTTTTTTTCTTGCGTTGTTTTGTTCCCTCCCTCCTCCTGAGAGAGAGTTCCTTCTTCGTCGCGCGCATCGCGCGCTGCTCTCTCTCCCGGAGGGTTTTGTCTTTCAAAACCCGAAGGGAGAGAGAGTCTGGTTATGGGTGTGGGTGTGGGTGTTGAACAGCCGTTGAACGGCTGTTGAACAGCCGTTGAAGATCGATTCAATCTTTTCAATGCACTAGCTTGCCCAGCATGTTTCTTTTGATCACGCTGCCGTCTGACAGAATTGAGTTCATCACGCAGTCTCCCATTCCACCATCGGCCATTTTCAAAGTTCCATTTTTGCATGAGCACAGGCTTATTTCGGGTCCATTGTTGGGTGGTCATGCCAGTTATTTTTGCAAGGAACTTGTCATCATCCGGCAAGCTGCAGTCCTTGCTTCGCCATGCTTCAAACAGGAGCAGGAGGAAGGCACCGTGCTGAATTGTTGACAGGTGTTTTGTGTCCGCCAGATAGGCATCTGTCCATAATGGCAATGCTGGAAATTCCGCCATCTCGTTATCCCCGCTCGCACGCGCGGATGAGCAACGCGAATTTGTATTTGCCAGCACGGGTCACGATGCCGGATGTCCCTCAACGTCGAACGTGAATCGTTACGCCTGTTGCCGTTGCTTTCACAAGCCCGCGTTGCGCCAAGGCACACAAATTTTTCCCGCGCGATCACTCGCGAACTGCAACGGCTGTACACGGACTGTCCACAACATGCGGAGTCATCCCACATGTGCGCAAACACACTGAGTCAATCCCAACTTATGTCGATGCGTCTTTCGCTTGTCCGGTTTATTCGCGCGCAATCGCGGCGATGTGTGTGACGCGTTTTGCATCCAGCGCATATGCGAGCGTCGGCAATCCCGTGTGCGTTCTGTCCCACATAAACCAAGCGTGATTGTAGCTGGGGGCCGCACCGGGCCGTTCGAACCATGTGATCCGTTTTGTCAGCACCAGTTTTTTTGCAAACGATTTATTCCTGGCGAACAAATGCTGGCGCGTGGCGGCGTGATCGAAATCGGTGCGCAGCAGCATCGCCACAAATGCGTTCAAGCTGAGCGCATGCATGATAAATTCTTCCGCCTGGGCATAAGGCGGGTTGGTAATGATCGCATCGCAAGAAAGCTCATGAATGCGGAGGAAATCTGCGCCTTGCGAAATATCGGTGGCGCGCACGCTATAGCCTGCGCGCTTGAGTGCCGCCACCATCAAGCCGTCGCCAGCGGCAGGCTCCCATATCGATCTCACCCGCGTGGGAATATGCGGCACCAGGGTGTCGGTCACCCATGCCGGTGTCTGATAGAGATCGCGCGGCTCGCGCTTGTAGCCGCTCATGCGCTGGCTCAATCGCGGTGCCTCATTTCTTCCTCGACCGCTGTAATTGCGGCCCGTGCCTGGGCCTCCAGCACTTGCTCCTTAAAGCCGCCTTGACCGAAATACATGTCGCGCTTTCCGTGAGGATTTGCATAGCGGCGGGCGTGCATTGTTTTGTCAATGCGGTCGATCTCATTCATCACATAGCGCACCAGGGGCGGAATTTCTTTCAGTTCTTCGCTCATGCATTTCCCTCAAGAACATCTTCAAGCAATTCGAGCGCAACCATCGCTTTCCCCCGCGCCATCTGCAGGTAACTTGTCCTGGGCCGTTTGCGTGACGGATCGTCTTTCAGCACATCGCGCGCCGCGTCCATGAAGCCCAGTGCAATGATCGCGATCTTGCGCTCAAATTCGAGACTGTAGTGCGGATGACTATATTTATCGTTATCGTCAGCCATGTGCGATTCTCGCGTGCATCGAGCAGTAGACCTTTTCGCCTTTGGCAATTTTGCGCCCGCACATCGCCGCCGTGCTTAAGTGATTGTGGGCGTCAATCCAGCGGCATTCATCGCGTTTGACCGTCAGTATGGTGACCAGCGAGCCATCGGCGCGCGGAATTTGAACATTTGCCGGTGATGAAAATTCCGGCGGCATCGGTGTTGGCCGTTTCCAGCCGTGCGGATTGCGTTGCATTCCGTAGCGCTCAACGCATTTCCTGACGGTGCTGGGGTCTCGTTTCATGGCGCGCCCAATTGCCGCCAGCCGCTCGCCGTTCCACCATCGTTGTCTCAATTCATTGATCTGATCGTCCGGCCATTTCGCATAACGCATGGGACGCCTCAAATTGCTCGCGGTTGATGTCTGTCATTGTCACTTCTTCAATCGTGATCTCCACTGAGTCGCGCTCGGCATAGCGCCGGATCACATGCAGATCGCTTATTTGAGCGTCGTCCTTCCAGCACACCCGCGAGCAGCCGTCCATCACCAGCTTGCCTTGATTGTCCGCATCGGGGCGGCCAATCCAATGAAGCAAGCCAGCACGCACCCTTGGCGGCATCTTCTTGGGCATGCGCCGGTTGACTTTGACCGTGAGAACAACCGGCCCTTCCATCAGGGGTTTCCCGGCCATTGCCTGCAGCGCGAGGTAGCCCACCATGGTTTCGTGGCTGGCGGTTTTTTGCGGTGTGTACATATGGCCATGACCGAAGCGGGGCCGTTCCTTGCCGGTAATTCGTCCTGGTACGGTGAATATGATTTTCACGCGTGCCCGCCCTTGATGAAATTCCACCACGCAATGCCGGTTAACTTTTGTAAGCGCATCGCGGTCGGAACCGAGGTATAGGTTTTGCCGCGCCTAATGCGGCTGATCTGCACGCGCGAGCGCTTTACCAGCCGGGCCACTTGATGGTCGCGCATTTTGTGCTTGGTCATCCAAGCTTGAAGCTGATGATTCATCCTCATGGTGTACGTCCAAAGAACACAAATAGTCCATGGAAAATCATGGCACTAAAAAGCCGCTGGTCCTGCTGATGCTGTACATGGTATGTACAGATACCTGGAGTTGATTTTGGGTGGGACCAATTGTGACGGGAGTGTTGTCAGATGCATAAAAAAGTGACGCGGCTCAAGGCGGTTAAGCGCAAACGCCGCATGAATGTGATCCGCAGTGCCGCCAGCACGAAAAACAACATCAGAAATTGGCGGCTGTTCCGGAAAATCCGCACCCATGGTGAATTGTCGGCCAGGACTTTCCGGCTAAGGGGCCGTGAAGGAATCCTGCGTCCGACCATTTCACGTCTGGAAACCGGCAAGCTCGACTATCGGCAAAGCCAACTGGAAACTCTCGCCATCGTGCTGGAATGCTCGCCCGCCGAACTGATCTCGGTCAATCCATTCCACTGGGGCGACGACGCGCTGGGCATCTATTATAGCCTCTCGAAACCCGGCCAGGACGCATGCCTGTCCTATATGCGCGACAAGAAACGCGAGGAAACTTTGGCCGCCACCATCGGTGGCGTGTTGGCCGCGCAATAACGTCAAAGTAGAATTTAACGCATGAGTTGATTATTACGTGTTTCACGTGAAACTTGATCGCGTGAGCGATTGACCTTTTGTGTTGTACCCGCGTACACAAAATGGATGCTGATCAATCTCCCCGATGCTCAGACATCATCAAAACAACCATCAAGTTTAAAGCAGGCGCGCGACAATGCGCTCAACGCCTGGGCGCGGCATCTGGAGCCGCCCGGCTTGTCGATCATCGAAAAGCGGGCTTGGGAACTTGAGCATACCGGGTTGCGCCTGTTCGTGATGGCTGCCCAGCTACGCCTCGATGAGGCCAACAATGGGGCCGCACTGGCGCTGGTGCTGGCGAATGACAGCCAGTGAACAAGGAAAAATTCCTCACCCGCGAGGAAGCGGCGGGAGTGTTGTCCGAGGCCGGTTATCCCACCACCAAGGAAGCGCTCGCCACCCTGGCCCACAAAGGCACCGGCCCGCGCTATTCGGTCTATATGCGCAAAGCGCTTTACCGCCCGTCCGACCTCATCACCTGGGCGGAACGGCAGCGAACGCAAGTCAAGCTGGTGTCGCCCCTGGTGCCGGACAAGCACGACACCCTGCTCACGGTGAAAGAAGTGGCGGCGTTTTTCGGCGGGCCCGCCAAGCCGCTCACGGTGGGAACGATTTGGAAATGGTCTCACACCGGCAAAATTCCGCCGCCCATCAAACTGGGCCGCAACATCGCCCGCTGGCGCTTATCCGATTGTCAGGAAGCATTGGAAGCAATGATGACACCAACCCCAAAAAAATGAGGCCGTCATGGAAAATCTGGCAACTCTTAACATCTCACCTTTGGTCGCGCGTGAAAAATATCGCGAATACCAGAAGCATCAGCACTGGAGCGCGCCGGTCGATCTCGAAATCCAGCACGCCTATCAGCGCATCGCCCAGGGCCGCACTGTCATCAAGGCGCTGGAGTCGATCAAACTTGCCGGATTGAACGCGCAGCGCCTGCCGAAACTCGCCATCGTGCGCGCCGACATGAAGCTGTGTCAGTTTACCGGTGTCAGCAACGGCAGCGGATACTTTATGGACCCCAACGCGCGCCGCGCGACATGGCCTAGCCGCGAGGGCTGGGAAAACCGCAATCGCGTGTTTCGCTTCAGCGCCGGTACTTTCCCCAATGTCGATACCGGCTGGAAGCATGAAGCGCTGGTGCCGATCATCCCTATCGACAAACGCCCCAAGCGCGGCCTGCAGAACTATCACATTCTATGGGAAGCCGAATGGACCAGGAGCGTGCCGGTTGATCCGATCCTCATTCGCCGCTTCGGCAAGGGCGACCTCTGGCTGGTGTGCGCGGCATGGAATCTGACCGAAGTGGAGCGCGCGGCTCTCTCTGCGCGGGTGTAAATGCTTCGCGAAATTCTCTCCGCATTATTGATCATCGCCGCCGTGGCGATTGGTTTGATGGCACTCATCTCGGGGATCAAATAAATGCCCACACAGAAAGCTGGTTACTATCTCAAATCCGGTGAGCGCGTGCCGTCCGTCACCACGATCCTTTCGCGCTTCAAGGAAAGCAATGCATTGATCGACTGGGCCGCGCGCATGGCCGGGAAGTACGTCAACGACAATGCGCAAGAGCAATGCAAACTGCTTCGTCAGGACTGGATCGCACTCAGCGATGTGGCGAAGCTGTGTGCGCAAAGCGCTTCCAATTACCGCGATGTGCGCGATAGCGCGGCGGATGCGGGCACCTTGGCTCACGCCGCCGTGGAGCACTGGGTCAAGCAGGAGCCGATAGTCTTTAGCGGCCAGGAAGAAGTGGTGCGCCGCGCGGAGAAGTCGTTCGACGCCTTCCTGGAATGGGCCAAGCAAACCAAGCTGGAGATCGTGGAGACGGAGCTTCCCCTTGTCTCGGAGACATATCGCTTCGGCGGCACCTTCGATTGCATCCTGGTGCAAGGCAAGCGCGCGATGGGCGATTGGAAAACCTCCAACGCCGTCTATGGCGAAATGCTCTGCCAACTCGCCGCCTATCGGATTTTGTGGGAAGAGAATTTCCCCGACAAGCCGATTGACGGCGGCTTTCATCTGCTCCGCTTCGACAAGACCTATGGCGACTTCAAGCATCACTGGTGGGGCGAACTCGAAACCGCGAAGAAGTCTTTCCTGCTGATGCGCGAGCTTTACGAGAACGACAAAGAACTCAGGAAGCGCGCTCAATGATCGTGCAATACATCCATCTCGATTACGAAGCCTACAAGGCGCTGGAAGAGCAAATGCGAACTTGCGCGGAGACGACGCACACTTCGACTGGGGGTTTCTACCACAAAAGCATCCGCCTGAGAGTTGGCCGCGATCTCATCATGGAATTTCATGGGCCATTGGTTGGCGGTTATGGACACCACGAAAAGGAGAACATCTAAATGCCCGTGCTACCGAAACCTACAGAACGTCAATACACTTTAGTCCCGGCAGGAAATCATGTCGGCATCTGCTTTCAGGTGGTCGATCTCGGCACTCAGGTTGAAGAGTACCAGGGCTCCAAAAGCACCCGCCGCAAAGTCCGCATCGCTTGGGAATTGCCCGAAGAGAAGATGGACGATCAGCGTCCATTCATGATCTCGCAGAAATACACCTGGAGCATGCAAGAGAACGCCAAACTCAGGGCGGTGCTGGAAAGTTGGCGCGGTGTGCCGTTCAAGGAATCGGACTTTGACGACAAGACCGGGTTCGACATCAAGCAGGTGCTGGGCAAGGCTTGCATGATCAATATCGTGCATGTGGTGTCGAAAAACGGACGCACCTATTCCAACATCACCGCCGTCACCCGCCCGCACAAAAGCATCAAGGTGCCACCGCTGTTCAATCAGGAAATCTTCATCTGGCTCACACCGGATGACTTCGACAAGATGAAGTTCGACGCTCTGCCCGATGGCCTCAAGCAGGTGATCGCCCAATCACCCGAGTTCGCCAAACTTAACGTCCCAGGCACCACCGCAAAGAGCAATCCACCCCTCGCTTCGGCAGAGGACGACACTCCACCGGAGTTTGAGGATGATATCCCGCTTTAATGGACCACATGAGGCTCTTTCCGTGGCGAAGGATTTTCTGGGTATATGAATCAGCCGCAGGGGGCTGGTGCATTTTCATATTTTGCCACGGCTGGCATTTTTATGACGGTGCGTTCAAGCGCATCAAGTAAGGGGATGAATCGATGCTACACCACGGTCCTATTGACTATTTTCTGAGGCATGAGCGCGATTGGTTCCTGTCGTCGCGCATTGTCCCTGTAGTCGCTTGGCCTGTGGACGCCCCGCTAACTGAATTGGCGAGAGCGCAGGACGCGCTCCGCATGATGCTTGACGGACTGTACCTTCATTACGCATTTGCCATCGCTCGCGGTCGCACTGATGACTGGGCCAAAGCCGGACATTCGATCATTGACCTTATGGCGACGCAGCACCGCGTGCCGACCACACATTAAGGGGACCGACGATGTTTAGCGTGCGCCCACACACCGAAGCTGACGGCTTGGATTTGCCACAGCGCGAAGTCTTGAAGGCCATCGGCAATATCCCGAAGGGCCAAGGGATCGTGCGACCCGAAAACAAATGGTGGAACCGCGTCTGCGACAGCCTGATAGAGCGCGGCTTCGTCTATGACTTTGATGGCGCGGTTGCAATCACGGATGCTGGCCGGTCCCAGCTAAAAGCCAATCATTAACGGGACGATATGGCGGTATATGTTGATGCAGCGGTGAACGGATATGGGCGCATGGTGATGTGCCACATGCTTGCCAACACTCGCGCCGAATTGGACGCGATGGCCGACAAGATTGGGGTCGCGCGGAAGCATTACCAGCATCCGATGAACCCGAGGGTCAGCTTTCCGCACTACGACATTTGCAAGGCGAAACGTGTGATCGCCGTGAAGCTTGGCGCGAAACCGATTGAGCGCCGCGCCCTTGCCGACTTCATGCGCGCGGTGAAGGCCGCAATCATCGCCCAGGGCAAGACCTGGGCGGAAACCGAGTGGAATTAAAGGGGACCCATGATTAACCTGGCCGATTTCATTATGACGCCTGCACAAATCGATAGCATCTTCGGTGCTGGGTTCGCCGCGAAAGCCGAACTGAAGGTCATGCACAGTGTCACGCGCGAGGGGCGCACGGCTCGCGCGGTTGGTCTTGGGCTAGATGATTGCCCGCCATTCATTGACAATGACATGTCGATTAGCTGGCGCCTTGGCTGGTACGACGAAGATCGGCGGCGCGATCCAAAGGGCTTCGCGGTTCGCGAGCAGGAATATCTTGAGACTGGCGTACTGCCGCATGAGCGTCCCAAGCCACAGAACCGTCAGAACGATTACCGCCGTCAGAACACATGCCCGAAATGCGGCGCGTCGCCTGGGCTGACATGCCGTGGGCCGACCGGAAAACCGATTGCCGATGAGCATGTGGCTCGTTGGAAGCACACCAGATAGGGGAGGCTTTCATGATTGCCGCCTCCGACCTTTCCTTTGCTCAATGGCTGGTTATTTTCATCACCTTGGGCTTGGTGGCCTGCGCAATTATCGCGGCCCGCTGATAGTACGAAAAGAGAACACTGTTTAGCGGTTGGCAGATTGTGTACGTCTAGCGTACACTTTCCGAAATCCTTTTGGGGGTGGGAGGCAGTTTGGCAAAAGACAAAGCAAAGAAGAAGATCGTCAACGTCAAGGCGGATCGCAAGCTGCCCGGTGGCGAATATCGCTTTCAGCTAACCGAAAAGGACGAAACGATTCAGTTGTTGCGCACCGAATGCCAACGCCTCGGTGGACATAATCTTCCGCACCACTTTCTGCAGATGCTAAGTGAGAAGAGCGGCGTCCATATTTCCACCATCAGGAATTGGTTCTTTGGCGACACGCTGCATCCGCACCACATCACAATGAAATTCGTTGCGGAAGCAATGGGCTGTCGCTTCCAGCTTGTGCGCGACGATGGCACCGAACTTAAATGAAGGGGAACAATGAAATGGCACTGAAAAGAAAAATCGACTTCTCGAAATGCACATCGCCAGCTTTGCAAAGGGTGGTCGAACATGAAGGCGGCATCAGGCAAGCCGCCGCCGCGCTGAAGTTCGACAAAAGCACCATTGCACGCTGGATACATGGCGGCAGCATGGCTGCAAAATTTGCTGTTGATATTGAAGCCAAGGCCGCGTCCTACGGCAATGGCTCCGCGCATGACGAAGCATCGCCAGCGCGCGTTGGCGGCGGGCTTGAGCGGACGCCGCCGAGAAGCTCTGAATCCATCCCGCCGTGGGATGGTGCCAAGCGTACTCTCAAGCTGCCTAGTGTTGCAGGTAAAAAACCTGTGACTTTCAAAAATGTTCCGGTGCCACTGGCCGACCTTATTGAACGCCACAATGGTATTCGCCACAGCGCTGGTGTGGCGCTTGGGTTCAACACCGGATCGTCTATCAATAACATTCTGATCGGTGCGGCGAAGTACAAAGCAGCGTTCCATGAAAGGGTCGTGCGCGCGCTGCGCGGCGAAAATCCCAGTTCAGAGGAAGTCCACGAAGATGCGATGGACAATTACAAGCTCAACATCGCTATCATCACCGTATCAATGCAGGAGATCGAACGGATGCTCGACCTCGGCAAGGCAATGGGCGCGCATCTCGAATTTAAAATGAGCCTGGGCAACCCCGGCTGGCTCCTGGTGTTCTCGCAGAAGGATCGCGAGAAGCTGGCGATGTTCAAACGCTTGGGAGCGCGTGACAGCAAGCGATTCGTCTGTCCGTAAGCGACACTCCTCGCTGACTAGCCTGGACAGGCGAGGAAGGACCGGGTGTTACCCTCACCCAGTCCTTTTTATTTGCGCTTCACCGTGTGACTCCTCGTTCGTTTATTGAGCCACTGGGTTAATTCAGCCGGTCTGTAGCGTACCAATTTGCCAAGCTTGACAAATTTCGGTCCGAACCCTTTGACCCGCCAGCCTTCCAGAGAGCGAAAGCTGACACCTAAAAATTTTGCGGCGGCTTTGCTATCCAAGAGATTCGACTCGACCGTGCGGTTCATCTGCGCTTCACCAGTTGGCCGTCGCGCACTTCCATCTCGCCCCATTGCACTTTAAAATCTTCGAATCCTTCAGGCACGCGCGGCGCGATTTTCAGTGGCATCGAATAGAGTGAAAAATTCGGATAGCCCCGTTTAAAGCGCGCCGCTATGCGATGAATGCCATCGATGATGTAACTGCCACCTTGATCATCGATTAAGTTGATTGCCGGATCATTTAGCTGCTCTTCCGTCAACTCATCGCGGCGGATGGGGCATATCTCACGCTGTGAAAAAATCCACGCCATCACCTCGGGCCCAATTAATTCCGGATGACCATCGGCCCGCATGTCCTCAAACCATGCCCAACCGACCGGAAAGCGTGATGGAAACCGCGCGATGATCTTGCGTGTCAGGGAGACGTCAAACGTGCCAAGCGTGGCATGCTGAAAAGTTTCAATATGTGCACCGCTCGCCACCATCTGAGCGGTCTGCGATTTGGTGTAAATCATTGTTTCGCTCCATCACAGCACACGTCGCCGGTCATGTGCCGCACAATGATTTTATCCGGCTTCTTCCAGTCGTCCGGCCACGGAAAGGTGCCGTCCGGATTGTAGCGGCGCGCCACCAGCACCCCGCTCATGGAAATCATGTCGTCCTCTACATGAATGCCGGTCTCCGCGCCGCACCACGGGCACGGCCAATTGGCGACTCCCATGCCAACATCTGGATCAGCCCAGTACACCGAATGCCCGCACGAATGGCGGGTGTGATAGAATGTTATTTTCATTAAGTCGTCCTTTCGAAAAAAATGGGCGGTGAGAGATCACCGCCCATCCTAATCCACGTGTGCAGGAAAAGTACAGCTAGGCCGATTTCATCATCACGCGGCCTCGTTCTTGATAAGGCGGAAGATTGGCATCTTGGGAGCTTGCGGCTCTTCGCTGATCACCTTCTGCAGCCAGTTATTCCACTTCATCATTGCGCGCACCATTGTGCGTTCATAAGTGTTGTGGTCATAGACCTTGCCGGTGACGGTCTGCTTTTTTGGCTTCTGCTCGCCATCCTTGCTCACGCCGCTCACGTGATTGACAAGACGGCTGACGGTTTTCTCGGAGAAGCCTAGTTCCTCCTCGTTCTCATCGTTGAGCATCTGAGTCACGAAAGTGTGGCGCAGCGCATGAGGCGTGAACTTGGCGATGCCAATGCGATTGCTGGTCCGGTCGCGCTCATCTTCCGGCTTATCCATTTCGCTTTTGGGAAGCGCGCAGAGACGGCTCACCGCCTGATCGATGTTATCGACTTTGGTCCATTCGCCCTTGCTGTTGGGAAAGAGGTATTTGCTCTTGCCATGTGCGGCAGCGATGCGAGGCTCGACAATCGCCCACGCCATGTCATTCAGAAAGACCGTGTGCTTGCGGTTGTTCTTCACCATCTCCCTGTTGAGGGTCCACATCCGCGTCTCTTGATTGATGTCCTTCACCCGGATGGAGGCGCATTCAGATGGGCGCTGGCCAGTGCAAAGCTCTAGCCGCAGAATGTCGGGCACGTTGGATTCGTGGGCCAGGGGATGGGACATGACGGTGCCGATCATGAGCCAGAATTTCCTGATCTCGCCCCGGTCAAGGAAGCGCTGATCTTTGTCATCGTCGCGCTCCTTCTTGGTGGGGCGCTCCATCAGTTCGATGGGATTGCCCATGCCCTTGGGGAAGTAACCGTTCTTGATCCCCCACCGGCACGTCGCCCGCACCTGCTCAAAAACCCGGTTGGCCTGGATGGGCGCGGGCTCGGTTCTGGGCGAGCCGTCCGCATATTTGCCGGTGCCAAACTTGATGGGGTCGGTCACCAGCTTGGCGTGGCTGATCTCCAGGGTGCTGAGGAGCACCTTGCCGATGGCCGGGATGACATCAACCTCCATGATGCGTTTCACCTCATCGGCGCTATCAAGGAACTTGGTGTGCTGCTCCCATTTCACATTCCACAGTTCGCCAAATGTCTTTTCCGGAATTTTACTGGCCGCGACCGCCTCGGGGTCCTTTCCAGCCTTAAGCGCGTCACGGATGGCAGCGAGCTTTTCGCACGCCCAGACGATTTCCCGCGTCTTGTATTCGAGCGTGGTGCCGATCTTCGGCAGGCGGGTTTTCGTCTTATCGGTGGGAAGCCGGTACTTGTAATGCCACGTTTTCTTGCCCGACTTGGCCACCACCAAAATGAGATTGGTGTAGTCGGAATCCGCATAAATTTGCTGGGCCTTGTCCGTCGGGCATTTGACGGTCTTGAGAAATTCCTTGTCCAAAACTTGAGCCATTTTTCGCGTCCTTTGCTGGTTGGTGAGAAGTCAAAATCAGTCGGATTATATAACCCGTATATAACCCCGTTTGAGAAAATCAGGTGTTATCAGGCAGTACAAAGGCGACAGCATCTCAAGTCCAAACAATTCATGGAACTATTGATTTTGTTGCCTTAGATGAGTTTTTCCTTAGTTTCTGTTGCGCATTATAGTGTGCCTTCAGCACACACGCAAACGCCTGTTAACCGGTTGGCCGTCCGTTCGATCCGGACCCGAGGAGCCAAACAAAATCAAAGACTTAAACAACATCGTTCCAACAGACCCCCCCGACATTCCAGCCAATATAACCCGTATATAACCCGGCGAGCCAATTTTCTGATTTCGAGGCCGGGGTGCCGGGTGTGAGTCGATCCTGGTGCGCGCCTGTCGGTCCCATCCCAAAACACCCATCAGCGGGCTTTGGAGGGCCTCCTGGGGCCCTGTTAAGATCGAGCCGGGTGCTGTTAGGTTCGCTCGCGCACCCCTCTCGCTGATAATCTGTCATCGCGTCCGGCGCTGTGTGCCGCCCACCCATGCGTGATGTCAGACAAAACATCACGCGTTTCGACCGTTGGTTTTGTCCAGACATCACGCTGCGCAAAAAAATACCCCGGCCATTTTCTGACCGGGGCATCAAGTTCCGTTTCACACTCACACTACTGTAATTTAGTCCACTTACCTTTGGGGGTGGTGGTCAATCCATGCGGTCCACCTCAAAGCTGCCGTCCGTTTGGAAAATCGCGACAAAGGAACCGTCATAAAAGCAGATGGTCTCGCGCCGGAAGTTGGCGAGCGCCAGCGGCTGCAGCGGGCGGTCGCCGGGGTACTTGATGACATAGCCGGGCCCGTCGATCAGGGCCCAGTGCGGCATGAGATGCCAGCCCCCGCCATGGGCGTAATGCTCATCGAATTGCTCGCGGGCGGGGCGCGGGTCTAGCTCGCTGACAAAGGTCGGGATGAAGCCCAGCACCTCCGGATCGACGTGGGGGTGCAACATGCGGAAGTAAATCACGGCTCCACCGTTTCGATGGCCCGCGACTTGAAGTCAAAGCGATGACTCACTGGATCGTCACACTCGATCACGCGGGTGTCAGTCACCGCATGCCAGCGCCACTCCAAATCTTTCACCTGTGCTTCGGCCTCTTCCCTGGTGGCAAAGCGTAAGCCGTTGCTAAGCCACTGGCCGGTGTCGTCTGCAATCACTTCTGGTTTGAAACTCATAATGTCCTCTCTGTTGATGTTGAGATCACCGCCGCCGCTATTTTGTTGCCGGAAGCGTGTTGCATTTCCAATTGGTGGAAATTGCTTCAATGACTATCGTATCGCCGCCCAAGGTGCGTTCTGCAGGATGATTCTGAAGATAGAGCACCACAGCATCTTTGACTTGGCTTACTTCTGTTCCATATTGTGGACACAAATCTTCATGTCCGAACATCATAGCGCGAACGCTTTGCAATGCGTCGGTTGCACCTGAAACATACCCAAGACACCAGCTTTGTTCTTGTGGAATTGATGATGTGCAATTCTTGAGAAGATCATTCCCACTAAAAAATCCTGCATGTGCCGGTGTCACTAGTGCCGTCAGCACGGCGGCAGTTGAAAGCATAAAAGAGAATTTCATGAGCGTCCTTTTTCACTGTTAAGATTAAAGTTATTGAAGTCACCGCCGCCCTTTCCACATGGACGGCGGTGACCGGCTTCTACTTAGTTGCCGTTACCTGTTGAGGGTGAGCCTGTGCATTGAAAGCGCACATCGACTTGAACACGCAGGCAATTGCCGTAGCCGTTGCGCACAAGGCACGTTTGGTTTGATCCACCGAACGGACGCGCGCCCGTGTAGCCCCAGCCATGACAAGTCTCCTGAGCCTGGGCCATCGCCTTATCGGTATCGACTATCGGCTTTTGGAAAATTCCATATTGGAATGACATATCAATCGTACCATCGGCGCGCGAACCGTTGGTGGGCACCATGTCCACGTTGGTGGCACACGCCCCCACAAGAAGAAGCGCAGCCAGCACCGCGCTTCGATTCAGTCCCTTCATTGTACTTCCCCTTGTTGTCGTGACCTAAGTGCCACGGCTATGACGCGCCATCTCTCGCGTCATAGCCACGGCGCTTTCACGCGTGCGGCCTTCGCTAGAATTTCGAGCATCATCACCACGGTGCCGGAAGGCTGGCGGTCGCCAGCCTCCCACCTGCGCACGGTGCGCCCGGCATTGAGTTGCGGCAGGCGAAGCTCTTCACCAAGCTGCTGCTGCGTGAGCCCGATGGACTCACGCAACACTTTGATCTGATCTCCAGTCGGCATTTTCACTTGTCGCCCCACAGATTCTTGTCCGCCAGAATTACTAGGTGCGCAGAGACATCGATGAAAATAACCATAGCGATGATACCAGCCATGAAGATCAGCAGCATCTTCCAGACAGGCATCATGCATCGCCTCTCGCGTGGAATTGACCCTCCAGATATTCGACAAGGTAGCGCCCGTAAGCGACCACAAACTCGTTGCCGTCAAACACGATCACGTCATTCTCTTTATGGTCAGCGAGAGCCAGCTTGAATCGCGCCAGCATCGCAGGCGTCCATGAAATCTTTTTCTGCACTCGTTAGTCCTTTCGGTTGATGCGCAAGATCGCGCCCGATGCCGGATGATCGTTTATCCGGCATGGAGCTACGCACTCACGGCTCAAAGATGTGGGGGCCAGATATGCAACGCGGCAAACAACAACGCGCAAAGCGTGCCGCCTATCGCCAGCATGCCGCGATAGAGTTCAAACTTGAGTGCGATCAAATCCGATTTCGTTGCTGCGGTCGTGTTCATCGCTTCCAACAATTCGGCGGCAGCGCGTTCCGCATCGACACGCTGCATTCCCATCTTCTCCAGGGCATGAGTCCAGGTTAAAATTGCATTAGGCATTGTTGTCCTTTCGATGTGTGAAATCGGCCCAATTTGCCGACCCCCGAGTATAGGGCTAATGGCCCTATTGGACAAGCTCGCAAGAGCCCCAGCTTTGTAGGGGTTATATTTATCCGTACACAGATTACTGAGATTGCTTGTGTGGAAAGAATGAGATGAAATTCATCTCAGGATCGAGCGTGATCTTGTCGATCATCTCGCGCATTGTGAGGCCGGAATCTTCCAGCATTATTTCAAAATGACAGCCAGGATGAAGCGTGTCGAAGTCGCGCAGATGTTGAAGCCATGCATGCGTCAATGCTTGTGGCACGAATGCGCGCGTGATGATGAGTTGTTTGTCGTCGGCCATGTGACCCCCAATGGAAAGTGTCACTGTGACTCCATCATCGCTTTGACACAATCCATGCACATCACTGGCATGCCCTTCGGACTTTTAGGGGCAACCCACACCGGCTGATCGCATGACGTACAGCGCGCCCGTACTGATCCTTTGACCGGACTTGGTTGATCAACGCAACGCGTGCAAACCAGATAATCGATAGAAGCCATGATCGATTCAAAAATCGATGCCGGTCAGGCAACTATTACAGGAGCGAACCAGGGCTGGACACTCCTGCGCTAAACCTGACCGGCACCTTATTGGCATGCAGAGGCAGACCATGGGGATGGCACAAGACTGCATGCCAAAATTTATCCAGTGAAGTGCTCCGCAAACTGGCGGCGGATCATTTCTTTATCCCACGCAACTGCAGCCGCATAAAGTTCAAGCGCTTGCCCGGTCTGAAATTGGTGTGAGGTCGCATGGCAAGAACATTCTGCTGCGGCCAGTCCGCAAAGATTTTCGTGCCAACTGATATTGAAGAGATGATTTGACGGCTCATGCCGCAAATAGAACGCGAGGGCGTGATTGTCCGGACGCGGACCTGGGTAACTCCACTCTTCTGGTTTGTTCTCCAGTGACCAGATCAATGGACGTGCATCGAGCTTGTTGGGATCGTAGCCGTCAAATTTTTCAAACCTTGGCGGTGACACTTCCTTTGTCTTGCCAACCGCTTCGATAGCCTTGGCCGCAGCCGCCGTCAGTAAAGCGATGATTGAACTCATGCTTACCTCTCCTTCTGTGATTTGTGTTCATGCTGCGCACCATTGCCATCATGAATCAATCCGACTCTTAACTTTATTTCAAAATGCGATGTGCCTACAGTGGACACGGCATGAACACTTTCAAGGAACCTTATGACAGACATCGATCATTGCGCGGAGATCGCAGACACCGCGATTGAAGAACTGGAAGCAATTCTAAAATCGGAACAAGGTCGGCGCGATCAGTATGACCGGCAAACCGGTCTGCAAATCGAGTACGCTATCAAATGGGTCAAGCGCGTTTCTGCTCGGATCAGAGCGCTTGACCCATCTCCCCTCAACATCAAGGACAATCCAGTTGATATGCGTTTCGCCAGAGCACGCGAAATCTTGATCGAACTTCGCGATGTGGTACGCGGCGCGGGATCGTCCCACTGGCGCTCGGTAATGCTGCAGAGAATTGATGATCTCATTGACCCCTCTTCTTCATGAGAGGCTTAATGAGCGTGATGACATCGGTATCAAGTGCTGCCGCCAACTCGCAGAGCCGCGACCAAGACACGCGATTTTGCGCATGCTCGTACTTTTGAATTTGCTGCAGGCTGATCCCAGCTTCGCGCGCCACAATCTCCTGGGTGATATTGAGGCTCTCGCGCACTTCGCGTAGCCGGTTCCCAAGTTTCACGTCTTGAGGATGAGGAATCCTTGGTATGGGATGCCTAACCATCATTTCCATGACGCCTGTCCCGCTTGATAAGAAAAGCAAGCACTTTCGTTGCGCGAGTACATTTGCGTAATAGGTCCAATTGACTTTTTGAAATGCCAGTAAACGGCAAAAAAGCCGGACCCCGAAATGGGGCCCGGCACGATTTAACCTAAGCGTTAGAAAGAGGAACTATCGGAACAATGTGCGCCCGTCGATCTCGGTGAGCGGCAGCAATATCTCAAGCGCCACCAGCGCCACGATCAACGCGAAAATCACGCGGATCGCCACCATCACGGGTGGTGGTGCCGGTATCTGAGAGATCGCCCACCAGATGATCCACAGCACTACGCCCCAAATGATCAGCACCAGAAGCAAATGAATGATGGTCATCATCATATCTCCGCTTGCGAATGCGGTTGCTGTTGAGGTGCGGTCATTTAAAGCTCCGCGCTCGCAGCCCAGCCACCGTCGATCAGATAGCTTAAACCGAGAGTAAAGTTTCCCGCGTTGGTATTCACTTGTCCCGTGAACCCGCCTGCGCCATTCGCGGTCAACGACATGCCGGTGCCTGCAACCCATGAGGTGGTAGAGGGGTAGTAAAAATTCCAGACACCGTTAGTGCCTGCATTGGTGCCGCGATACGCGACCATTCCCGGCGTTGCCCGCATTGGCGGAGAAAATTGCGTGAGCACCCGCGCGGCAGCGGTTGTGTAAGCCGCCGCGTTGCCGACTGTTGAACCGCTCGCTCCGTCAGCGGGCAAGGTTCCGATTGGATAGCTTGTCTGAAAGTATCGCTGGCAAAGCAGCAATTCGTGCGCAAATGACCGCCGCTCATATTGGGTAGCGGCTGGTGCAGCCGGTGTCGCGCCGGGCGGGGCGAGTTCAAGTTGAATATCTGTAAAATAAATTTTGCTATTAGCCACTTGAGTGACAAATTGCGTTACCCCTGGCGCGGTATTAAATGAGCCTGCCGTCCATACACCCGGCGTAGTGGCATTGCTTGAGCCGCCGCCAAGATCAAAAAATAATCGCATAGCCCCAGCATTGCCTTGGTTTACCCAAGTGCCAGCCGTATCGCCAGGAATAGTAATCACAATTCTTGTCCAGGTTGCGACTGCTAAATTGAAAGTAAAAACATAACTGCGATTGAAAGCGTAATTGGTTATTGCTCCGGCATAAGTACCGCCCACACTCGAATAAGCCCAAAATGAAAGCGAAAGAGATTGCGCGCCAGCCGCGCCGAAACCGCTATCTCCTATATTGAGAGCTTCGACGGGTTGCTGAAAATTCCAAGTGTCTGTCGCCGCTACAGTTGCTGGAGTTACTATGGTGACGACAAACGCGTTGGTTGAATAAGGTGGCCCAGGTGGAGCCATGGCCCATTGCTGAAAATTTAAATGACCACTGGTGGTAATAGCGGCAGACCAACGGTCAATGACATAACCAGAAGCGGCGGGCGTGACGGAATTGGTTCCGTTATATTGCGAAACCCTGAAATCGCCATTTATCAGCCGGTTGCGGCCCACAGTGACAACACCGTAACCGCTATCACCCAAAATATCTGGCGCAACCCAAACCGCACTATGACCGGGTGAACCTGCTCCTGGCGCAGTACCGATGCCACCGCCACCACCTTGCTGGGCGTGCGCATGCGCCGGGAAAAAACAGCACAGCGCAATGACGGCAACGCTGGCGAGCAAGAACGATCTCATGTCGCCCACCAGCAGGCAAAACTAGAATTGATGGTTGCGCAGAACACCGCAATGGGATCGGTGAATACGACACTGGAATCGAAGGTCCACGAATTTCCCGGTGGAAGCTGAAAGCCAGAGCCCGCCGATGCGCCGGATGGCTTTGACGGATCGAAGCAGCCGTTGGGATCGAGCGGATCATTGCTGATGAACACATAAGGCGGCTTCACATAACCTACGCCCGAATCGTCAATCACGATGGAGGTCACCACGCCGCCAGTTAGCACGCAATGCGCCAGCGCCGGATGCTGCGGCGATGGAAAGCCCGGCCCGCCTGCCCCGACATACGATGTGTTGGGCGTAAAATTGCCGCCGCCCGGCGTAATGCCGCCGCCCAGGAACTGCACAATCGGTGGGCGCGTAAACCCGAAACCGCCGTTGACGACGGTGACCGCATTGACCGCGCCGCCAGCGATTGTACATGTCGCGCGTGCGCTGCCGATGCCGAACCACATGGTTGCGCTGGAGCTATTTTGAAGCCACAGCGCAGATCGCGACGTGTGTTCCGGCAAAATCAACTGCGGCGCAGAAGCAGATAAGATCACGCCATCGGCAAAGAATGAGAAATCACGCTTATGCTGATCGCCTACGCCGACAAGTTTCATGCTGATCTCCTAAATTTGGCGACTATAATTCTGCTGATGCCGTCCAATTTCCATCAAGTAGATTTGAACCGTTAGCTGTTACAGCGGCGGATGTATTATTTGTGCGTGAAAATCCGGTAGTATCTGATTGGAATGCTGAAGGGGCCGCGCCAGCAAGCCAACCGGCGTTATAATAATTCCATAAGCCAGAACCTACGGAGCCTGCGTTACTTCCGCGATAACCCGTCATTGTTGGCGCTGCGCGTTTCGGAACAGTGAACCGCGTAGCGTATTCAATTATATTAGCAGTGTAAGCCGTGCCAAGCATTGTAACCAATCCGCTAATTCCATCACCGGGCGTTGTGCCGTATGGGAATGACGTTTCAAAATATCTTTGGCAATTGGCAAATTCAGTAGCAATGAGACGCCGGTCATATTGGCTGGCAATTGGATTGGACGGCGTTGCACCCGGTGGTGCAAGCTCCAATTGAATGTCGGTCAGGGATAAAACGGCAGGAATATTGCTGACAACCTTAACCGTTCCTGGTGCGATGAGATAACTTCCGGATACCCATATTCCTGGGGTGGTAGAAAAATTTGTACCAGACCCAAGATCAAAAATAACTTTGAGCGAACCGGCATTGCCAGCAAGTTGCCATGTACCACCTGCATCACCCGGAAGAGTTATGACGATGTAGGTCCATGTGTTGGAGATTGGGAGACTGTAAGTAAACACATAACTGCGTGTCGCAGCGTAATTTTGAATTGCGCCAGCATATGTTCCAGGAACAACTGCAGAAGCCCAAAACGAAAGCGTTAGTGCTTTTGCCCCGCCGCTCCCGAACTGAATATCATTGACGTTATTTGCCTCCACCGCCTGAGCAAACGTAAACACATCGTTTGCAAGTGGTGTGTAAGCTGATCCTGAATTTTCGATATTCTCGCAATAGATCGAAGGTGCGGAATTGGAATTTTGCGATGTTTGGAAAATCAATTTTGCACTTTGACTGAGACTGGTAAACCAGCGATCTGCGACATATCCGGTTGCATTCGGGGTCAACTGGCTCTGGCCAGCGTACTGATTAAGCCTCAGATCGCCATTTATCAGTCGATTCTTGCCACTAAGCAGTGGGGCACCTGACGGTTGTACAGATGCAACCAACTGCAAACGTATCCACGCACCTGACGATGCGCCAATCGGTACGATGACATTGACACCATCATCAATATAAATACCTTGGCTCCAGTAGAACGGCCCCTGCTTGCCATCGGCAATAGTCGTGCCGCCGCGCGTGAACACTTGCATCCCTGGCAGACCGATAAGCCCGCGCAGTTGCGTGAAGTTATCGCAGGTTTGTTCGAACGAATTTAAATTGTCGGCGCTGACCGCGCCCTGCCCCTGGACATACGCGGCGAGTTGAGGTGCGACCATTACGTGTGGCCTCTCTTACTTGCGTGTGCTTCTACGGCCACGGCGCGATTTGGCGCGAGACGCGCGTGCCGCCGCATTACCAGCGGCAATCGCGCGCCCTTCATCGCCTGTACGCTCCAGCACCGAATTGGAAGCGTGCGCAAACGCACGCTTCGCCTTCGGTGTAGTCGCCTGCCTTGTGAATCGTGATGCGTCTTTAGGTTTCCACGGCATGATTAGCCCCGGTGCCGCGCGTGCCGCCCTTCAGGTGGCGATTCATCGCTTGACGCTGGCTGATCTGCAGCCGGTTTGGCTGCGGGCGGCGGTTTGCCAACTGTAATCTCACCAGCAACCGGTTGCGGTACTGGCTTTGGCGGATCAATCATGCCACTTGTGGCGACTGCGAAAGTGCCAAGGCCGAAGTGGCCTATCGCTTCAATGGTAAATGGACCTATCGCATTAAAAATCGCGTCGGTCGTCATCTCAGCCTCAGCCTTTTTCTCAGGCGTGCTAGGTGAACCTTTGAGCGTGACATTGCCTTTGGTGACCGACCAATCGACGCTATCGGGTGTCATTTCTTTCTTGTCGGTGTCGTAGAAATGGGCGTGCAATTCTTCATGATCGCCAACATTAGGCATGGCTTGAATCTCCTTGGATGGGTGAGTGAACGGTTATTGAGGCCGCTTGGAACGCACCTCTAGGCCGACCAGCGGTAGTACGGTGAGAACGCAATAGATGCCGAGCACGGCCAGCGCCATGACATCGTGCCATTGCATCGCCATCACCGCGAGCGCGAAGGCTCCAGCCAAACTTAAAAATACCAAGAATCGCGCCGAGACCGCGTAACCGAGCGCCGAGAAAGCGGCCAACATGGCATCGCTGATCTCCTGCTTTTGCACAATGATCTGCGGCGGCTCAGTTGCCGGTGCCGGGATCGTTGAAGCCTGGAAATTCGGTGGAGTTTCCACCACCGTTGGACGAATTGGAATTGCTGCGAGGCGCTCGACGCCCGTGGAGTTTGTTTCTGAGTTGCTCAATGATGGGCTCCTGCTTGTCGTCATCGCCCCCGAATTTCGTGCGTGGACCAAAATAGCGCACCACCGCATCGAACGCCTTGATCTGATTGCCTTCATCAGGCGGTGGCGCACCTTCAGCCGAATCTTTCGGAAAGTGCTTGCCAAGAAGCCTTAGCGCGGCAGCGTCAAGCTCCTGGCGCAAATGTCTTTGACTGCTCATTCCATCCCCTGTAGCTGCTCTCTTAACCGCGCACGCTGTTGCTCCAGTATTTCCGAATCTTGCTGCTCATTCCCCTCAGCGGTGGGCGCAACATTGCTGCCAATCGCAGCGAAGCCTGGAATGATCGCCTTGCGCTTCCTGATGCCGGGATGCATTTGCGGTACCGCTTCACCAGCTTCGATCTCA